>Ga0181520_10005106_pt1 | contig 21272 bp, 25 predicted proteins | sample PEATcosm2014_Bin_29_FD_132451 | JGI IMG/M metagenome (GOLD analysis project Ga0181520, IMG submission 132451) | Peatland microbial communities from MTU Mesocosm Facility, Houghton, MI, USA - PEATcosm2014_Bin02_30_metaG | ecosystem: Environmental > Terrestrial > Soil > Wetlands > Peat | place... | reverse complement strand
CTCAGGTCGAAGCGCAGCGCGGGCTTCCCGTCGAGAGTCGTCTCGTCCATGGCGGCCACTGCGTAGTGGGCGGCGAAGGTCCGCACGACGTCGCCGTCGGAGGCTTGGCCCGTGAGTACCTCGAGCGGAGATACGCGGATAGGGTTTGTCGTGCGCTCGAAAAGGACGTAGACCGCGTCGCCGTCCACCAGGAATTTCTGACCATGCTTCGAAGCCGGCTCCCTGAAGCTGAGCAAAAGCCTATTGTGGTCCTTTCCCGGTTTCATCACGCCCCAAAGGGTCGAACGATCGGATACTCGGTCCGCGTCGTAGGAGGTGAGGCGGACTTCCATGCTCATATCGGAGATCGTCCGACTCGCGTCGGACTTGAAGAGGATGTCGGACGGAGACTCGGCGGAAGCCGGCGCGATATCGAGAAGAAGAAAGAGGGCAAGACATGCCAGGATGAATTTCATGATCGTCTCTCCTCCTAATAGGAGCGCAGCAACTCGGCGATCGTCCGCCGAAACGACAGGGTGCCCGGAATCAAAGCCGCGATGACCGAAGCCGCCAGAAGCGCGACGCAGTTCTGCCAGAAGGCTTCGAGACCGGGAGTAAACAGGATGTTCACCGTGGCGACCGACATGCCGGGCTCCGCCGGCATGGTCAAACCGCCGAAGGCATTGATGCCCGCCGCCACGGCCATCCCCGCGATGGAACCGATGACCGTGCCGGCGATGCCCAGGGATAATCCTTCGGAGGCCAGCAGCAAAAGCAGCCGCGGCCGTCTGGTCCCGAAGGCTCGCAAGGTTCCGATTTCCCGGTACCGTTCGACGACCGCCAAGCTGAGCGTCCCCGAGACCGAGAAGAGGGCCACGACGAGAACGACCAAGCGGGCCACGGCCAGGACCAGCTAGTACATGGAGTGGGCATATTGGTAGCCGACGGAAAGCCTGTCCCAGCTCTCTTCTCTCATGCCGGATAGAATCGAGCCCCGCGGCAAGGCGGCCAGCCGTTTCATGAAACCTCGGGTATCGTCCGCGCTCTTCAGGAACAGCACCATCTTCGCGACGCTGTCGACGGCCAAAAGGGACTGGGCGTCGGCCAAGCTCATGGAAACCGAAATATCGTCGACCGCCTTGATCCCGGAAGAGGTCGTCCCCGCGACGGTCAGACTCTCGGTGTTGACTCCTCCCCCCTTGCTCAGCGCGAAGAGCTGGAGCGTGGTTCCCGGCCGGGCTTTCAAGAGATGCGCCAAGCCGCTCCCCAGCAATATCCTGCCTGTCTCTCCGGGGGCGAGATCGGAACCGCCCATGATCTTGCGCGCGGTCAGATCCCGAAGGGACTGCTCGACGGGGGAAGCGGAAACCTGGACGGAGCGGGTCTTCTCGCCGTCGGAAAGCACCGCGGAAAAGGACAGGACCGGCATCACGTCCTCGACTTCCGGCATTCCTCTCAGTTCCCGCTCGACGGCCGCGGAGTCGTCGAAAAGGAAGGGAATGGGGTCGCTGTCGCCTTCGTCCTGGGCCTGCGGGGAGCGGAAGATCTGGACATCGCCCGTGCCGCTGCGGATTATCGAGTCCCGAAAAGCATGGAGCGAGTAGGAGATGAAGCCGTCGAGCAAGGTCAGTCCCAGGAGTCCGACGATGATCGCCAGAAGAGTCGAGATCGTCCTGGCGCGGTTCCGGAACAGGTTGCGGAAGGCCAGGGCAATGGTCGTCGATAGGTAGTTCATCGGTGGGCCTTCTTCAGACTTCTCTGAGACATTCCGAGGGGGAGAGCCTTATGGCTTTGCGTCCCGGAAGAATCGCGGCGAGTCCGGCGACGAGAGTGGCCGGAACGACATTGAGGACGACGGAATCCGGCCCGGGCCGATCGAAGATCACCCACGCGAAAGGCCCTTGCATGAAACTGAGCCCTCCCGACAGGTTGATCGCCGTCGCGATCCCGAAACCCAGGAGAATGCCGAGGATCGCGCCGCCCGCTCCCATGAGGCATCCCTCGCACAACACGATATACAGGATGTCCCGCTTCTTCGCGCCCATGGCGCGAAGCGTGCCCCACTCCCGCATCCGCTCGACCACCACGCGGTTCATCGTGTTGGCGAGGATGAAGAGAGTGACGAGCAGAATGACGGTTCGGATGACCGCGAGGAAACTGGCCAGTATCGAATTGACCTGAACGTAGAGCTGCGCGAGGTCCTTCCAGGTTCGGAAGCTCACGTTAGGCGGAAGGCTTGCGGCCACGGCATCGACGCGATCGACTCCGTCCAGAAGCACGTCGAGGACGGGCGGCCCGGAGAGGCCGGTAAAATCGGCCGCCGTGTCGTAATCGGTATAGGCATAGAGGTCGTCCTGCCCGGGGATGACGCTGAAGATTCCGCTCACCGCGAAATCCCGGCCCGTCAATTGGCCGCCGGGAAGGATGGCCATGAGGGTCACCGTATCGCCCGCACGGACACCGAGAACTCGGGCCGAAGTGGCGCCTAAGAGCAGCCTGTCGCGTTCACCGGCACGGATCGGATCGCCCGATTCCAGAGTGCCCAGCAAGAAGCGGTCGGGAGGGGTTTTCGTCGCGCCCATTTTCGGGGCGAAGAAGCTGCGCTCGGCCGGGTAGGCTTTCACCAATAAGGTCTTGGACTCCTCCCCGAATCCCGCCATGGCCACGAAACCGGTCGAGGGGAAAACGGCTTCGACACCCGGTTCCTTAAGTAGCCGGGCGGCGACTTGGGCCGCCTCGGGGAAGGGATAGGCGTAAGGGTTGAACTCTCCATCCTCGAAGTAACCCGACTCTCCCGCCACCTGGAGGTGACCGACGCCGGAGAGGATGCTGCTGTCCCGCCAGATACGCATCATCTCGGAAAGGAAGCCCTGAAACACCACCAGTCCCGCCAAGCCGACGATCAGAGCCGAGAGGACCACGAGGGTCTTGCGCTTGTGGCGCAGGAGATTGCGCGAGGCAAGCATGAAGTTCCTCATGACCTGCTCCTGTCCTCGACCACCTGGCCGTCGATCATGCTGACTATCCGCCCGGCGAACTCGGCGACCGCCGGGTCGTGAGTAGCGAAGACCAGGGTGGAGCCTGCGGATTCGTTCATCTCCACCATCAATTCCATGATGGACCTCCCGGTGGCGTGGTCCAGCGAAGCTGTCGGCTCATCGGCGATGACAAGCTTAGGCTTGGTCACGAGAGCGCGGGCGACGGCCACCCGTTGACGCTGCCCGCCGGAAAGCCGTTCGGGGCTGCGTTTCCCGAAATCGGCCAGGCCGACTTTGGCCAACAGATCGTGGACGCGATCCTCGCGTTCCTTGCGTCCCATGCGCTGGAGGAGGAGGGGGTATTCGACATTCTGGTAGACCGAGAGGACGGGGATGAGGTTGAAGTTCTGAAAGACGAAGCCCATCGTTCGATTCCGGAAATCCGAGAGGCGCGCATCCGAGAGCTTGTTGGCATCCTCTCCGTCGACGTAGATATCTCCCTCGGAGGCCTTGTCGATACAGCCGATGATGTTCAGAAGTGTCGACTTGCCGCTCCCCGAAGGCCCCATGAGACAGACCCGCTCGCCCGCCTCTATCTCCAGGCTGACGTTCCGGACGGCTATCAATCGGGTCTTGTCCAGGCTGTAGCTCTTCTGCACGTGCTCCACTTTGATCAAGGCCATTTCGCGCTCCTTTCTATGGCGTAGAGGAATCAGCCAGCAACGCGCGAACATGATTCGCGGCCGCTTCGTACAGAGCCGCATCGAAGGAGCCGCAAAGCGCTTTAACGATCTGTCCTTCGCGGTCGACGATGATTACGTAAGGGTCGTCCGGCCGCCGAAATCCGACGACCGCTTTCCAGGCTTCTTCATCCTGAAAGGCGGCGAAAAGGCGAGAGCGATCCTTGGATTTGGTCCCGTTCCTGATGAAGCCCAGGACAATGGGACGGATAATAGGGGGAACCTCGGCGAGCACGGCGACGCTATAGCAAGCGAACCGCGGCTCGGCCCCGAAATCCCGCTCGAAGCGATCCGCCCAGGGCTTTACCCTGTCGCCGGCCTTCCGTGTAAATCCGACGATGAGGACTGTCGCGTCGGCTGCCGGATTCGGCAAGGCAAGGGACTGGCCATCTAGAGAGGTCGCTCTCAAGGAGGGCATCGGCTCGGGCCATGCCCTGGCCGAAATCAGAAGGAGCAGAACGAGAGCCCTCGTCGTCTTCGTGCTCAAAGAATGCCTCCCTGGACAGTCCATGGCGATTCCGCATGCGGCGTCAGGGAAGAGAGTACTTATGGATTGGCTTGTCGATCAGATAGCGATGTCACGACTTTTATATGACAAATGTCAATTCTCCGCAGGCGTTCCTGCCACCACGCATGGCGGCCAGGGGAATTGCGTAGGGCGCCATCGACGATGTACCGTCGATGGCCTTCCAAGGAGTCCCTCATCGCCGAGGCCCTGGAGATCGCGCGCGCCCGAGGTTTGATTCGAGAGGATATAGACGGAGATATTCTGCTCGATCTCGTCGCGGGCGCCCTCATGTACCGCTTATTGATCTTTCCCGGCGACTCTTCCGGAAAAGGCATCCGTAAGTACTTGCTCAAGGTTTTCCGAGAGCTTCGACTGGAGAAGGCAACATGAAAATATCCGTACTGACCATCGGCGCAATGGGCGACACCTATCCTTTCGTCGCGCTCGCGGCCCGGCTGAAGTCGCGCGGCCATGCCGTCAGGCTGGCCGCTCGGCCGGACTTCGCGCAGCTCGCCGCGTCCCATGGAATAGAATTCACCCCATTGGGGAATCCATATAAGTCGGTAATGCGGGATCAAGAGGTGGCGGCGGCGGTCGGATCGGGTAGCCTGCGGAAGATCATCAAGCAAGCCTCGGATCCAAGACAGCGGCAAGTCTTCTTCGAGAGGCTCGACACGGACACCATGAAAGCCGTCGAAGGCGCCGAGGCTGTCATCTACAAAAGCAGCTGGATACCTTTCTACGCCTATGCGCAAAAACTCGGCGTGCCATGCGTGGCCGCCGTAGTTCACCACGGCGGGGCCGGCACTACCGGAGCGGGCCTTCGCGCCGGAGTTCCTTCCATCCTCACTCCCTTCGTAGCCGACCAGCCCGCTTGGGCAATAAGGGTGGCCGAACTCGGCGCAGGTCCTCGCCCTATCCCTTTCAAAGAGCTGACGGCGGAACGGCTGGCCGATGCGATCGGGCAGGCCGTATCGGACGCGACGATGAGGGAAAGCGCCGGAAGGATCGGAGAGCGAATCCGCGCCGAGGACGGCGTGGGAGCGGCGATAGAGGTACTCATGAATCACGTGCGTCGAGGCGGCTGAGCGCGACCAAGGCGTTTTTTCGGCGCGAAGACACACAAAAACTTCGGCTCGAACGTCATATAAGGTGCGATGCCTCGATTTCTATTCCTCGTGGTCGATCGGCGGCGCGTCGCGCCGTGCAAGAAGGAGAACCAACACCATGATCGGTCGCAATGCAGCTTTAGCCCTCTGCCTGGCAGTCCTCGCCTCCGCCGCGGGACTGCCCGCGCAGACACTCACTCTGAGGATGGCGGCCAACGTTCCCGCCAACAGTCCCTGGGATCTCGGCCTCCAGCGCATGGCCGCTGAATTCGACCACGTCTCCGCCGGGCGGGTCAAGATCGTCTTCCCGCAGAGCGCCCACATCGCCACCGAGTCGGACATCATCCAGAAGATGCGGCTCGGCCTCGACGGCGCTCTTTTCTCCACATACGGCCTGGCGGAGCTGTACCCGGATAGCCTCGCCCTTTCGATACCCGGCTTCATCCGCGATGACGCCGAATTCGACGCCGTGCTCGCGGCGGTGGAGCCTCTCATCAAGTCGAAACTATCCGACCGCTATGCACTCCTCGCCCTCTCCAAGGCCGGATGGGTGCGGTATTTCTCCAAATCGCCAATCGTATGCCCTTCCGACCTCGCCGACCTTCGCATCTCGATAGACTTGGGCAACGAGAAGGTCATAAAGCTTCTGGAGAGTCTGCGCGCGAGGACCCTCGCGGGCACTATGGCCGACTTCCTCCTCCGGGTGAATTCCAACACCGTGGACGCCACATTGGAGAGTCCGATCTATATTGCCAGCCTTTGGTCGCAACTTCGGGGAAAGCTCGCGTATATGTCCAGTTTCAAGGTCGCCCCCTTCATCGGCGCGCTGGTCTTCAACAAATCGAGCTGGGACAAGGTGCCTGCGGAGCTCAAGCCCAAGTTGGAGCAGGTCGTTCACGATATGGCGATACAGATCGGCCTCGAAAGCGACAAACTCGAGGCCGGAGCCATCGCCTCCCTCGACGGCATCAAATCGCCTGCGGAAACCGATGAAGCCAAGGTTAAATGGGCCCAAGCAATCGCCGAGAGGCGCAGCGGCCTTATCGCTCAGATGTTCTCGGCGGATATCCTCGACACTATGGACACCGCGCTGGCCAAAGCGCGGAAGACAAAGTGAGCGATGAGGGGAAATATGCCGTGGCCGCCCTCGAGCGCTCGGCAGACCCCCTCTTCCCGAAGGCCCATCTCGAAAAGCCGCCTAAGTGAGGCGGGGTATCATCCCGGGAGCAAGCGGTCTCGGGCCGCTCGCTCCGGCGCTCGCCCTGTGGCTCGCTCTCGCCGCGGCTCCCTGCCTGTCGGCGCAGGGGGCGGCAAACTCGGACGCCACGCCGGCCCCGGCGAGCGGCAGCGCCCTCGCCGCGCTCCAGACGAACGAGCCTTTCACCTTCACTGGCGACATCTATTGCATGGCCGGCGAGGCCCTCGGCTACGCCAACGCCCCCGACTGGTCCGACCCGCTCGACGGGCTCGCCCCGATCGGCGGCGGCACGGTCACCAATTACCTCTACTTCGACTCGCGGCCCGATCCGACGATGCGCTTCCACGGGGCCCTCGAGATGGCCTTCCCGGGCTTCTCGCCGACGATGTACGAGCTCTGGTTCGACTACACGGTGCTGGACAGGGTATTCTTCCGGGGAGGCAGGCAGGTCATCGGCTGGGGCAACACGCGCATCTTCACGGTGGGCGACCTCATGGATAATAGCCCGACCGCCCTCTCCCTCAAGGCCTACCTGCCCTTCGGCGCCGACGGCCTCAGCCTCGTCACCCTGGTCCAGGATCCCGGCGCCGGGGCCAACCTCAACGGGCTCAAGCCCGAGTTCGCCCCGCGGCTCGATCTCGTGATCGGCTCCTTCGAGTTCTCGGAGGCGGCGGCCATCCAGAACACCGTCCCGGCGCGGCTGGCCTCGATGGTGAAGACCTCGCACTTCGGGATAGACTTCTTCGGCGAGGTATTCGGGAACTGGCAGGCCGGCAGCGCTCCCGTCCTCTCCACCTTCGAGAGCGCCTTCTGGCAGGCGCCCGGCCAGAAGTTCTCGCTCTACGCCGAGCACTACTACAACGGATCGAGCTCGAACGCGGCCGACGGATGGTACGGGACTCCCCCGAGCCCGCCCAACCTGGCCGGCAACAAGATCGCCGTACTGGGCTCGCTCAAGCTGAGCGGCGTGACGCTGGGCCTGCAGTGGAACCACGCCTTCGCCGACGGCTCGGGCCAGATCATGCCCGCGGTGACCTTCTCGCCCTTCAACCACATCATCGTGACCTTCGGCGTCCCGATCAACTACGGCGCCGACGGCTCGACCTACGCGGAGCAGGCGCCGGCCGACTTCAACTCGCCGGTCTACAATCCGCTCAACCTGACCAACCCGAACCTCGCCTCGCCGATAAGCTCCTGGGGCCAGCGCTACTCGCTCTTCCTCAAGGTGGAGCTGGCCACGAACTACTAGCTGGATAGTAGTATACTGAGGGATAAGAACGAATAAATGGGGATGTCAAATGGATAAATCCATACAATACCGAATTCTCGGCAAGACGCAATTCCCTGTCTCCGAAATCGGTCTGGGGACGTGGCAGTTGGGCGGGACCTGGGGCCAGAAATTCGACGACGCGCTCGCGGACCGGATCTTGGACGAGGCCGTCGAGCTCGGGATCACTTTTATCGACACGGCCGATGTCTACTCGGATGGCCAGAGCGAAACGGCGATCGGGAGGGCCCTCAAGCGACATCCGGGCAGATTCCGCGTCGCCACCAAATGCGGCAGGCAAATCTCGCCGCACGTCTCGTCGGGATACACTCCCGCTGTCCTGAGGGGCTACGTCGAAGACAGTCTGCGTCGTCTCGGGGCGGAGACTCTCGACTTGATCCAACTCCATTGTCCGCCGACCGAGGTTTTTTACCGACCTGAGATCTTCGAGCTCTTCGACCGCCTGAAGGGGGAGGGAAAGATTCTGAACCTCGGGGTGAGCGTGGAGAAGGTCGAAGAGGGGCTGAAGGCGATCGAATACCCTTCGGTGGCGACGATCCAGATAATCTTCAACCTTTTCAGGCTCCGGCCCTCCGAACATCTTTTCGCGCAGGCGGCGAGAAAAAAGGTCGGCCTTATCGTCAGGGTCCCGCTGGCCAGCGGGATGCTCACAGGCAAATTCCGCGCCGACACCGCGTTCGGCCCGCAGGATCACCGGGCTTTCAACCGCGAGGGCGCTTCCTTCGACAAGGGTGAGACCTTTTCGGGCGTGGACTATGCCATCGGCCTGAAGGCCGTGGAGGAGCTTAAGGCCGTGTTCCCCGGCGGACAGCCCTTGTCGGCCTGGGCCCTGCGCTGGATCCTGATGTTCGACGAGGTTTCAACGGTCATCCCCGGCGCGTCCAGGCCCGAGCAGATCAAGGCCAATGCGGCGGCCTCGGCCCTGCCTCCCCTGAGCCAGGCCCAGATGGAAGCCGCTCGATCCGTCTACGATCGCCTGATCCGCAAGCCAGTGCACGATCTCTGGTGACGGAGTCCAGATTTCAAGGTGCCGTATGTAAAATTACTTGTCGTATCAAGTCAAGAATTGAACCAATACAATCCAATTCCCGCGGAACCGCAACGTACACCGTGGGGTTCGCGAGGTACGGACTCGGCCGGTGACCAATCCGCTGGGGGGCGCTGGTGATCGCGTTCGCCGGCGCGGTGGGGATGATCGCGCAGAGCGCCCTGTTCGTGCTGGGCCAGCGCATCGCGGGCGTGAAGGTGGTAGTCACCCTGACGACCTTTCCCGCATCCGGCCGGACCGGCCGGGCCGGCGGGGCGTGCACCGATCCGCGATCCGCACGGACGATTTTCAGGGATATCCGTCAGGCAAGCAGTATCTTTGAACCGGGTGCGAAAGGGATGGATTCGACAAAGGCAATAGACGAACAGATCGCCGAGCTCTACCGGAGCGAGTCTCGACGGGTATTGGCCGCTCTGATCCGCCTGCTCGGCGATTTCGATCTGGCGGAGGAGTCCCTCCAGGAGGCGTTCCAGGCGGCGCTGGAGCGATGGCCGCGAGAGGGTATTCCCCGCAGTCCGCGCGCCTGGCTGGTGTCCGCCGGAAGGTTCAAGGGCATCGACGCCCTGCGCCGGCGCGGACGTGCGGACGCTCTGCTCGGAGCGGTCGCCGAGGACTACGGGGAAAGCACTGCCGATCCCGAGGGGTGGGATGACGAAACCATCCAGGACGACCAGCTGCGCCTCATCTTCACCTGTTGTCACCCGTTGTTGCCGCAGGATGCCCGTATTGCGCTCGCGCTCCGCGAGGTCTGCGGCCTCTCGACCGAGGAAGTGGCGCGCGCATTTCTCGTCGCTTCCCAGACCATGAAGAAGCGGATTGCGCGCGCGAAGGAGCGGATCCGCGCCGAACGGATCCCCTATGAGATTCCCTCGCGCACCGAGCTCGCGAAGCGTCTCGACGCCGTCCTCCAGGTCGTGTACCTCGTGTACAACGAAGGGTACGCCGCCACGGCCGGCGAGGCGCTCATTCGACGGAACCTCGGCGAAGACGCGCTGTACCTGTGTCGCCTCCTCGTAGACCTTATTCCCGAGCCGGAAGCGATCGGCCTGCTCGCGCTGATCCTGCTGCATGAGTCCCGCCGGACCGCGCGTACCGACGCCGACGGCGACGTGATCCCTCTTGAACGGCAGGACAGATCGCTCTGGGATCGGGAGCGGATCGGGGAGGGAATCGGCCTCGTGCAACGCGCCCTCCAGTCGGGGCGCTTCGGGTCGTACACGCTCCAAGCCGCAATCGCGGCCGTTCACGCGACATCGTCGTCGGTCGACGCGACCGATTGGGCACAGATCGTGCGTCTCTACGACATGCTGCTGGAGAGATCCCCTTCACCGGTCGTGGAGCTCAACAGGGGGATTGCCGTGGCAATGCGCGACGGGCCCGAGGCGGGGCTGATCATCGTGGATGCGCTCCTCGACCGCGGGGAGCTCGCGGATTACCATCCCGCTCATGCCGCGCGGGCGGACCTCAATCGAAGGCTAGGGCGCAGGTCCGAAGCGGTGAGATCGTATCGGCGAGCGCTCGCGTTTGCCCGGCAGGAGCCGGAGAGGCGTTTCCTGAAAAAGCGAATTGTCGAGATTTCCTGATGTTTTTTTCGCGCCCTGTCCCTTTAAGCATCCTTCCCACGACTACTCTACGAAATGACGCGGCGAACCCGCGTCGAGGAGGAAAGGATATGCAGTTTTTCTGTTACTCGACTGAATCACCGAGGCAGCTCTCCACCGAAACGTTGGCGGAGCTGGGCAAATTCATGGAAGAGGCGGGTAAATCGGGGACCCTGGTCGCTGGCGGGGGGCTCCAACCTACGAGCACCAGACTCCGGCTTTCGGGCGGGAAGGTGTCGGTCACGGACGGCCCGTTCATAGAGGGGAAGGAGGTCATTCCCGGATTCTCCATCATCCAGGTGAACACCAAGGAGGAAGCCCTCGACTGGGTGACCCGCATGCGCAGGATCTACGGCGACGGCGAGGTGAGGATCGCGCAGATGTTCGGACCGGCGTGATTGCAGATCGAACCCGAGGGCCACACTGACGATCAAGGCCCTTCGCGCCGATTCGAGCGACTCGGCGCGAAGGGCGTCAGGTTCCGCGGCGAGTCCCGGGACGTCGGGACCTCCCCCGAGGACGACTGACGAGATGGCAACGGTCCGGAACTGTCTTGATCTGGGGTCCGGGCCTAGTAGAATCGGGTATGGAGATGATGGGATCCCCTTGGCCGCCAAGAACCGCGGGTAATCTGGGGACTCCGGTAGCTTTGGAGGGTTGAATGATGAATCCCAAGGTAGATGCATTTTTAGCCAGAGAAAAAAAGTGGCAGGAAGAGTTCAAGAAACTGCGACAGATCATTCTCGACTGCAAGCTGACCGAAGAACTGAAGTGGGGTCAGCCCTGCTATGCGCTTGAAGGAAACAACATAGTGCTGATGCATGGATTCAAAGAGTACTGTGCGCTTCTGTTTATGAAAGGCGCCTTGCTGAACGATGCCAAAGGCGTTCTAATACAACAAACTGAGCATGTTCAGTCGGCGCGCCAGATTCGGTTCACAAATGTTCAAGAAATAAACAAAATGGAAAAGACATTGAAATCCTATATTCATGAAGCCATCGAAGTTGAAAGAGCCGGCTTGAAGGTTGAACTCAAAAAGACTGCAGATTTCAAGATACCGGAAGAATTTCAGAGCAAACTGGATGCGCTCCCTGCCTTGAAGGCTGCGTTTGACGCTCTGACTCCGGGACGGCAAAGAGCATACCTCTTCTATTTTTCTCAGCCCAAACAATCCAAGACTCGTGAGTCAAGGGTTGAAAAATATATCCCGAATATTCTCGATGGGATGGGCTTAGATGATCAATAACTCGATAGAGAATCGCGGATAGAAATTTCGGCATACCCGGGTTCGGTGTAAACGACACGGCAGCGAATCAATCAGAAGTAACAGAAAGCATTACTGCAAGCGTATCCATATAGTCACGCCAATGAATTATTTTTCGGTCTTCAATTGTAATGATAGAGCAAAAATGATTGTTGTAGGCTTTTCCAGTTTCGGGAACAATACCATGGACCTCATACTCTAATATGATTACGTTATTTGGTTGCGTTGACTTGTACACTCGTAAGTTGTCAGCCGAATGAAGGACATTGGTATATCCTCCAAACCAGTCCATATAAGCATTTCGCCCTTTAATCTTATTGGTAAATCCGGGGAAATCGTACAAAAACTCAAATACTGCATTTTCCGCGACAGCGTCCCAAAAATGTTCTCCGTCTACTTCGCCTTTCAATCCCTCCATTATTATGCTATAGAACGGCTCCGCATTTTTATTGAATGCAGGATGATTCCTATTCATTTTTTCCTCCAACTTGAAAGGTCAACCTTTTGTTGTTCATACATACTCTTTCTTAAACGACCTGCGCCGGAGGCGTCGACATAACATTGAGTTGAGCCGCAAAACTGCTTGTCATCCGAATCGGCTCAAACTCGTTGTTGGGCGACGATTCCCATTCTACTTCAACTCCTCCCATAGCCGGAGTCCATTAATACTTTTGAAATGAGAATCATAAGTGACCAGTTTCGCCCCAATTTCTATTGCATGAGCTGCTATCCATATATCATTAAGAGGAACCATTTTCCCTTTCTTACTTAACTTAGATTTTATTTCACCGAATATTTCCGAGGTTTCAATCGTGACATCCATTACCTTTATTCCATCTTTACTCAAAAACGCTCTTAACTCTTCAACATTTGTTGAGTACTTCTTGCCACCGCGAAATCCCGCAAAAAGTTCACCAAGCATTATAGTCGATATATAAACAATTTCAGCCTCAACAATGTAATTAAGCACAACTTCATTCCCATTCATGAATCCACTATAAGCATTCGTATCGAGTATTATTTTCATTTGGCCCAATCTGACTCATCGATTTTTTCAAAATCCTTGATATTTTTTTCAAAATCATCTTTCTCTTTGGAAGTCCATTTCCCAAAAAGATCGGAGAAGGCCTCTCGTTTTGACGTCTTTTGGCTTGCCAGTAATGAGTTCTGAAGAATTAGTTTTACAGTACGATTTTGGCTTAATCCGTACTCTTTGGATTTTTCTGATAATTTTTTATCGAGATCGCTATCTATTCCATGAATCGTAATCGATTTCATATCACCCTCCTCGAGTGAACCAATTTCATAGGAAATATAGTTCATGTTTTGGTTCCATTCAAGTGGCCTATGGAATATCCAAAATGATCAGCCTTCCGGCGCGAAGCGTCCGTCCAACAGCCATGATAACCTGCAACGCGTACATGCCGCGATTTTTGCGAATGCAAAAATCGCGGCATAGCGTTGTCGGGTTGATTATGGTGTCAGGTTTCCGACTTCATTTGTTTTCGTGCAAATTCTCTACAGCAGGAACTCTAAAACCCTTGAGAAAAAGCCAGATTGGAAACACGAACAATTCCCACAGTCCTCCTGGAATGTACAAGATGGTTCCAATCCCACCGGTCGTATCTGTCAATCCAAGCAAGGCTAAGACAGCACTAAAAAACAGACAAACGTAGCCAATGATTCCCCAAAGCGACAACCAGCGGGGAATTACCCTGGATTTAAAGAATGAATAGTTGAGTAATGTACTTCCTAATCCGAGAACGACCATACTCAACTGAAAGGCATTGAGTTTCATTATTGAAGCCAACTTAGTAAGTTTAATCCCGGTACCACCGACCAGGCCATCTCCTACGCCAGGTACCAGAAGAAATAGGTACGTTATCGAACCGAAGATAAGCAAGAGGCACTCAACAACCCTGAAACTGACATAAGTGATTGCGATCGCTTCGCCATGTTGTCTCGCAACGGGAAATATAGTCGTAGAAATCCCAACAATTCCAATTGCCATGAAAAAAACCAGGAATACACCCAAGAGCATGGTGCTTCTGAACTGCGCCAAATCACCGATAGGGAGATTAAGTTTCGGCATGACCAAGTAGGAGTCAGCCATGCCCAATAACATAGTCACAACAAATAGAACCCCAACAATAACCGAGTTTGTCCGGAACCTGTTCTTCATCAAAAGTATCCTCCTTGGAGTAGAACGCGCGGAGCCCCGTTTGCTGCCATGCAGAACGGTCCTTGTTCAGAATTTTCTTATAGGCCTTCTGTAAACCTAACATTGATTTAAGCCGTGAGCAGGCTTGTCCCGCGAATCGGCTCTAACTCGTTGTTAGCATTCTTCTTTCTATTCGTAATGTGTCCACATTCTTAATATTCTTACTATTCTTTCTTTCTCGAAGATCTGATATACGAGCCGGTGTTGGATATTGATACGCCGAGAATACGCTCCGGCAAGATCCCCAATCAATTCTTCGTATGGCGGTTGATTTTGAAAAGGATCCTTTGATAATATTGAGATGAGGTTAATTGTTTTTTCTTTTAACTCCGCCTCCGCTATTTTCTTGGAATCTTTTTGTGCTTGTTTTGAATAGACTGCTGCCCAAGTCACCAAGTCAATTCCTTCGAGCTCCGGTCAAGCGGTTCGTTCATTCCATCTCTGATTGACTCTCTCATTCCTGGTATTGATGTAAGGAACAGCGTTTCCTGGATTGATCTCCAATCCTCTTCCGAGATGAGAACAGCACTATTTCTTTTCCCGGAAATAATTACAGGCTCATGCGATTCATTGGTCTGATCAATGAGCCGATATAGATTCGCGCGTGCATCGCTAGCGTTTAATACAGTAATCATGCCCTCCAACACAAACGTACGTCAAAACGTACGAATTGTCAAGAACAACTTCCGCGTTTCAGCAAACCTTTATTTACAAATATTTCAACGCTTTAGTCGTGCTAACATTTGCTTTAGGCCGTGCGCGGGCTTGTCCCGCGAATCGGCTTGAAATCGTTGTTGGGCGAAAACCTTAACTATAGAATCTCATCAGTTTATTCATTATTAATTCTTCGAAATTCCTTCTTCCATCGATTATTGTATGAATGATTACTGTGTTGTCTTGTATCGCAAAGATAATTCGATAATTCCCTTCAATTATTTCTCTATAGTCTACAATGTTTTGCCTTTCTAATTCAGGGACGATTCGTCCCCTTTCTGGATATCTCTTTAGTTCACTTACTCGTTTCTCAAGTGTTTCGATGAGCTTCAAGGAATACTCGGGATTTGTCGAAGAATAGTAGTCCAATATCTCTATAAGATCCTCTTCAGCGTATCGTGAGAATACCGTCTTGTATGTCATATTTACTTTTTCGTGTATCGTTTTTTAAGTTCAGCAAATACGTCATCAGTCGCTTTTGCATGCCCTGCTTTAACATCTTTCTCCGATAGTTTGATCATCTTAAGCAGATTAAAGGCGTCGGTCATTGATTGATAAGATTCAATATCGATGAGAACAGCTTTTGCTTCCCCATTTTGAGTTATGACGATAGCGTTTTTGTGTTCGTTAACATATTTCATCATATCAGCAGCATTTGTTTTGATATAGGAAATAGGCTTTATATCGTCTCTCAGGTTGATGGACATCTCATTCTCCAGTCTTTATATAATACAACTAAAAGACTCATTTGTCAAGTCTCTCGAAGCGCCGAAGGCGTCCGCCCAACGAAGTTATCGATTTTTGCCATTCCATTACTAAATATTCCCATCTCGTCGAATCCCGATAATTACGGCATCGATACCTTTCAATTATTTTGCCGCCTTGCAATTTTCTAAGGTGCAATTCTTTCAATAAGCCTATATTTTCCCTTTCTTGGGCATTGTACCGCTGTTCTATCGATATTCAAGCATATTCGGGGACATATCCTCGCGCTTTCTCTATATTGTGCACCATGCAGAACAGCAGCCATTGGATGTTTACCTTCACCTTTGTCCTGAGCGTCAGGTAATTCATCTTCTTCATTGCCCGTATGTTCGCAAAGACAGGCTCCACGATCCCCATCCGGCGTGAATACATGTCCTTGCCTTCCGTTGTATCGATCTTCTGCATCATCTGGTCACAGTATGTCCTCTCGTTCCCAGGAAGGCGATCTGTCGCTATGAACAAAGTCCGCGCCTTCCCATCTTTCCTGATGCAGTGCGCCTTCTTCGTGCATGTCGCGCAGTCAGATTCGTGGGCGATATAGCGCGCTCCGGCGTAGCTGTTTATCTTGACCATTTTATTCTTGACCTTCAATTGCTTCCCCGCAGGGCACGTATAGCTATTGTTGGCCTTGTTGAATTTGAACGCTTCTTTTTTATATAGACGGGCAGCCAGTTTCTCGGCGCGATGCGATGTGTCGCGAGTTGCAAAACGATCGTCTCGTTGCCTAAAATTGGGATCAGGGATATAGGCGTCAATGCGCTTTTCCGCGCAGAGCTTTAGGTTTTGTTCGGCAAAGTAGCCTGTGTCGGCCAGCATCACCGTATCGGAGAGAGGCCTCTTCTCCCCGGTCAACTGAGCAATCGTCTCTTCCGCCTGCTCGAGGACCGGAGCAAACAATTCATGCTCCTGACCTGATCCAAATGCCTCGGCGGCTACTATCACCTGATGCTCCGAGTCCACCATGGCGATGCCATTGTAGCCTTGGACTACTCCCTTTGCCGTGAGCATCTTTGCGCTTTCGTTATCGGTGATATTGCTCTTTAGTTCCTTTCCCCGGGAACCCTCATGTTTCTTTTCCGTCGCGAGAAACTGGTCTATCTTGATGATTGTCTTCTCATACTTCTTCTTGCGACGTGAGAGGTCAGCTCGACCATCTTTGTCGGCCTTGTCGAGTTCCTTCTGCTTGGCGACCAACAACTTGGCGATGCGCGCGCATTTATCCCGCTTGTTCTTGAGCTCGGCAAAGGTTCCCGACCATTCCTTGGCTGCGTTTGAAGGTAGCTTTATGCCATCGACTGCGAACATTTTTTGGGACACAAGATCAAGCGAATAGAGATAAAGAAGGACATCCTGGAATAGGGCAACAATTTGGTCGCCCATCGAAGAAACGAATGCAGCGATGGTTGAGTGATCGGGCTCAAGCCCTCCGGTTAGGGCCATGCAGACAATATTGCTGTGCGCGGCTTCTTCGATTCGCCTTGAACTCACAAGGCCCTTTGAATAGCAGAAGAGTATGAGCTTGAGCAGCGCGGCCGGTGGGATGGCTTTGGCTCCGTGAAGATCATTATCGTAGTGGGTGTCGAAGACGGTAAGGTCGATCCTTTGCTCGATTATGGCATTAAGGGTGTATTCGAAACTGCCAGGAATTAGCTTCAGCCTCAATGGAGACAGGAATAAAGAAGCCCTGCTTCGAATCCGAATCTTTGTATCTAGGCATATTCTATTATACGCTCTCCCCAACAACCTGTAAATTCTTTACTGACATAAAATCGACAGTCTCAACATGCGCTTAACCTGCGAGGGTGGCTTGTCCGCCCGAGTCAGGTTGAAGCGATTGTTATGCCCCCTGTTATTATACTATTCATAAACGGAATATGTTTTTGCTAGGTAATTCCATAAAATTGTTGTTTTCGAATTTATATGCAAAAGAATAATTGCCCCTCTCGAGGTACGAAGGGCAGAATATTAGCAACCACGAATCATTTTCAGTATGATATTTTGCGACTATCATAAACTATTTTGAATTTTTTTAATAAATCATCTATCTCATTTTGATCCTTTTGATAATATGTGATTAATACTTTAAGACCGCAATTTATAAGCATTAATTTCCTCAATTCATCAACGCATGAATAAAAATCATTTTCGATTTCTATGCCTACTTCCATCGCCCATTTATCCCAATTTGATCCTTGTCGGTCGAAAAACGAAATATCTAGCCTAGGCCAGTATTCCTTTTCTATTGCGGCTACGTGGAGGTCTTTTTCACCAATATCAACAAGCATTTTTGTCAAGTATTTAGTCCATTTCTTGTTATTAGAATAGCATTTGCGAAAATATTCCCTGCTTTTCGTATAATGCTCTTCCATTCTTTCTGAAAACACTTCCCAAAACTCTTCCTGTTTAATTGGGTAGGTTCGCATCGTTTATCTCCTTATTTAATTTGCCATTACCTATTTTACTAGCAATGCAAATACAGCATCCTATTACATCCATGTATCGCGCGAAGCGTCGGCATAACATTGATTTAAGCTGTGAGCGGGTTTGCCCAGCGAATCAGCTTGAAATCGTTGTTAGATTTTATTCTTCTACCTTTGATGCCTCACGTTGCTTTAAGAAAATGCTAAGTATAATAAGAATGGCTCCCATGATAGCTCCACAAACCTGATAAATGGTTCCACTTAATGTTAGCGACACTCCGAGAACAACGCCACCAATTGAATTGACACTCGCTCGAAATAAGTTATCTATTTTTAAATTGTGTACCTTTTCTGATAGCACGGCGTTTACACTCTGAAGTTTCTGATATTCTTCTACTTTTGCATTTAGAACAACATTTTGTTTACTAATGTCGTTAATCTTGTCTATTATAAGTTTCTTTGCTCCATCAGAATCTAAGTCACTCCAAATCAATTCTGGATTAAGCTTCTTCAAAACGCTCAAACTGCCTTCGATATTCCCATCATCAACACTAGATTTAGATTGAGCTTTCGATAATTCTGTTGCTGGCTTTATCTCTGATTTTTTGTCAGTTGCTTTAGTTTCCGGTATTTCGACGCTAGAAGTCACAAATTTTGCCAATTCAACCATATCCATATCTATTCTAGTTTCTCGTCCTCTGCCCGCATTAATGAATTTTCCCAAAGAAGCCAATTCAAGAAATCTGAAAAAGAAAATTACTGAGCTTGTTAAATCATCTTCTGTATAGCCTTTAATTATCAGAGAAAAGTGCTCGTTCCAGTACGAACCTACATCGAGCTTTGTTGGTTTTTCTATTTTATTATGATGTAGATACTCTGTAGTTAGATTGTATATATCAATCTTCTTAAGCAGTTCCCTTATGGATTCATTCTTAGCTCTTTGATCTTGGGCTTGATAGAACTTCTTCCCATTTTCAGCAACTAAGTATTTTTCCCCTTGCCTTTTCACCAGGCCAACATATACTGCCGCTTCTGCTCCCTTATCCGAAATACCCGGATTGATTGCCTTTATCTCTTGAAAAGTAGCACCGGTAAGCTTGTTTGAAAGTACCTCAACCAAGTTGGTAAGCTGTTCCATTAACACATTCTTGGGCATTTCCATAGCATCCTCCATTGTTCTAGAATAAATCTAACATTTGCTTAACCCGCGAGGCGCTTGGTTGGAAGTAAAACACATGGAACATACAGGCTAATCTACGCCGAGTCGGGTTGAAGCAGTTGTTAGCAGAATCATTTTATTCCCAATACTAATCTTATGCCGTCTTCCACTTCTTCAATGCTACCCTTGCCAAGTTTTGTTGCTTTTTCAACTAATCGGGTTTTATCAATAACACCAATCTGCGAAACTACAATTACTGAATCTTTCGATAGTCCTGATTCTTCTTTATTAAGAACAACATTCCCTGGAGCGTTTTCAAGCTTCATATTTGTGGTCAAAGGAATGACAATGATGGTTTTGATTGTGCTCCTATTGAATGCGTCATCTTGAATAATCAGTACCGGGCGGTGAAAACCGGGTTCACTTCCGAATGGAACTCCAAAATCTGCCCACCATATTTCACCACGTATCATTTTGTGTTAATTCCCGCATAGACATAATATTCAATTCTCCCATTAATGATGGACTTGCACCCTCACTGTTCTTGTACACTTCATTGAGTTGTTCTGTAATTTTTTCTCTCTTATGATGATTTATGAATTCTTGTAATGCTATGGCAAAAAGTTGGCTCCGAGGAATTCCCATAGATTTTGCAGTCTTTTCTGCATCAACATAAAGTGCGTCAGGGAGAGAAATTGCAGTCTTCATAGGATTAGTATAACCAAGGTATAACATTTTGTCAACAGTCTTTCTATCCCCGCGCGGAGCGTCCTGCTAACATTGAGTTGAGCCGTGAGGCGGCCTGTCCGCCGAATCGGCTCGAACTCGTTGTTAGCAGAATTATTTTATTCCTATTACTAATCGTATGCCGTACTCCACTTCTTCTATGCTTCCTTTGCCTAGTTTTGTTGCCTTTTCAAATAACCGAGCTCTATCAATAACGCCAATCTGCGAAACAACGATTACCGAATCTTTCGATAGGCCTGATTCTTCTTTATTGAGAAGAACGTTGCCTGGAGCGTCTTCAAGCATCATATTTGTAGTTAACGGAATGACAACGACGGTATTGATCGCGCTTTTATTGAAAGCATCATTTTGAATAATTAGTACCGGGCGGTGAAAGCCAGGTTCACTTCCGAATGGAATCCCAAAATCCGCCCACCATATTTCACCACGCATCATTTTGTGTTAATTCCCGCATTGATATAAGATTCATTTCTTTCATTCGTAGTGGATTCTCGGCCCCAATGTTTTTGTACACTTCATTGAGTTGTTCTGTAATTCTTTCCTTCTTATGATGGTTTATGAACTCCTCTAATGCTATGGCGAAAAGCTGACTCCGAGGAATCCCCATGGACTTTGCAGTCCTTTCGGCATCAACATAAAGTGCGTCTGGGAGAGAAATTGCAGTCTTCATATGAATAGTATAACCACGGTATAACAATTTGTCAATAGTCGCTTATCCCTGCGCGGAGCGCCCTGCTAACATTGATTTAAGCTGTGGCGCGGCTTGTCCGCGCCATCAGCTTGAAATCGTTGTTAGGCTTTCCTATTCTATTCCATCGATGAACTCGTAGATTCGTACTAGAATAGCCATATTAAATTTAAATTGCGTTGCAGTTTTTGGCAACATCCTTGCATTTATATTTTCTCCTTCTGAACCCCAAAAGCATTTTTGATCCTTTTCAATAATAACAGCATCTGGATCGAGTGTTTTTATATTTTCCCAGATTATCTTTCCTAAGTAATCATTGTCATATTTACTTCCATTAGATTTTTTCCTAATATGTAAAATGAATTCGTCATTACCCATTATAAGATTCATTTTTCGCCCTCCTATTCATATGCATAGGTTCCATCTGGTTTCACAAAGGCCCCAGCGATAGCCTCAGCTTCGCTTTCAAGACCTAATTCATCATGTACCCATTTCCAGGTTTCTCGAATTAATGTGTATGTCCCTCTACCACCTGAATATTCGGTTTGATAACTCGTCAAAAAATTATTTCTATTAAGATGTTCCGCTAACTCTTCGGCAGACATGACTTTGCTATTTTCTTTCAAAAAAGCAGCCAGTTTCCAGACATAAAGTTTTTTTGCATTCATCTCATTCATTCGATCCTCCTTACACTCTGTCTTTTCCCCTTTTGCTTTAGTCAGCCTAACGAGACTGTCGATTTTCTCTCTTTCTCCCCAGATATTCTCGTCGAAATAATCCTGGTAGATAAGTTGGGAATAATCGTACCTTCACCCTGCCTTCAATCCCTTAATCTCGATGTATAT
>Ga0181520_10005104_pt1 | contig 21283 bp, 15 predicted proteins | sample PEATcosm2014_Bin_29_FD_132451 | JGI IMG/M metagenome (GOLD analysis project Ga0181520, IMG submission 132451) | Peatland microbial communities from MTU Mesocosm Facility, Houghton, MI, USA - PEATcosm2014_Bin02_30_metaG | ecosystem: Environmental > Terrestrial > Soil > Wetlands > Peat | place... | reverse complement strand
GAATTTCCATGCTCGCGCCGCCGGGATACGCAAAAATAACCTCGACCCCTTCGCGTTCGAGGGCTTCGACGAAAATGTCGCGTCCGAACATGGCCGGGCCGACCTCCGCGCGCTGGGCGGCGGGTTTTGACTTTGCTTTGGCAGTTGCAGTTGTTTTGCTCATGGTATCAGTTAGTTGTGGTGGCTTGGCCAAGGGTAACAAAAAACCCACGACTGTTGCCAGCCGTGGGTTCTTGTTAAATCGTTAGTCAACAAGCGCCAACGGCGTCGCCAGTTAGGACGACTACCAGAATGACAGCTTGGCTGACGTTTTTCAACATTACGGGAGTATTTTAATCGAAACCCCCTGGCTGGTCAAGTTTGAAACTTTGACAATTTGGCAGTTGGGGCGCAACTCGGCACACGCACCGTGGCGGCAGCCATCCTTGGCTGCCGTAGAGCCGGTGCTTCCAGCCCGGCGGAAACAGGCGTCCATTGCCATCATCGCGTGTTTCTTGGAAAAGAGCCGTTTCTTCCGGGCGGCTGGGAAGCGCGCCCTTTACGTCAGGCAGGGATGCCTGACGCTACAACGGTGCGTGTGCCGAGTTGCGCCCTGGCAGTTGGACGCCTATTGGCCGGTAAAACCCAGCCGCCGCCAACGTGTCTGGTCACTACGCCGGCTGCTGTTGCGTCAGGCAGTGCAAAGCGCCCAGCCCCCAGACCAAATCCACCGCATGAATGCCCACCACGGGGCGGTCGCGGAACAGTTCGCCCAAAATACCCAGCGCCACACGGTCATTCGGGTCATTGAAGGTCGGCACGATGACCGCGGCGTTGCAGATATAAAAATTCGCATAGCTCGCCGGCAGCCGCACGCCGTTAAAATACAACGGCGAGGGCATTGGCAGTTCGATGACTTCAGGCCGGCTCCCGTCTTCCAGCCGCAGGTCACGGATACGCTCCCAGTTTTCCGCCAGCGGACGGTAATTGTCGTCGCGCGGGTTTTTTTCCCGGACCAGCACGAGTGTCCGCGCGTTCACGAACCGGCAGATGTCGTCAATATGTCCATGCGTGTCATCGCCCTTGGTGCCTTTGGCCAGCCAGAAGATATTCTTCACGCCAAGATAACGCTTCAGGGTTTCCTCGATTTCCGCCTGGCCGAGGCCCGGATTGCGCACCTGGATTTTGGGATGCAGATAGCATTCCGTGGTGGAAAGCAGGGTGCCGCGCCCGTTTACCTCGATGCCCCCGCCTTCAATGGTGAAGGGCCGGCCATTGCATTCCGCATGAAACAACCGCTGGCGCAGCAGTCTTGCGGCGGTTTCCGGCACCCTGGCATCCCTGTGCCAGTTGTCATATTTTGCCCAGCCATTGAAATGAAAATGGACAATGCCCATCGCCGATTTGCGGTTTCCGGCTTTCAATCGTACAAAAATCGGCCCGGTATCGCGGGTCCAGCCGCGATCGGTGGGGTGAATCACAAATTGAATCTTCCGCAAATTCACGCCAGCCTGGCGCAGGATATGGCGCGCCATCTGCTGTTCTTTTGCATGGCGGACGATGAGGCGGATGGGTTCGCCGCCGGTGATTTTTCGGGCCATCTCGCCGTAAACCCACGGGATGACCTTGAATTTGCCGGGCCAATCGCCGGCGTTGTGCGGCCAGGCGAGCCAGGTGGCCGCGTGCGTTTCCCATTCGGCGGGCATGGAGAAGCCGGGTTCGGCAGATGCGACGGCATGAATTTTTTTTGTCGGCAGCATAGCGACCACCGCGAGCATAGCGGCGCGAGTGGCAGAGGCGAAAGATTTTTCCGGTCCGGTAGAGTCCCAAAAGGGCAGGGCAGGGAAACTGTCATGCAGATTTGGGGTCGCCAACCCCGGTTTAGCCTGGCTGCAAAAAAAGATAAAAAAAATGAAAATAGTTGGTGGATTTTTTTAAGACTTGGACGATATTTAGATACAAGCTCAACGGTCGCAAGACTCGCGCTGCATGAAAACGAGTTCCCATGACGTCAGAGGTGCGGGGGCCGCAAAATGGACGACAGGCTGGTTAATGTTGGTTTTCCTGGCCGTACGTCTGGCCGCCGCAGATACTTCTTCCGCTAAACCAACGGCTACTTCTTTGCCCGCCGGAATTACCGGGCTGCAAATCCAGCAGGCGCTTGATGCCCTTCCGGCCGACGGTGGCGAAGTGGATTTGCCCGCCGGCAAGATTGAGATTCAAAAGCCCATTATTTTAAGCCGTGACAATCAAACTTTGCGCGGGACTGGACCGACCACCATTCTGCATCTCGCCGACAAGGCCAACTGTCCGGTGATCATTTTGGGGGAACCCGTCAACACGCCCACCCAAACGATCCGGCACTTGTTGGTGACCGGATTTTTTATTGATGGCAATCGTATTCATCAAGACCGTGAACTCTGGCATCTGACCGGCGAAGGCTCGCAAATCCGCAACAACGGCATTACCGTCCAGGGCGTGACCGACTGCACCGTGGAGAATGTGATCACCGCCCGCTGCCGTTCCGGCGGACTGGTGACCTCGCATAACATCCGGCAGTTGACCGTGCGCGGCCTGGAATCCTTCGACAACGAATTTGACGGGCTGGCCTGTTACCAGACCGAGGACTCGCTGTTTGCGGACCTCAATTTGCATAACAATCCCGGCGCGGGCATTTCGCTTGATCTGGCCTTCAACTGCAACGTCATCAGCAACGCCGTTTTGGTGGCCAACGACCTGGGCATCTTCATGCGCGCCAGCCGTGACAATCAATTTCTCAACGTCACCATCCGGGACAGCCGTCATCATGGGGTGTTTATGGCGCATAGCGAGCAGCGCACGGCCAGCGGCTGGGGTCCGGCCCCCAAAACCGAGTGTACCTACAACGACTTTACCGGTCTCGTCGTCATGAACTGCGGCGGCGCGGCGTTCCGCGTCAACAATACCACCTGCACCAACAACATCATCATCCGCGCGAAATTTGCCGGCAATGGCAAGGGCGGCCTGTCCCTCGCCCAGCCGGATTTGGTCATGATGCGGTAAAGTTCCCCCGTCAGCCTCATTGTCGGGAAAACCGAAATCCGAAATCCGAAGCCGCGAAATCCGAATGCGCGGATCGAAACGAGATTTCTCCCCACTTTTCCAACCCGGCGTGGAACCCATTTCGGATTTCGGATTTCTTTCGGATTTCGGCCTTCGAGCTTCGGATTTCTAATTGCCTTGGCCGTCAAACACCCAGTTCCTTTTTGACTTTGGCAAAGGCATGGACTGCCTTGACCAAATCTTCGCGGGTGTGCGCCGCTGAAATCTGGGTGCGGATGCGTGCCCGGCCCTGCGGCACCACCGGATAAGAAAAGCCAATGACGTAAACGCCGTTTTGCAACATCGCGTCGGCGAACTTCGTCGCCAGGGCCGCGTCCCCCAGCATCACCGGACAAATCGGATGCGTGCCGGGCAGAATATTGAAGCCGAGCTTCGCCATTTCCGCGCGGAAGAATTTTGTGTTCGCCTCCAGTTGGTCGCGCAACGTGGTGGATTCCGTCAGCAACTCCAGAACTTTCAGCGTCGCCCCGGCAATGCCTGGCGCCAGCGTGTTGGAAAAGAGATACGGCCGCGAACGCTGGCGCAAATATTCGATGATCTCCTTCCGTCCGCTCGTATAGCCGCCGCTCGCGCCGCCCAGCGCCTTGCCCAAGGTGCCGGTGATGATGTCCACCCGGCCCATGACCTGGTTATATTCGTGCGTGCCCCGTCCGGTTTTGCCCATGAAACCAACCGCATGTGAATCGTCCACCATCACCTGGGCGCCGTATTTGTCAGCCAGATCGCAGATGCCCTGCAAATTGGCAATGTAACCGTCCATCGAAAACACGCCGTCCGTCGCAATCATCTTGAAACGCGCGCCTTTGGCATCGTTCAATTTCGCCTCCAGGTCTGCCATGTCGTTGTTTTTATAACGGTGACGCTGCGCTTTGCACAGCCGGATGCCGTCAATGATGCTGGCGTGGTTCAATTCGTCGGAAATGATCGCGTCCGCCTCGCCGAGCAGCGTTTCAAACAGGCCGCCGTTCGCGTCGAAGCACGACGAATAGAGAATCGTGTCCTCGGTGCCGAGAAATTCGCTCAGTTTTTTCTCCAGTTGTTTGTGTACCGACTGCGTGCCGCAGATGAAGCGCACGCTGGCCAGGCCGTAGCCCCATCGGTCCAGGGCCGCCTTGGCGGCGGCGGTCACCGCCGGATGCTGCGCGAGCCCGAGATAATTGTTGGCGCAGAAATTCAGCACCGGCTGGCCGTCGGCCACGCGGATGGTCGTGCCCTGCGGCGTCATAATGACCCGTTCGTGCTTGTAAGTGCCGGCGCTGCGGATGTCGGCCAGTTGCGTTTGAAGCTGCTGGATGAAGGAGTCGGCCATAAAATTATTTGGCGGCGGCGGGCGAAGCCGCATCGCGGAAAAGGCGCGTGCTGAAATAGCGTTCCGCGCGGTCGCAGAGCATCGTGACCACGCGCGCCTGCGGTCCAAGCTGGGTGGCCACGGCCAGGGCGGCGGCCACATTGGCGCCGGAACTGGTTCCGACCAGCAGGCCGAATTCCCGTTGCAGGCGCACGGCCACCGCCTGGGCGTCGGCGCTGCGGATCTTGATTTCGCGGTCAATCGGGGCGCCCTTGAGCAGCGGCGGAATGAAGCCATCCGCCACGCCTTCGATGTAGTGGCAGCAGGGAGCTTCGCCCGCGAGCAGGGCGTGTTCCGCCGGTTCCATCGCAATAATCTGCGCGCGCGGCCAGCGGTGTTTCACCGCCTTGCCGCACCCGGCCAGCGTGCCGCCCGTCCCAAAGCCGCTGACAAACGCGTCAATCGGGCCGGCCATCTGCCCCAGGATTTCCAGTCCCGTCCCCAGCTCATGGTCCTCGACATTCAGCGGATTATCGAACTGCCGCGTCAGAAAATAGCGTTTGTCGTCCGCGGCCATTTTACGGGAAATTTCGATGCCCGTTTGATAAGCCCCGCCGCTGTCGAACAAAATCAGTTTCGCGCCCAACTGGCGGATTAACATCCGGCGTTCCTCGCTGGCCCCGGCCGACATCAGGATGGTCACGTGATGGCCGAGCGCCGCCCCGACCATCGCCAGCGCAATGCCGGTGTTCCCGCTGCTGCATTCGAGGATGATGGAATCGGGCTGAAGCAGCCGGCGCCGGCGCGCGTCGAGCAAAACCGTCTTGGCCAGGCGGTCCTTGATGCTGCCGCTCGGATTGAGAAATTCGCACTTGGCGTAAATGGTCACGCCTTCCGGGTCAAACCGCAACGGCACCAGCGGAGTGTTGCCGATCAGCGACACCACCACTTCCGAACGCAGGCCGGTTATAATTGGCGGGTTCATGGGTGTTTCGGCGGCGGTTCAGGGCTGATCCCGCCAGTTTAAAATCACCTTGCCACACTGGCCATTCAGCATCGCTTCAAATCCCTTTTCAAACTCGGTGTAATGAAACCGGTGCGTGATGACCGGCCGGATGTCCAGCCCGCTTTCCAGCATCACTGTCATCTTATACCACGTCTCATACATCTCGCGGCCGTAAATGCCCTTGATCGTGAGCATGTTGAAAACCACCGTGTTCCAGTCAATGGCGATTGGCTCGGCGGGGATTCCCAGCAAAGCGATTTTACCGCCGTGCGCCATGCTGTCAATCATGTCGCGGAAGGCGGCGGCGTTGCCGGACATTTCCAGACCCACATCGAAGCCCTCCTTCATGCCCAGCTTTTGCTGCACCTCGGCCAGTTTGCCCTGTTTGACATTTAGCGCCACGTCCGCGCCCATTTTTTTGGCCAGCTCCAGCCGGTAATCGTTTACATCCGTGATGACCACATACCGCGCGCCAGCATGTTTGGCTATGCCCGCCGCCATCACGCCAATCGGCCCCGCGCCGGTGATCAACACATCCTCGCCCAGCAGGTCAAACGAGAGCGCCGTGTGAACCGCGTTGCCAAACGGATCGAAAATGCTGGCCACATCCCGGTCAATGCCCGGCTTGTGATGCCAGACGTTGGTCATGGGCACGGAAATATATTCGGCAAACGCGCCGGTGCGGTTGACCCCAATGCCCTTGGTGTCCTTGCAAAGCTGGCGCCGGCCCGCGAGACAGTTGCGGCAGCGCCCGCAAACCACGTGCCCCTCGGCGCTGACCACGTCGCCCGGGTGAAAGTCGGACACGTTCGAGCCTGCCGCGACGATTTCCCCCACAAACTCATGCCCGACCACCATCGGCACGGGAATGGTCTTCTGCGCCCAGGCGTCCCACTTGTAAATATGCAGATCCGTGCCGCAGATGCCCGTGCGGTCCACGCGGATGAGCACGTCGTTGATGCCGGTTTGAGGCTCCGGCACGTCCTGCAGCCAGAGCCCGGGTTTCGATTCTTTTTTGACCAGTGCTTTCATCAGGTGATGGAGAATTTTCTGTTATCCGAGAATCAGTTCCAATATAATAGAACAGATAATTCCAGTATGCAAGAACAATTTCCATTATATTACACACCATGAGCGCCGCCTCTTCCCCCTCTAAACCCGTTCCGGCCCTGGCTGCCAAGCCGTCGGAGGCCATCAGCCGCGACCTGGGCCGCCGCGTCCGGCAGTTGCGCGCCGCGCGCGGCTGGTCGCTCGAATCGCTGGCCAACGCCAGCGACGTGAGCCGTTCCATGTTGAGCCAGATCGAACGCGCGCAGGCCAATCCCACGCTGGCCGTCACCCTGCGCATTGCCCGCGCCTTCAGCCTCTCGCTGGGCGAGCTGCTGGAAATGCCCGGCGTCGCCACCACCGTCAACGTCATCCGCGCCGACGATCACACCTACCATTACCGCTCGGACAAGGACTGCTGCATCCGCACCCTGTCGCCGTTGAACCTGGAAAAGGACATCGAATTCTACGAAGTCCGGCTCCAGTCCGGCGGCGCCTTGCGCAGTTCGGCGCATTTCGAAGGCACGCGCGAATTCCTCACCATCCAGAAAGGCCATATTCGCGTTGAATCGGCCGGGGATGCCGAAGAACTGAACGCGGGCGATTCCGCCAGTTACCGCGCCGACGTGCCGCACGCCATCATCAATGCCGGCAAAAGCGAGTCGGTGATGTTCCTGATCGTGATTTACCGCTGATTTTTATTTTTTTTAGTCGGATTCGGTCGGATTCACTCGGATAAATCGCCCGGTGAACTGTTTGCGCCGCCTGTTTCACTTGACCTCGCCAAGGTTCAAAACTGTGTAGTGTGTGTAGCGTCGAGCCTGTGGCTCGATGTAGGGTCAAGCCTGTGGCTCGATTCATTGGCGCACAGCGCCAACAGTCATCCCCCCAAGTTGGCGCACAGCGCCAACACTACACCATCCCCCAAAAAAGACCACGTAGCCGCTAACAGAAATTAATTACCGCACGATGCGGTAATTAGCCCCTGGTGGCTGCGTCCCGTGAGGGTGCGGCTGACTTCGCCTGATTTGCTGCGCTCTCACGAGGCGCAGCCACGGCGGCACCGTCAGGTGTGTCGGATGTGGCCAAACCCCAAGCTTCCGAATGATTCCGCCGCCGGCGCTGCGCTGGTGGCGGGAATGGCCGCTTCGCGACAATGCGCCCGACCCGCGATTGACCCCACCCCGTATTTTCTTTAACTTCGCCTCATGGGCACGCTTTATTACGGCGACAATCTCGATATCCTCCAGCGATACCTCAAGGATGAGACCGTTGACCTTGTTTATCTCGACCCGCCGTTCAACTCCGCGCAGAACTACAACGCCGTGTCCTCAAATCCACCGATGCTTTATCTTCCCTGCGACCCGACCGCGTCGCATTATCTCGGAAAGCCATGCAATGCAATTTTAGGGAAAGATAATTTTCGTGGCGAATTAACTTTGGCGCTGTAGATTTAGCGCGATTATGACATCCGAAGAATTCTTGAGAGAACTTCAATCTCACGCCGCGACTTTCGCGAAAGCGGTTGCGACGAACGAAGGTGAATGGATTATCAAGGGCTTCATTGATGTTTATCGCCGAATCTACACGATTTCCGTGGACACAAAGATCGTTTCCAAAGTGCTGGAATTGTTGTTGTTTCCCATGTTTGTCGAGTTTGGAAAAACGCATGGCCTCAAAATAGAATTATGTCCGCAACAGAATTTTTATCCTGATTTGACGTTTACACACGAGGCATCTGGCCGGAAATTTGCAGTGGACATCAAGAGCACTTATCGAATCAGTGCCACCGAGGTGAACGGAATGACGCTTGGCGCATTCACCGGTTATTTCAGAAAACGGGACAGCAGCAAAAACACTCTATATCCGTATAGCCATTATGCTGGACACTTCGTTTTGGGTGTCATCTATTCACAATGCGATGATGTGGCTGATGAACGGAAGCAATTTACGTTGGAGGAACTTCCCAAAATTCCTTCTGTTGTAAGGGAGTTTCGATTTTTCGCACAACCCAAATATCGGATTGCCTCGTCCCGCCCGGGCAGCGGCAACACGAAGAACATCGGATCCGTGGTAAAAATTGATGAACTCGTCAACGGAACCGGTCCATTTGCAGCTTTAGGCGAGGAGGTCTATGACGATTACTGGATGTTTTATTTGACGAAGGACATGGCGCAGGCATTGTCACTCGAACGGCCATATGCCAACTTAAAAAAATATCTGGAATACAAACAACGCGGTGCTGACAAACTTCGTGCGCACGAAAAGGAAATTGCCAGCCTGGCCGAAGATGAGGCCGGAAAAGCAGAGGAGGAAAGCCAATGAATCTGCCCCCGCTGGTTCCACCGCTTAAATGTCAGGGCATCAAAACCAAGCTGGCCGGTGAAATCAACCGCCTTGCACGAACTCAATCATTTGATCGTTGGGTCGAGCCATTTTGCGGCTCCTGTGTTGTTGCCCTTAACGTCCAGCCCAAAAGGGCGTTGTTAAGCGACTCAAACGTCCATATCATCCGCCTCTATCAGGAAATTCAAAACGGCACCCTCACGCCGGCCACGGTAAAATCGTTTCTCGTTGATGAAGGAGACAAATTGCGGGTTGGCGGTGAGTCATATTATTACGCTGTTCGAGACCGTTTCAACCTGCGGCCAACGTCTCTGGATTTCCTCTTCTTAAACAGGTCGTGTTTCAATGGCGTGATGCGATTTAATCGTCATGGGCGATTCAATGTGCCGTATGGTCACAAATCAGAACGGTTCGCCCAGGCTTATGTCACAAAAATTGTCAATCAAGTCCGCCGCATTTCCGAAGTCATTTCCGCCTGTGACTGGGAATTTGTAGCGACCGATTTTCGGCAGACGCTTGCCGCGGTACAACCAGGCGACCTGGTCTATGCAGATCCTCCGTACGCAGGTCGTCACGTTGACTATTTCAATACCTGGTCGGAGTCTGACGAAACTGAACTTGGAGAACTTCTAAAACAACTTCCGTGTCATTTCATTCTTTCGACTTGGCATAGCAACGAGTTCAGAACAAATGTCATGATCGAACGCGCATGGAATAACTTGCGCTTCCATCTTTTAATGCGTGAACATTTTTATCACGTTGGTTCGACCGAAGATTTGCGTCATCCAATGATTGAAGCGCTGATTACTAATTTTCCGATTTCCGTGAACCATCGGACTAATGATGATGTTGAGCAACTCGCATTTTTAGAACGGTCGCCGGACTACCATGTTGAGAGGACGGCAGGACTCCAACCGCCCACGCGTGACCTGCAGGCCGAAGCCGCCAGCGCCGGTTTCTATGAGCACAAGATGAACAAACAGAAATACCCGCGCATTCGGCTCCGCACCGTGAAAGAACTGATGGACGGCAAAAGCATCGAACGCCTCTCCAATGTGGCCGCGCTGGACGAAACTTTCAAAAAAGCGCCAAAGGCCAAAGCCAAAGGCGGCGAGCAGGCGGCGTTGGAATTATAATTGCCGGGGAACAGAGTCGGAATGCGACCATTGCCACCCACGCAATCAAGCTGCGCTCAGCCCTCCACGGCTGGCTCATGAGCGTTTTCGCGGCGGACCGTTTGCTTGCTTGTTTGGGTAGGGCAAACCTGCCGGTTTGCCTTCTTCGTATGCCCAACGGCGCGAGTTTTTCCAGCGTCGTTTGAAGCGGGCGCGCTGGCTGACCGGCAGGTCAGCCCTACCCCCTTCAGGTGCCAGCCGTGCCAGCCCTCTGAATTGAGCAATAAATTCTTGTAACGCAAAAAAAATTCCGACACAGTTGCGCGTTAAATTTTTTTACCATGTTGTCATTTAAAAATAAAATTCTGTTTGTCGGCTACGGCGCGGTGGCGCAATGTGCGCTGCCCATTCTCGTCAAGCACATCAAGACGCCGGCCGCAAACATCACGGTCATGGATTTCGAGGACCGCAAGGCGGCGCTCGCGCCGTGGATCAAGCGCGGCGTCAAGTTCGCCCACCAGCGCGTCACCCGCGAAAACATGGGCACGCTGCTCGGCAAATATCTCGGCGCGGGCGATGTGCTGATTGATCTCGCCTGGAACATTGACGCCGGCGAAATCCTCCAGTGGTGCCATGACAAGGGCGTGCTGTACATCAACACCTCCGTGGAATTGTGGGACCCGTATCAAAATTCCATCAACGCCGCGCCGCAGAAGATGACGCTCTACTGGCGGCACATGAATTTGCGCAAGATGATTTCCAAATGGCCGCAGCCCGGCCCCACCGCCGTGCTGGAACACGGCGCGAATCCCGGCTTGATCTCCCATTTCACCAAGCAGGGCCTGATTGACATTGGCCACCGCGCGCTCAAGGACAAGAAATTTACCGGCAAGGCCGCGGAGGACGTTCAGCAGTTGATCGCGGATCACAAATTCAATCTCCTCGCGCAGAAACTTGGCGTGAAGGTGATTCATTGCAGCGAGCGCGATACCCAGATCACGAACAAGCCGAAGGCAGTGGACGAATTTACGAATACGTGGAGCGTCGAAGGTTTCCGCGAGGAAGGCACCACGACCTCTGAAATGGGGTGGGGGACGCATGAGAAGGAACTGCCGCCGCTGGCCTATGAGCACAAGGAAGGCCCGCGCAACCAGATTTGCCTCGCGCAAATGGGCATCAACACCTGGGTGCGCTCGTGGGTGCCGGATTATTCCATTCACGGCATGGTCGTGCGCCACGGTGAGGCGTTCACGATTTCCGACAAGCTCACCGTCTGGAAAAACGGCAAGGCGGTCTATCGCCCCACGGTCCACTACGCCTACTGCCCGGCGGACGTGGCCATTGCGTCGCTCAACGAGCTGCGCGGCTACGATTACGAGTTGCAGCCCAAGGCCCGCATCCTGAACGACGAAATCACCAGCGGCTCGGACATTCTCGGCGCGCTGCTGATGGGGCACGGCTATAATTCATGGTGGATCGGCAGCGATTTGAGCATCGAAGAATCGCGCCGGCTCGTGCCGCATCAAAACGCCACGACCATGCAGGTGGCGATTTCCGTGGTGGCCGCCACCATGTGGATGATTGAAAATCCTGAAAGCGGCGTGGTGGTGCCGGACGAATTGCCGCACGAATTCATTCTGAAGATTGCCAAGCCGTATCTCGGCAAATGGATTTCCAAGCCGTCGGACTGGACGCCCCTGAAGCACTACACCAACGTGTTCAAGGGTTACAACAAGCCGAATCTCGATTTGAAAGACCCGTGGCAGTTCAAGAACTTCGTCGTCACCAACGCCGCCTGACGGCAGGCTGGCTGACGGAATGACAAATTCCTAAATCCAAATGACCAGGGAATTTCAAGCAACTAAAACGGAATGCGCGACTGGATTGGCCGGGCGCGCGGGCAAAGCGGCGGAGGGCCGCCGCACTCCAGGACGCTTCGCGTTCATGGGGCTGCCGCCTTCCGCGCCAGCGTCTTGGAGTGCGCCCAGCCCTCTGGCGCTTTTTCTGCCCCTGCCAAGGCTCGCCCAAGCCCATTCGTCATTGGAGCTTCGTCATTCTTTAGACATTAGGTCTTAGCCATTAGTCATTGATTCCACCCCGTTTAAATTATCACACCCATGATCTCCCCCACCGCCCTCAAAAAACTGGCTGCCAAACACGGCACGCCGCTGTTCGTGGTTGATCACGCCGAACTGCGCGCGAACTACACGATGTTCAAAAAGTATCTGCCGCGCATCCAGGCTTACTACGCGGTGAAGGCCAATTCCGATCCGGCCATCGTCAAAACCTTCTATCAGGCCGGCGCGAGTTTTGATGTCGCCTCCATGCCGGAGTTCCAGAACGTCTATCAAAACATCGAGCATCTGCCTGCCAAAGAGCGGCAGGACTGGATTTGGGACAAGATCATTTACGCCAATCCCATCAAGCCGATTGAAACCCTGCAGGAACTCAATCAATACAAGCCGCTCGTCACCTTCGACAATTTTGAGGAAATCAAAAAAATCAAGAAGTACGCCCCGCAGGCCGGACTCGTCTTGCGCCTGAAAGTGGCCAACACCGGCGCCATGGTGGAGCTGTCCTCGAAATTTGGTGCGTCCCCCGGCGAGGCGGTGGACATGATTCTCGAAGCCGACCGCATGGGCCTGACCGTCGAGGGCATTAGCTTTCACGTGGGCAGTCAGACCACGAATTTTGACAATTACGTCCAGGCCATCAACCTGTCCGCCAATATCTACAAGGAAGCGCGCGACCGCGGCTACACCAAGATGAACCTGCTCGACATCGGCGGCGGTTTTCCCGCGCCTTATGACGCCACCGTCAAGCCGTTCCGCGAACTCGCCCGGGTCATCAATAACGAGCTGGACCGGCTGTTTCCCAAAGACGTGCAGATTCTCGCCGAGCCGGGCCGCTTTTTTTGCGCCACCGCCGGCACGGCCATTTCAAAAATCGTGGGCAAGGCCGTGCGCGACGGCAAACTGTGCTACTACATCAACGACGGCGTGTATCACACCTTTTCCGGCGTCATCTTCGACCATTGCCATTATCACCTCAAGGCGTTCAAGAAAGGCCCCACGCAAATCTGTTCCATCTTTGGCCCGACGTGCGATGCGCTCGACGTGGTGTCAATGGCGGAGAACCTTCCGGAAAATCTCGAATTGGGCGACCTGCTGTACAGCGAACAAATTGGCGCCTACAGCCATGCCTCCTCGACGTATTTCAACGGCTTCCCGCCCGCGGCCGTCGTGCATGTGAACCAGTAATGCGTCTCCTGATTAGTGGACGCTTTGGTTTGGTGTGAGTGCGGCGGGGAGAACGTAGCGCTGCAGCATATCCAGCGGTTGTCCCAACAACGTGTTGTCATTCCAGCCCGTGAACACAGCCACTATTTGCAGGCTCGGAAAAACAATAATGAATTGTCCGCCCTGGCCGCGTGCGCTATAGGACTCTATCACCTGGCCATTTACGCGAAACGAACCAAGCCACCATTGGTATCCGTATCCGCTGGCGATAAACCACGCTGGGAGCTGGCCTGCGCCGACGTGCTTTTTGACGGACTCCTCCACCCATTTCTTGCTCACGATTTGTTTCCCATTCCAGCGGCCGCCGTTTAAGAAAAGGCAGCCAATTTTTGCCATGTCACGCGGTCGCAATGAAAGGCCGCCCAGGGTGTTCACGACGCCGTTGGGCGCTGTTTGCCAGGCGTAATTTGCAATGCCGAGCGGCTCAAAAAGATAACGTTCGGCAAATTTGTTTGCGGGCAGGCCGGAGACCTTGTGAATGATTTCCCCCAGCATCAGTGAAATGCCGCTGTTGTAGGTGAATTTTGTGCCGGGCGGTGAGACCACCGGCCGGCTCAGAACATACTGGAAAAAGTCTGCCCGGCTGGCCATCACGGCGGCGTCGTTGCGCGAGTCGGTGTAGGGATGGGTCCATTCATCCCACGCGAGGCCGGCCGTCATGGAGAGCAAATGTTTCAGGCGAATCGCATCCTTGTCCTGGTCTTTGAATGCGTCGGCATATTCCGGGAAAAAAGTGGCGACTTTTTCATCAACGTTCGTAATCAAATGCTGGTCAAGGGCAATGCCGATCAGGATGGAATTTACACTTTTCGTCGCCGACTTCATCTCATTGAGCGTCTCCCGGGTGAACCTATGCGGGTATCCAGCGCTGTCCTGGCCGGGAAAATATTCCTCGATTATGAGTTTGCCGTTTTTGACAACCAGCACACTGTGAATGTTTTTATAAGTGTCATCCTTGATTTTGTCGAACAGCCCTCCCACCAAATTGGAATTCAAGCCTGCACTGGCCAAATCGGCGGTTTCCCAGCCGTCATTTGTCATTTGGGGCAGGTTGTATTGGTAGGCAAAAGCTGAACTTCCCCGGCTGCCGGGGTGGAGCAGGGTCAAGCCGAACAAGATGCCTGCCAGCACTAATTTTCCGCCATGAAATTTGTTCCTCAGATTGCACATATCTCTTCCACATATTTCAACGGCTTCCCGTTGCAACCGTCGTGCAAGTGAACCAGTGAGTCAGGGTCCATCAAAACGAGACTTTATCAAAAATAATGGCCCGATAAAATGGACCCGATTGGGCCGGCGCCTGTGCCACATGAAATAACACCATTGGTCCAACTGCCGTTGCTTTTTGAACGATAGTCCAGTTTGCGTTATCGGTTGAGAACAAAAGCGCAACGATTTCACCTGAGGATGCACCGTAAGTAAGCGACGTAGCGTTTGCGTGTTTGACCATTTGCTCCAAAGGCAAATCAATTACCGGGGCTTGCAGCTTCAAACTGATCGCTCCCGTCAAACCGTTGTCGTCGCTCACTGCAATTTGATAAGTCTGGCCCCGAACCGCGTTGAAGGTAAGCCCGCCGGTTCCTTCGACCACCAGTCGCAGGCTGGGGAGACTGGAACCTGTGAACACCGCCAGCGGAAAAGAGTAATCACTGCCGGTTAAGTCCAGGGAAACGGAGCCGCTCACCGGCGCGGTCCATGACCACCAGGCAGTTTTCCCGGTGGCCCCATTCAAAACCGGGGCGCCACTCTGGTAGGTCGCGCCGGCATTATAGCCGGTGGCCGTCACGGACACGCCGTGCAGTTGAATCCGGCGATTAAAACTGTCATTTGAGGCAGGAGTAGTCAGGGCCAGGTAGAATGGGATTTCGCCCGTGGTTCCCATGTTGCCATCAAAGGCAATTTGATAAGTCTGGCCTTTGACCGCGTCAAATTCCACGGCGTCCGGATATTCGGCGAGCGCCATCAAAAGATTGTCTGCTGGCGTCAACGCGTCCACTGCCGTCCCGGTGTAGGCTGCAAAAATGGGATAAAAAACCGGCGGCGGATTCTGGTCAATTTCATTTCCGCAGGTCGGTGGCCCAACAGTTATGGTGATCAAGCCTTCACCGGGATCGGAAGCGGGTGGCGCGTAAGGAGGCACGTCGTTGGTTGAAAGCGTGACCCGCCCGGATGCCGGCGCGGTCCACGAATACCAGACCGAACTGCCGCCCGGATTTCCCAAATGGTCGGGTTCGCCCGGTTCCTTTGTGGCGGCAGCGTTGGAAGATAACATGGTGATTCTTGAGCCGGATAGCCGGATGCGGTTGGTAAAATCGTCGTTAGCGGGCGCGGGCGTAAACTGAATATTGAGCGAGAAAGGTCCGCCAGGCAAAGTGTTCGTTGTAAATGTCGGTCCATACCCGTCCATGATGAAAGTGTTTCCATTGAACGTGATGGGGGTCTCTTGAATTTCTATCGAAGCATCCGTGATGATGGCCGAATCCACGCAAAACTGATAAGCTTGGCCGCCCGCCACATGGAGACTGATTTGCTGCCGTTCCCGCCAATGACAGCCACAATCTCCGTCTTCATAGCAAATCAAATAGTTGTTGCTGGCGACCAAAGAAAGATTGGCGAAATCGTTGCCCGTATAAACGGTCAGCAAGGGGCTGAAGGTTTGCGCATCCGCGGAAACCACAATCATGCCGTTGGCCGGGGCAGTCCATGTTCCCCACTTAGTTTGACCGCTGGAAACACCTGCAATAAAAGGTTCACCCGCTTCGAGGGTGGCGTTGGACAGTGTGCCAATAGCCCAAAAGTACGGCTCCAGACCCGCAATAATGGGGCGGCTGGCAAAGTTGTCTGTCAGACTGGCGGGGAAGCTTCCTTGACCAAAAAGCGGAAGGCCGGCACTCCATAACAGAACCGCAAGGCAAAAGGTTAATTTTCCCGGCGTTTTCCACCAACTGAGCCGTGTCTTCATAAGTTTAATTGGCTATTATCCCTATTTTTATGAGCCTATACCGTCCCCACCCGGATGCAAGTGACAAATAAGTGACGGGTTTTGCCTGAAATGTTCACTTCCCGTTGACACTCATTTTCTTTCGGAGCATGGTGTAGCGTCGGCGCTGTGCGCCGATGAATCGAGCCGCAGGCTCGACACTACACAGTCTGTGGTGGCAGAGCGCAGCGGCAATAACGCTTTCGCCCGCACGAGACGTGAACGAATTAATGAAGACTTTCGTCCGCACCAAAGCGGCGTGGCGTTGCGCTTCCCGCCGCAATCCATATTATTTGGGCGCTTCCCGCCCGCTTTGCGTCTTAGCGCCTTTGCGTTGAATTTGTCTGTGCCCTTCCGGCTTGGGTCCGGAAAAACTTAGCTGGCTGACGGCCCCGCTGCGGGCCAGCAAACTGGCAACCGGAGGGTGAAGGTGGCCCCGGTGCCAACGCCGTCGCTGTGTACCAGGAGCTCTCCGCCGAGTTCCCGCGTGGCCAGAACGCCGCTGTGCAGTCCGAATCCGTGGCCGGATTTCTTCGTGGTAAAACCATGCTCAAAAATGCGGCCGAGGTTTTCCGGCGGGATGCCAATCCCGTTGTCCTTGACCACAAAGCTTACAAATTCGCCGCCATTCGTCACGCGCAAGACCAGTTTCCTGTCCCTGCGCTCCGCCGCCTGGCAGGCATGCTTGGCATTGCGTATAAAGTTCACCAGAATCTGCAGGACCTTGTGTTTTTCCACGATGATTTCCGGCAAGTCTGGCGCATACTCGCGAACCACTTCCACGCCATGGCGGGTCAGGGCGGCGCTGCTGAATCGCAGGGAATCTTCCATCAGCACCACCGGGCCGATCTTTTCGCTCGTGCCGCCGAGTTTCGCGTAAGTCTGCTGCATCGTTACAATGTCGCTGATGTGCTGCACATTCTGCCCGAACATCCGCAACTCCTCCAGGAGCGCGCCGCGCTCGGCCGCCAGTTGCAGCGCCAGTTGTTCGAGATAGCCGGGCAGCATTCTCCCCTTGGGATCATGGATCAGGAACATGGCCAGATCGCTGGCATGTTCGCGCAGCAAAGCCGCCGCCCTGGCCAGGCTGGAAGACTTAGAGTTTTGCACCTGTTCGGTAATGATGCTGGCGGAGGTGTTGATGCTGTTGATGACGTTTTTGACGTTGTGCAGCACGCCGGTGGCGACTTCCGCAATGCCCGCCTCCCGCGAAGCCCTGACCAGTTCCCGGTTCACCCGCTCCAGTTCAATTTCCCCCTCCCGGCGCCCCGTGATGTCCTGCACAATGCCCACCCGTCCGGTAATCTCACCGGTGTCGGAGCGCAGAAATGCGGTTTGCGAATGGACCCAGCAAATCTTCCCGTCGGGATGGACAAACCGGAATTCATGGTTGACGTCGCGGCCGTCGCGCAGGCTTTCGGCCAGCGTGGCCAGCACGCGTGGTTGATCGTCTGGATGAAGGTCTTCCGCCCAACTCCGGCCCGGTTGATCGGAAACCGCACCTCTAAGTTTGCGGCAAAAAGGGCTTTCGTAGAGCAGCTTCCCGGCGCCGTCGGTCAAAACAATTCCGACGGGCATGGATTCGCTGATCATGCGAAACCGTTGTTCGCAGGCTGCAAGTTCTTCATGGGCTGCGGCCAGTTGGACCATCGTCGTGTTCGATTCAGGGCCGGTCGCACTGCCTTCGGACGCCGGAATTTTTACGATTTCGACGTAAACCAGCGTCTGATTGAGCAACTGAAAGGCAATTTCGCCGAAGGTTACCGGTCCGCTGAAGCGGCTGATGCGGCGGCCTTCCAACTTGGAATGAAGATAATTGAGGATGCAATTGCACGCGAACAGCATGTTGCCGGGTGGCAATTCATTCACGCACGCTTCAAATTCGGAAACGTAGTCCTGCACCGGATTGGCCAGTTTGTAGGCGATGCCGGCGATGACAGGGGCATAGAATTCAATCCGGCCGGACTGCGCATCCACGCTTTTTATGCTGACGTTCACCTTGGCTCCATAGTAATTGGCCACCAATGGGAGCCGTAGGTCGGCCTGAACCTGTTGGAGATATTCCGCAAAGTTCTGTTCCCGGCCATTGACGATGGCCGTGGTGGCGGAAAGACCAGTGGTTGGAAACTTGATGGCCTGGCCGTTGCCGGGCTTGAACAAATTGATGATCTTGACCTGTGCCAGGCAGTCGTCTGGCAGCTTCACCCGCATCACGACGGCGGCGTCGCTGAGCACTTGGGGTCCGCCGCAGAAAACTTTTGCGGTCGCCTTGCCGGTCATCGCCAGGTCAATGCCCGCCACCCAGCCCACCAGCGGATGCAGCGCAAAATCGGCGTAGCGCGGAGCATGCAAGGCAAACTCCACGTGCGTCCGGCTGTCCGCCGGAAGGATGACAAAGCTGATCCCGCCCGCTTCCGCCTCTTCATAAATGCGGCCCAGCTCCGCTTCGGCATAGACGCGCGTCGAGGCCTGGTATTCGCCAGGGATTTCCGTGACGAAAATCTTGTCCTGGCAAAAGCATCCCCCCCCCTCCGCCATGAAATAAGGGATGGTTCCGCCTATCCACTTGCCTGGCGGCAGTTTAACCAGCAATTCCTCCGCGCCGGCGAGGATCAGGCTTTGGCCGGCAAGTATCTTTCTCCCAACTTCGGCCACCTCAAGCAACTGGCCGCTGTTGGCTTTCTCCCGGTTCGCAATTTTGGCAAAATCTTTTTCCGCCATGGGCAGACGGCTGAATTTGGCGTAAAACGACTTCAGTTCACGGATGCAGCCCTCAACACAAATCGCCTGCGTTTGCAGCCGATGCCGCAAGTTGGCGAGAAAAAGCTGGAGCGCGAGAAATTCAAATTGAACCTCTCGCTCCCCGTTTATGACGGAAATCCAGTCGCTATCACTGATTAAATCCAAATTCATGGGGAAATGCCCCTGCGGGCAAAATGGCGTCAATTTGCTAACCGTATCTGATCATAAAAAAACAACTACCTTGTCCTATCGGAGCGACCTGATCTTCTGTTTAGCCGAATTTAATAAATACGGTCTTTTTTTTCTGTTGAATGGACGTCGAAGCTTCTGCTGCGGAATCATTCCGCCCGCAAAGCGGTTGTGAAACGCGGGGAAACCGCATACCCTTTCTCCATGCAAGCGGTTCTCGATTACCTGAAAAAAAACCAGCCGCGTTTTCTCGCGGAGTTCTGCGACTACCTGCGCTTTCCCAGCGTGTCGGCCCAGCCGCAACACAAAAATGATGTGCAAGCCTGTGCTGCGTGGCTCGTTGCCCACTGTCAGGCGATTGGTTTGGAAACCACCCTGCGCGAAACGAAGGGCCATCCCATTGTCGTTGCCAAAACGCCCGCCCCCGCTGCGCCGCCCGCCAAAACCGCCAAAACCGGCAGCCCGGCCAAACCTCGCTACGTGGTTTATGGCCACTACGATGTGCAGCCGCCGGAGCCGCTGGAGCTGTGGACTTCGCCCCCCTTTGAGCCGCGCATTGACGGCCGGATCATTTACGCCCGCGGCAGCACGGACAATAAAGGACAGAATTTCGCACATCTCAAGGCCGTGGAGGCCTATCTCAAAACCCACACCCCCCTCCCGTGTGATTTGACGTTTGTACTGGAAGGCGAGGAGGAGGTTGGCAGCGAAAGCCTTTCCGATTTCCTCAAAAAAAACCGCCGGGAACTGGCCTGCCGAGCCGTCGTTATTTCCGACACGGGCATTCCCAGCCTCAAACATCCCGCGCTCACCTACTCGCTCCGCGGCATCATGGCGTTTGAAATTACGGTGCATGGCCCGGCCCGCGATTTGCATTCCGGCGTCTTCGGCGGGGCGGTGGAAAATCCGGCCATGGCGCTGGCCCGCCTGCTGGCCCAGGTGCGCGACCAGAAGGGCCGTGTCACCATCCCCGGTTTTTACGATGACGTCGCGCCGCTCTCAAAATTCGAGCGCGCGCAGGCGGCGCGCTATCCGTTGAAGGATGCCCAACTGAAAAAGCTGCTGGGCGTGGCCGAACTTTTCGGCGAACGGGGCTTCACGCCCACCGAGCAGCGCAGCGCGCGGCCCACGTTTGAGATCAACGGTCTTACCAGCGGTTACCAGGGCGAAGGCAGCAAGACCATCGTGCCCGCGTGGGCGCGGGCCAAAATCACCTGCCGGTTGGTGCCCAATCAAAATCCCGAACACGTCCGCAAAGTGGTCCTCGCGCATCTCCGGAAAATTTGCCCGCCCACCGTGCGCCTGGAAATCAGCGTCGGACACGGCGCGGAGGCGTATCACGTTTCGCCGTCCGGTCCGCTGGCGCAGGCGTCGTTGCGCGCCTTGAAACAGGCGTTTGGCGGCGAACCGATCTTGATGCGGGAAGGCGGCTCAATTCCCATCGTCAACCAGTTCAAGAAAATCCTTGGCGCCGATTCGCTGCTGCTCGGCCTCGGTCTGCCCGATGACAACGCGCATTCGCCCAACGAAAAATTTCATCTGGACTGTTTTGAAAAAGGCCAGCGCATGAGCGCGTTTCTGTGGCAGGAACTCGCCCGGTAAAGCGGAACCGCGCTGGCCGGGGAGAGAATTCCTCGAATTATTCGCGCATTGAAACCTTGAACCGCCAAACGGCTGATTTTGCCAGGACGCTGGGAGCGTTTCCTCCTCTCCCGCGGGACAGGTAAATGCATATATGACTACATCCCCTCGTTACACAATCTCGACCCTTTTTCATTAGCCAACGCAAAGTAATCCGAAGCGGTGTGGGCTGGATTGGGGAACATGCTGTAGATTCATTTGGAGACCAAAGGCACAGCCGAAGCCCGAACACTTGCATGGAAGCCCCAATTGGCTCATAGTTCCTGGATGCTGATGGACGAGCAAACCAGCCTGGAACAGATCGCCATTCTCCGTCGTATGACGCCGGAACGCCGTCTGGCTTTGGCGGAGGGGCTTTACTGGACTGCGCGCGAAATGAAGAAGGCTTGGTTGCGCGCACAACATGCTGATTGGTCGGACGAACAAATTGCCCGCGAAGTCACGCGTATTTTCCGCGATGCCCGAGCCTGAACTTTCCCTGCTGTTTGTGCGGCCGCTGAATCTGATCGGCGCGCGCTATATCGTCAGTGGCAGCGTCGCTTCGACTCT
>Ga0181520_10005103_pt1 | contig 21285 bp, 17 predicted proteins | sample PEATcosm2014_Bin_29_FD_132451 | JGI IMG/M metagenome (GOLD analysis project Ga0181520, IMG submission 132451) | Peatland microbial communities from MTU Mesocosm Facility, Houghton, MI, USA - PEATcosm2014_Bin02_30_metaG | ecosystem: Environmental > Terrestrial > Soil > Wetlands > Peat | place... | reverse complement strand
GCAACCGACGCCATGCTCAAGTCCGCAAACGTGTCGTTCGCCGGCTGGCAGTCCGTTGGTTCGGGACTGGTGACCGCCTTCGTTGAAGGGGACGTGGCCGCTGTGAAGGCGGCTACTGACGCGGGCGCGGAAGCCGCAGCCAGAATCGGTGAGGTGGTCAGCGTTCAGGTGATCAGCCGTCCCCACGACGAACTGCCGTCCTTTGTTCAACAGGACAAGAAGCCGGCCGTGAAAAAAGCCTGAGCGCAGCAGGAAGAGGAAATCGGATGAGTCAAGCAATCGGATTGATTGAAACAAAGGGCCTCGTCGGACTCGTCGAGGCATGTGACGCGATGGTGAAAGCCGCAAGCGTGGAGCTGGTGAAGACCGTGCAGATTGGCGGCGGTTACGTGACGGCAATCGTTCGCGGCGATGTGGGCAGCGTGCGCGCCGCGGTGGATGCGGGCGCGGCTGCGGCCAAGACCGTGGGCGAACTGGTCTCGTCGCACGTGATTGCGCGTCCCCACGATGCGCTCGTCGAAAGCATGTTGAAGTAGCAGGGGATCGGGAGAAACTATATGGCCAATGAAGCGATTGGAATGATTGAGACGAAGGGCCTGGTCGCACTTGTCCAGGCGACAGACGCAATGCTGAAGGCGGCCAGCGTGGAGTTCGTGGGCTGGAACAAGATCGGCAGCGGTCTGTGCTCGGTCTTCGTTCAGGGAGACGTAGGCTCGGTGCGCGCAGCTGTCGACGCAGGCGCCGCTGCTGCCCGCACCGTAGGTGAAGTGCAAAGCGTGCATGTGATCGCGCGTCCGCACAGCACCATCGGAACCGTGCTGCCGAAATAACCGCAGGCGGCAGACGTTGCTCTGCCGCGATACACGAGGTGTGCCGGCATGTTTATAGCGAAAGTCATCGGCAATGTTGTTTCAACCCAGAAGAACGAAAAGTTCCTGGGAATGAAGCTGCTTCTGATTCAGCCTTATGTGAGCAAGGACGGCAAGTTGCAAAGTTCGGGCAGCTCTGTCGTAGCGGTTGACAGCGTTGGGGCCGGGGTGGGCGAGTGCGTGCTATTCACCCAGGGCAGTTCTGCCCGTCTAACGCAAGCAACCAAAGATACGCCGGTAGACGCGGTTATCGTTGGTATCGTCGATGCAGTCGAGGTCGAAGGCAAAGTACTGGAGAAGCCATAAATGCAGATTCAGGAGCAGGTGATTGCGGAGATAACCAGGGAGGTTGTGGCGCGGCTTCGCGTGCAAATGCAACAGCCCGGTGCCTCCGCGGTTCGCGCCGCAGCTGTGCGGGACGGAGTCTTCGCAACCGTGGACGATGCCGCCAGCGCGGCATTCGAGGCGCAGAAAAAAGTAGCGGAGATGAGCCTTGAAGATCGCGGGCACATGATCGACATTATCATCCGAATCTGCGATGACCGCCGCGAAGAGCTGGGTCGCATGGAGATGGAGGAGACCAAGGTCGGCCGCCTCGACCACAAGATTCTCAAGCTGACCAACATGCGCTTCGTGCAAGGCGTCGATGCCATGCGCTCGGACGCGCGCAGCAACCCAACCGGCCTGTGCATCATCGAGCGCGCGCCCTGGGGCGTCATCGGCATGATGTTGCCCGTCACTCACTCCGTGCCGACCATGGCCTCGAATGCGATCAACATTCTCGCCGCCGGCAACACCGCGGTCTTCGGGCCGCATCCCTCGGGCGCGAAGGTGGCGCAGTATGCATTGCAGCTTTGGAATCGCGAGATCGAGCGCGAGCTTGGCGTGGCCAACGTGCTCACCACCATCGTCGAGCCAAGCATCGAGGCTGCCGAAGAGATTTTCAATCATCCCAAGATTGCGCTGCTGTGCGTCACTGGCGGCGCCGCGGTGGCCAAGGCAGCGGCCAAGTCCGGTAAGCGTGTAATCGCCGGCGGTCCCGGCAATCCTCCCGTTGTGGTCGATGAAACCGCCAACCTGGATCGCGCCGCACGATGCATCATCGATGGCGCGGCTTTCGATAACAACCTGCTCTGTATCGGAGAGAAGGAAGTCTTTGTCGTCGCTTCCGTGGCGGACAAGTTTATCGACGCCATGCGCCGTGCCGGTGCGTATCAATTGGACGCGGCTGCGATTGAGAGACTCTCGCAAGCTGCTTTCACTTTCGATGGCAATGGCAAAGGCTGCGGCAGGGCTCACTTGAAGAAAGATCTGGTCGGCAAGGATGTTGCGGTGCTGGCTGCCGCGGCGGGTGTCCGCGTTCCCGCAGACACGGACCTATTGTTTGGTGAGACCGGCGAGGATCATGCTTTCGTGCAGGAAGAGCAGATGATGCCGTTCGTTCCCATCGTGCGCGTGAAGAATGTCGACGAGGCTATCGCTGCTTCGGTAAGAGCCGAACACGGCTATCGGCACACGGCCATCATTCACACGCAAAACGTTGAGACCGCGACGCGCATGGCACGCGCCATGAACACAACGCTCTTCATTCACAACGCCGCTTCACCTGCCTCGCTGGGCGTTGGCGGTCCGGGCTACTTCAGTCACACCATTGCAACTCCAACCGGAGAAGGCGTCACTACACCACTCTCCTTTACGCGCGAGCGGCAGATGATTGTCGGCAACGCATTGCGGATCATCTAAATGTTTCTTGCGAGAATCTGCGGCACCGTGGTTGCACCGGTCAAGCACTCGACGCTCGATGGTTGCCGTTTTCTGGTTGCGCAGAGGCTTGAGGCGGATGGCAGCGCGGCTGCGGAGCCAATCGTCGTGGTGGACTGGCTGGGCGCAGCAAGCGGTTGCACGGTGCTGGTTTCAACCGACGGCGATATCGCACGGGCGAGGTACGGCAACACAACGCCCGCGCGCATGGTGGTTGCAGGGATCGTGGACGCAGTGCAGATGGCCGGAAGTAAACGCGGAGGGATTGCATGAGGATTGGAATCGTTCGCGGCCATGTGATTCTGAGCCTTGCGGTTGAGGCCTTTCGCGGCAAGACTCTTGTAGTTCTGGAACCGGTCACCATGGAGAACCTTGTCGCCGGCAATGGATTGGGCGGGGGCAAGTCGCTGGTGGCCATCGACGAACTCGGCGCAGCCAAAGGGCAGATGGTGGCGTTCACCGAGGGCAGGGAAGCAGCGAATCCGTTCTGGCCCAAGAATGTTCCGGCCGATGCGTACTGTTCCTTGATCGTCGATGCAATCGACATTCATTCGTAATTGTTGTTTTGAGGATTTGAGGTGGTGGAGTGAAGAACGAAGCGAAGAGTATCGATATCACGGGTCAGAGGCTGTTGGCCATGCGCGATGCGCAAAGCGCTCATTCGGCGGGCGCGAGCCGCATTCTGATCTGCGAGAACTGCGTTGTGACACCCTCGGCGCGCGACTTTCTGGCCCAGCATCATATCGCGCTGGAGACCTGCGTGGCGAGCAACGCGCCGGCGTCTGCCGCTCAAAAAGGTGCAGCACCGGCCGCGGGGCTGAGCGCGTACGGCGCCAATAGCGGCGCAGCTTTGAGCAAGACGGCTCCAAATCCAAAGCTGTTCTTTACGCCTGAAGCCGAAGCGATCAAGAAAGAAATCTGTGCAGTTGGACGCAAGCTGTGGATGCGCCAGTTCGTCGATGGTAACGGCGGCAACATCTCCTATCGCATTGGCCCCAACGAGGTCATCTGCACACCGACCCTGGTCAGCAAATTCGATTTGACTCCTGAAGACTTGTCGATGGTTGATTTGGAAGGAAACCAGATTGCGGGCACCAAGCCGCGCACCAGCGAGATCTTCCTGCACCTTGAAATCTACAAGGCGGTGTCGGAGGCAAAGTCCTGTGTTCACTGCCATCCGCCTCATGCCACCGCGTACGCCATCACCGGGAAAGTTCCGCCGAACATGGTGATCCCCGAGTTTGAAGTCTTTGTAGGCAAGGTGGCTATCTCGCCCTACAAGACGCCGGGCACGGCAGAGTTCGCGCAGACTGTTATCCCCTTCGTCAAGCAGCACAATACGGTGCTTTTGCAGAATCACGGCATCATCTGCTGGGGAGACACGGTGACCCATGCCGAGTGGTATGCAGAGGTGCTCGAGACTTATTGCTGGACTTTGATGCTGGCCGCGCAATTGGGCACACCCATCTCGCGCATCTCTGAAGAGCAAGGTTCCGATCTGCTGGCTATCAAGAAGAAGCTTGGATTGCCCGACATCCGCTTCGACACATCGAGGATGAAGGAGTGTCAGCTTTCCGATCTCGAATTGCCGAATTCCATCGCATTGACTCCAACTCCATGCGACGGGGGCACAGGCCGGCCCGCGGAGGCCGATCTGGAAGCGTTGATCAAGTCGGTCACGGATGCGGTGATGGGCGCTATCGGCTCGAAGTGACCCGAGCCGTGCCAGAGTGGCGTATTGAATCTCGCCAATGCGCCACTTACCGATTCATTGAATCCATTTTGCAGCAGGGCCGCACGGTGCAACTCGACGCCCGCCGGGAGTCGCCGAGTCTTCTCAAGAGAGACGATTCCGTTCAGCTCGCAGCTGTGCGCTCAGCCCTTAACGTTTGCGGAGATCGGTGGGGATCAAGCCTGGTTGTGCGATCAGACACTCGATTTCGCTGTCCTTGAGTACATGCTGCATCTCCTCAGTGGGCTCGATGTCGGTTACGATCACGTCGATCTCGTTCAGACCCGCGACATGAATCATGGCGTCCTGTCCGAACTTGGAGTGATCCGCGACCACTACCACCTTGCGCGCTGCGGCAATCATGGCGCGGATTGACTCCACATTCAGGCTGTTGGAATCGCTTATCCCTTCGGCGCTGATGCCACGGATCCCCATGATGACAATGTTGGCCGAAACGCTGCGAAGCATCTTTTCGCAAATGGGACCAATCTGAACGCCAAGCCGCGGATAAAGATATCCGCCGGTCAAGGTGACTTCAACTTGCTTACTGTCCCAAAAGACTTGAGCGACTGGAATGGAGTTGGTGACCACCTGGATCAATCTGTCGCCAATGTGCTTGGCCACTTCGACAACTGTCGATCCGCCGCCCAAAATGACCGTCTGGTGTTCTTCCACCAGGGAAGCGGCCAGCTTGCCGATGCGTGTCTTTTCCACCTGCGAACTTTCGGCGAGATGGCCGAAATCCAGCGCTTCATCCCTGGTTTGGAGCGAAATGGCTCCGCCGTGAACTCTTCTGAGAACACCACCTTTCTCCAACTCCATCAGATCGCGGCGGATGCTCGACTTCGAAGCGCCGAAGAGGCGGCACAACTCCTCAAAATTCACGAATTCCTGCTTCGCGAACAGCTCCTGGAGCTTCAAGATGCGCTCAGCCTGTCTCATGCTAATCCTCTCCTAAATACTACCCAAGAACTCAGTTTTGCCCGGCAAAACCGAAGCCTCGATGCTGCACTGGCATCTGCTTTGGCACTCCCAGAATCTCTCGCCGCGGGATCTCCGCCCGCGCGTCATGGTCCGCCAGAAGTCTTCATGGAGGGCCTTTTGAGGTCCTTCCAATGCCTTGAAACCAGCTCTGGACTCCGCCGGGAATCGCTCCTGCCGGACTCGTTCTTTGAAAAACCATGAGAGCAGCTTGCCTCAGACCGATGTGAAGCAATGTGAAAACGAACAGAACACTCCATAATAGTTTAAAAAGAGCCGTAACTCATCTTGTCAAGATCAAACGGCGTCAATTATCGTTTCACCATGCTCCCATTGAGGGATTTGGCGGACCTAATGCCAGGCAACCAGCGGGACTGCCTGGAAACCAGTGAACGGGGCAATGCCCTAGGATGGGTGCGAGAGCCAGTTGGTCGAGGCGGAGACGGCAGGGATACGATGCCTATTGAGGAACCTGCATGAGCGCGTGTGTCAGCTTTCTGGCAGTGGATCTGGGCGCATCGAGCGGCCGAGTGATGGATTGCCGCTGGGACGGCGATCGCTTCGGCATCGAGGAACTGCATCGTTTTCCGAATGGCGGCGTCCGATTCGCTTCCAGTCTTCAGTGGGATGTGCTCAGGATCTGGTCGGAGATTCAGAGCGGCTTGCAGAAATCGAGGGCGCTCGCAGGAGGAGTTCCTGCGGGCATCGGTATCGATGCTTGGGGTGTGGACTTTGCGCTGCTCGACGAGCACGACCGGCTGCTCGGCAATCCTTACCATTATCGGGACGTCAGGACTCACGGGGTGCCGGACGCGCTGAACTCCACGATGAATGGCCGCGAGCTGTTTCAGGCCACCGGCGTGCAGACCATGGAGATCAACACCTGCTTTCAATTGGCGAGCATGGTGTTGCAACGCGATGAGCTGCTCGGCAATGCACATACGCTGCTGATGATTCCCGACTTGTTTCAGTTTTTGCTCAGCGGCGAGAAGCGCGCGGAGTATACCGAGGCGACAACCACCCAGCTCTACGATTTGCGGGCTCGCTGCTGGTCGCATGAGACGCTGGAGAAACTGGCGTTGCCCCCGCGCATCTTTCCGGAGGTTGTTCTGCCGGGCACTGTGCTAGGGAGTCTGCTGCCCGGCGTGCAGGCGGAATGTGGCTTGTCGAGCGGCTTTCCGTGCATTGCCGTGGCCTCGCACGATACCGCCAGCGCGGTGGCCGCCATCCCGGACCTGGACGCCAACAGCGTGCTGCTCAGCAGCGGGACCTGGAGCCTGATGGGCGTTACGGCCAGTGAACCCAATCTCAACGAGGAGTTTTTCCGCGGCGGGTTTACCAATGAGGGCTCGGCCGACGGGAAGGTTCTGCTGCTGAAGAACATGACCGGCTTGTGGATCTTGCAGGAGTGTGTGCGCTTATGGAAAGCAGCCGGGATGCACTTGGCATGGTCAGATGTGGAGGAGGCGGCGTCGAAGGCGCCTGCGTTCCGCTGCTTCATCGATCCCTCGGCCAGCGAACTTCAGTCTCCGCAAGACATGTGCGTGGCAGTGGAGCGCTACTGTGCAAAGACAGGGCAGCCGGTTCCGCGGACAGTAGGAGAGATGGCGCGTTGCGCATTTGAGAGCTTGAGCTTTGCTTATCGCGATGTGGTTGACAGTCTGGAGCGGGTGACCGGCCGCAAGCTCGAGGTGGTTCGCGTTGTGGGCGGCGGCTGCCTGAATCGTTTCCTCTGCCAGATGACAGCGGACGCATGCGGGCGCGAGGTTGTTGCAGGTCCGGTTGAAGCCGCGGCGCTGGGCAATGCGATGGTCCAGGCAGTAACCACTGGGCACTTGAAGGATCTTGCCGAAGGCCGAGCAGCTTTGAAGCGGTCAGTGGAATACCGGTCGTATTTACCTGCGCGGGGCAGTTCGTGGCAGGACGCGTTTGAGCGGTACAAGTCTATCGTTGCTCGTGGCCGTAATCTGAAAGATGACGCTGGCGAGCGGTGAATTCAACGATGAGAAGCGAACTGAAAACAGTGAGGGAGATGGAATGTCGACATATGCGGTCCCGGAAGTAGTAGGCCCGAAGCCAGCGGCTGCGGACGAGGTTATTCTGGTTGCGAATGGCGATCTGCGCCAATCGGCGAACGAAGTCTGTTGGGAAGCACAGGCGGGCCTGGAGAAGATGCTGACAGAGGCCTTTCTCGAAGAGGGGATCAAGGTGCGCAGGGCTCATCCCTATGACCCCGTCTTGAAGCACGGGTTCATCCACGGCCAACGCATGGGCATGGATGTCTTCGCGAACATTCATCCCGACGCGCCGCTGGTGGTTGCCGAAGCGGTGTGGCAGTACAGCGGTCATCTTTGGGCAGGACTGGTTTCGCATCGCGGACCCATTCTCACTGTGGCCAACTGGTCCGGCCAATGGCCCGGCTTGGTGGGCATGTTGAATGTGAATGGATGCCTGCGCAAAGCCGGCATTTCCTTCAGCACGCTGTGGAGCAAGGACTTCAAGGACCCGCTCTTCAAAAAGGGGCTGAAGCAGTGGATCAACGACAAGGTGGTCACCCACGACGCCTCGCATGTGCATGAGTTCATCCCTGCCCGCGTGGGTGAGGACGAGCGCGCCCTGGGCGTGGCGCTGGCTCAGGAACTGCAAGGCCGCAAGGCCATCCTCGGCATCTTCGACGAGGGCTGCATGGGCATGATGAACGCCATTGTCGAAGACGCGCTGATGAATCCCGGCGGCATTTACAAGGAGCGGCTCAGCCAATCCGCGCTCTACGCGGCCATGCGCGAAGTCACAGCGGGAGAAGCGCAGAAGGTGCGCGATTGGCTGGACGCAAGCGGCATGCGCTTCATTACCGGGACGAATGAAGCCGAGGACCTGACCGATGCGCAGATTCTGGAACAGTGCAAGATGTACATCGCCGCGCTGCGCATTGCGGATGAGTTTGGTTGCGACGCTATCGGCATTCAGTATCAGCAAGGCTTGAAGGACCTGGTTCCGGCCTCGGATCTAGTCGAAGGGCTGCTCAATAATGTCGAGCGTCCGCCGGCTTATAGCAAAGACGGGCGCGAACTCTACGCGGGCAAAGCGCTGCCGCACTTCAACGAAGTGGATGAGTGCGTGGGCGTGGATTCGATTGTGACCAATCGCGTGTGGAGCGCGATGGGACTGGACCCGGCGACCACGCTGCACGACGTGCGCTGGGGCGAGCAGTTCACGGCCGATGGCTTCGACGAGTTTGTGTGGCTCTTCCAGATCTCCGGCGCGGTGCCGCCCTCGCACCTGCTGGGCGGGTACAAGGGCGCGGTGAGCGAGCGTCAGCCGTCGATGTATTTCCGTTTGGGCGGCGGCACCATCAAGGGCGTCTCCAAGCCGGGCGAGGTGGTCTGGAGCCGCGTCTATGTGGACAACGGACGCCTGCACGTGGATATGGGACGCGCCACGGCGATTACATTACCCGAGGAAGAGACCGCGCGCCGCTGGAAGGAAGTGACGATGCAGTGGCCGGTGATGCACGCGGTGCTGCATGGCGTGGACCAGAATCAATTCATGGCGCGGCATCCGGCGAATCACATCAATGTGGCGTATGCGCCCACGGCGGAAGCGGCCGACAAGGCGCTGGCGGCCAAGGCCACCATGTTCCACGAGATGGGGTTGGAAGTGCATCTCTGCGGAGTGACGATCTAACGGGTTGTTGCTCTCCCCGGTCTCAGAAGCGAGACCGGGGGCACCCGGCACCCGGCACCCGGCGCTGGCGGCCAAGGCCACCATGTTCCATGAGATGGGGTTGGAAGTGCATCTCTGCGGAGTGACGATCTAACGGGTTGTTGCTCTCCCCGGTCTCAGAAGCGAGACCGGGGGCACCCCGCGGCCAGTACGGCGAACAGGGCTTTGATCCACAACTTACTCACGGAACCCTCGCTTGTTTAGTGAATCTGAAGTTCATCGAAGAACAACCGCGGATTCTTCGACTCACCACCCCCGAACTGAAATGCGTTCGGGGCCCCGTTCGCTCAGAATGACGGCCAGTCTTGTATGGCAGCCAGTTGTTTGTTGCGTATTTCAGATTCGGCATACTTGAATTGTGAGACAAAGCTATCACACCATTCCCAGCTCGCGGAGCAGGAAGGCGTAGTCCAGAGCTATCTCTTTCAGGTAGTCGTAGCGGCCGCTGGAGCCGCCGTGGCCGGCCTGCATGTTGGTCACCAATAGCAGAGGATTGTTATCCGTTTTGAGCGTGCGGAGTTTCGCCACGTATTTGGCCGGTTCCCAGTACATTACCTGGCTGTCGTGGAGCGATGTCTTGACCAGCATGGCCGGATAACTCGCGGCCTTCAGGTTATCGTATGGCGAATAACTCAACATGTAGCGGAAGTAAGTCTCTTCGTTGGGGTTGCCCCACTCCTCGTACTCGGGAACGGTGAGCGGCAGGGTGGCGTCGAGCATGGTGTTCATCACGTCCACGAAGGGCACGTGGGAGACCACGGCGCGAAACAGCTCCGGGCGCATGTTGACCACCGCGCCCATCAGCAGGCCCCCGGCCGATCCGCCCTCAATGGCCACACGCGCCGGGTCGCCAAAGCCGGCCGCGGTGAGCTGCTCGACGCCGGCGATGAAGTCGGTGAAGGTGTTGCGCTTGGTGAGCATCTTGCCGGAGTCGTGCCAGGGTTCGCCCAGGTCGCTGCCGCCGCGAATGTGGGCATAGGCCATGACCACGCCGCGATCCAGCAGGCTCAAGCGGTTGGAGCTGAAGCCGAGCGGCAGCGAGTAGCCGTAGGAGCCGTAACCGTAGACATAGAGCGGGTTGCGGGCGTCACCGCTCTTCGCCATCCGGTCGATGCGATAGACCAGCGAAACCGGCACTCGCACGCCGTCCGGAGCGGTGGCGTGGACGCGTTCGCTGGCATAGAGCGTGCGGTCGAAGCCTCCGGGAACCTCAAGCTGCTTGAGCAGCGTAGACGCGCCGCTGGCTACCTCGTACTCGAAGACCGAACTGGGCGTGACCAGAGACTGGTAGGCATAGCGGAAGGCCGCTATGTCGAAAACGCGGTTGATGTGCGGCTGGGCGCTGTAGGCCGGCTCGGGGAAGCTGATCTCGCTGGCTTGTGCTGCTTCGTGCCCCGCGCCGGAGAAGCGCCACACGCGTAGCCGGGGCAGTCCGTCCTCGCGCTCACAGGCCACAAAGAAGTTGGCAAAGAGATCTACCTCTTCCAGCATTACGCTGTCTCGATGGGGAATGAGCTCGGTCCAGTATTTCTGCCCGGGCGTCTCAACCGGGGCAGTGACCAGGCGGAAGTTGCGTCCGCGGTCGTTGGTGCGGATGAACCAGATGCCGTTGCGGTGGTCGATGGAGTATTCGTGCTCGTCCTGGCGGAGAGTGATGAGACGGAACTCACCCTTCGCATCGGACGAGGCCAGATACCATGACTCAGTGGTGGTGTGGCTGGCCGACTCCATCACCAGGTACTTGCCGTCGCGGGTGCGGCCCGCGCCCAGGTTGAAGCGCTCGTCGTCGTCCTGGTAGACCAGCTCGTCCACGGCGTGCGGCGTGCAGCGCGTGTGCCGCCAGAGCTGGAACTGGCGCTTTTGCTCCTCGTCCTCGACGGTGTAGAAGAGGGTCTGGTTGTCCGCGGCCCAAACCACGGAGCCCATGCGCTCCACTTCGCCGGGCAAGGTCTCGCCGGTTTCTAGATCCTTCACGCGCAGGGTGTACTGGCGGAAGCCACGGGTGTCAGTGGTGTAGGCCAGCCATCGGCCGTTGTCGCTGATGTCGGTTGCGCCGATGGAGAAGAAGGGCAGCCCCTCGGCCAGCACGTTGCCGTCCAGGATGACTTCTTCCGCGGCGGCTTCGTCCGGCCCCGCGGCGGAGCCTCGCTTGCGGCAGTGGATGGCATATTGCTGGCCCTCCTCGGTGCGCGTGTAGTACCACCATGCACCATCGCGGAAAGGAACCGAAATGTCGGTTTGCTTCACATGGCTCAGCATCTCCTGGTAGAGTTCCTGGCGCAGGCCGGCCAGGGGAGCCATCACAGCCTGGGCGTAGGTGTTTTCGGCCTCCAGGTAGGCGGTGACCTCGGGGTTCTCCTTTTCGCGCAGCCAGGCGTAGTCGTCGGTGAGCACGGTGCTGTGCAAAACGGTCTCGGTGTGCTGCTGTCGGGCGGTGGGAGGCAGAAGGGGCTGAGTCGCAGTCATTTGTTTTCCAGTGTAGTGCAAAGGCAGCTTTTAGCTTCTAGCGGCTAGCCTCTAGCCCCACTTTCCAGGCGGAGTTGCAGCCCTCAGGCAATCGTCTCCAGGCATGTGCGGCTAAAAGCGAGCAGCTCCAGGCTAGAAGCTCGGAAATGGAACTTCTCACCTGCCTACCGCGTAGAATAGAGAGCGATGACAGGCTTTCGCCGCGCACATTTGACCATTTCCGGGCTGCTATTGGCAGCCGTCGTTGCCTTTTCCGCCACGGCCGCCCTGGCCGAGCGGGTCGAGGACCTGCCGAAACCCACCGACTACGTCAGCGACTTTGCCCACGTGCTCTCGCCCCAGGCGATTGCCCGCCTGGACCACATTTGCACCCAGCTCGACCACTCCCAGGCCAATGCGCAGATCGCCGTGGTGACGGTCCGCACCCTAGACGGGGCCGACCCGGCGGAGTTTGCCAACGCACTTGAAGACAAGTGGAAGATGGGCAAGAAGGGCTCGGATCGTGGAGTCCTGGTCTTTCTGGCCGTGGACGACCACAAACGGCGCATCGAAGTGGGTTACGGCCTGGAAGGCATCCTGCCTGACGCCAAGCTCGGCGACATCGGCCGCGAGATGGTTCCCTACCTGCGCGCCAACGACTTCGATAACGCCGTGATGCTGGCCGTGGGTCAGGTCGGGCAAGTGATTGCCGCCGACGCCAAGGTCGCGCTGGACGATCAACCCGTGCAGATGCGGCAGCCGGTGCGCCATGCTGGTCCGGCGCTGGGAAAACTGATCTTGCTGATCATTGTCCTCATCTTCTTTGGCGGCTTCCACCTGCTGCGCTTTCTCTTCGGCTTTGGGCTGTTCTCAAGCTTTCTGGGCGGCGGCCGCGGCGGCTTTGGGGGTGGCGGCTTCGGCGGAGGCGACTCGGGCGGCGGAGGTTTTGGCGGCTTTGGCGGTGGTGGTTTTGGCGGCGGCGGCGCAGGCGGCGACTGGTAAGTTCCCAACTTTTGAAGGGGTTTCCTTGATTGGAAACCGGAGGAGAAGAGCACTGTATGAGCAAGGGACTTTGGATTGCACTCGGCGTGGTGGGCGTACTGGTTTTGGCGGTGCTGATGGTCTTTGGCAGCTATGTGGGCGCCAAGAACCAGATGGTCGCCAAGGACGAGGTGGTGAAAGCCGCTTGGTCGGATGTGGATGTCCAACTGCAGCGAAGGATGGACCTGATTCCCAACCTGGTGGAGACCGTGAAGGGCTTTACCAAGGAAGAAAGCACCGTTTTTGGCGACATTGCCAATGCTCGGGCAGGCATGTTGAACGCCCAGGGGCCCGCGGGCAAGATCGAGGCCAACGGCAAGCTGGATTCCGCTCTGGGCCGCCTGCTGCTGCTCACCGAGAATTATCCCCAGCTGCGTTCTAGCGAGCAGTTCATGCGCTTGCAGGACGAGCTGGCCGGCACCGAGAACCGCATCGGCGTGGCGCGCAAGCGCTATAACGACTCCCTGCGCGACTACAACACCTTTGTGCGCCAGTTCCCCAACAGCATCTGGGCGGGCATTGCCGGCTTCCAAGTGAACAACGCCTTCTTCGAGGCCAGCGCCGCCGCGCGCACTGCGCCTTCGGTCAAGTTCTAGAGCACTTTCGTAAATTCTGTAGACCTGAGTTGTTTGGCTTCCCACCCATTCCGCTGGAAAACGCGGAATGGATGGGGCCCAGAGGTCTATCGCAAAAGCAAAAATACTCTAGCGGCCTGCGGCGGCGTCTTCCTCCTGGCAGCTCTGCTCGATCTCTTCCACCATGGCGGTGTAGGGGCGCACGTTCAACGCGAAGGTGCTGAGCAGGAAGCTGAAGAGGGTGATCTCCATGCCCAGAGAGATGGCCAGCGAAGAGGGAATCACGATGCGGGCGATGCGCTCCAACTCCAGATCGCCGAAGCCGTGCAGCTTCCATTGCCAAATGGCGTAAAAAGCAGTTCCCAGGCCGGTCAGCGTGATGGCGGCGCCGGCGACCAGCCCGCGCTCCAGGGTGACCAGTTGGGCGTAGCGGCCGTCTCCTGGCGTCCTGGGGTAAAGCCCCGCCTGAAGCGCATACATCCGGGAGAGAAACCAAAACAGAACAGCCTGAAATCCGGCAACCAGAAAGGTGCTGCAATAGATCACTGTGTCCAGGCCCAGTTGCACGCCGCTGAGGCGAATGGGGCGGGCCAGAATCGCGCCGCCCACCAGCGCGGAAGCCAGCATCAACACGAGCCCCGGATACAGGAAGAGCCAGGCCGGACTGAAAAGCAGCATGAAGCGCAGATGCCGCCAGCCGTCGCGATAGGGCAGCAGATGGGGCGGGCGGTTACGGCCGTCCTTGCTCAGCGTGGTGGGCACCTCGGTCATTTTCAGGCCCATCAGCTTGGCCTTGATCACCATCTCCGAGGCGAACTCCATGCCGGTGGTGCGAAGGTCCATCTGCTGAAAAGCGGCTTTGGTAAAGCCACGGATGCCGCAATGGAAGTCGCCGGCGTTGGGCCGGAAGAGGATGCGCCCGATGGTCGAAAGCGCCGGGTTGCCGATATAGCGATTCTTCCAGGGCATGGCGCCGGGCCGGATGCCGCCCTTGAAGCGGTTGCCCATCACCAGGTCGTATCCCTGCCGCAGCTTTTCGACAAAGCCGTCGAGCTGCTCGAAGTTGTAGCTCATGTCGCTGTCGCCCATGATGCAGTAGCGGCCGCGAGCGGCGACGATGGCGCCGTAGAGGGCCGCGCCGTAGCCGCGAATGGGAATGTGGATGACGCGCGCGCCGAGATCGGTTGCGATCTGCTGCGAGCCGTCGGTCGAGCCGTTGTCGCCAATGACGATTTCGCCGCCGACGCCGGAGCGGCGCAGGTAGCTCTGCGCCTTGAGGATGCAGGCTGCCAGGGTTTCCGCCTCGTTCAGGCAGGGCATCACTATGCTGAGTTCAACGGCCATGTGCTGTTGCTCGATTCCGCTTGACACGGGCAGAGTTCAATGCGGGAGGATTTGGTTCGCGTTGAGTGTAGCACAGGGGTTCGGCGGCGAGGTTTCCGCGGGAGAGCGTCGGCGATTTGGCAAGAACCGGGCTGGCGGCTCTGGTCAAAACCGAAAGGTGACGCCGTTGATGGGGATGTCGATCTCATCGAGGCTGCTGTTGGCCGGCGCTTCGACCTTCGACCCCTTCGGCTTGCGGAGGAAGACGTAGCCGGTGACGCTCGATCCCTGTTTCAGCGTCGTTTGCTTGAGAAACACGGGCGGATGAGCCGGATCAAGCTGCGGACGCGCGACGCCGTCGCCAGCCCCGGCTCTCAATTGCAGTTGTCGCATCTCTTCCGCGGATTTTGTGTTGGCCTGAGGATTCGTATCGTGCATCTGCTCGGGGTGGGTGGTCTGCCCCATGGCAGCACTGGCGTCGGTCAAAGCTCCTCCCGGACCTCCACCGGCACCGGCGCCGCCCGGCTGACCGATTCCGGCAGCGCGCCGGCTGGCTTCGGTGTCCAGGTCGCGGGCTTTGTCGAACCAGACGAAGCGGGTGTGTTCGGGGTCGGGATAAAGAGCGGAGAACTCTTTGGGATGGACGTCGGCGTTGCCTGTTCCAGTCTGCGCGACCGCGATGAACACGGAGAATTCGCCGTTTCCCCAGTTCTGGGGCATGGTGATCGCCACCGTCGTGCCGTTGTAGGAGGTTTCGAGCATGGGCTTGCCGTTGAAGGCAACCACTTTGCAGTGCTCCTTATCGGCAGGGTTAAAGGTGACGATTTTGGGAGCGCTGGGGCTCTGCGCAAGCGCTGCCGCTGAAAGAAGAAGGCACGAAAGAAGATACTTCACGGCTTTCACCTGGGAATTGATTTCGATGAACACAATTATTCCCCAGCGCGGCCAAGGTGTTTGTAGCAATTTGTAACGATGAGCGAGAATGGCGGCGCAGTGGGGAACAATCGCTCAGTGCAGGGAGCGGTTGTTCGATTGAAGGGCCGCACGCCGAGGTAGCGGCGGAGCTGGAGATGCGGGGGAAGCGGATAAAGAAACAAAGCCCCCAACTTGGAGCCGGTTTTGTGCCCTTCTTTGTCGTTTCGGTCGGACATAATCCCTCCTTTTGCCGTTTCAGCAGGGTTTCTGCGGAAGGTCAAGCCTCAACCGTTCAAGAGCTCTTCCACCTCGGCGTGCAGCCGCTCGGCGATGGCCGCCTCGCTCTGTTCGGGTGCGAAGCGGATGGCCTGGCCCACGCGCACCTCCAGAATTCCGGAGCGGAACCAGCGTCTCTTGCCGGTTTTTAGTTCGCCCAGCCCGCGAATGGCGACCGGCAGTACCATAGCTCCCGATTGCTTGGCCAGCAGACCGATGCCACTGCGAAAACGCGCCAGCTTGCCCTCCGCCGAACGCGTGCCCTCAGGGAAGACCAGCACGTGGAAGCCGCAGTCCATGGCTTTACCGGCGTGGTCAAAGCTGGTTTGGAAATTGCGCAGCCGGGGCAGCGGAAATACGTTGAAAAGCGCGGTGAGCGCCAGCCAGGCCAATGGGCCGAGGGGAGCGAACCGCCCGTTCTCCGGATTGCGGAAGTGGAGAAAGTCCCAGAGCATTTCGCCGGACATGGCGGCGGCGATTTTCTGCCGGATCGGTCCAGGCAAGGCATATTGCACCAGCGGTCCGTCGTAAGCCGTTACGTGGTTGGCAACGATCAGCAGCGGCGCGCCGTTGGAGGGCGGATTGGGCGCGACCACGCGCGGATCGGCCAACAGCCACACCAGCGGGCGCATCGCCGCCTCGATAAACGCCGTGCGCAGCCACTGCACAGGCTTGAGCCACGGCCAGCGGGGATAGATATCGTTCCTGGAGCTGGCGCCAGTCGGGCCACTGACCCCTCCGTCGTGAGTCTTTCTCGCGACGGGTCCGCCATTGAAGCTCCGTGCCCCATCCATTCCTCTGCTTTTTGCGGAATGGGTGGGAGAGTAAACAGCTTGTTCGGCTTCTGTCTCCCCGGCAACCAGCTTGCGCAACTCTCCGAGCGTCTCGATGCTCTCCAACAATCCGCTCTCGGTAGCCATGCCCAGCTTGTCTTCAATGGCGGCGGCCAACTGCACGCGTCCCAGACTGTCGAGGTGCAGATCCTCGGTGAGGCGCAGTTCGTCGCCTAAGCCTGTGGGGTGCTCGCCGGCAATCTGGGCAATGAGCGCCACCAGCCAGTCTGCCGAGGCGGCTGGGGGAATTCCGCTGCTTTTGGCCGTGGCCTGAATGCCGGCCAGCCAAGCTGCCACGGGCTTGCGCTTCACCTTGCCGGTCGAGGTGCGGGGCAGGTCCGGTTCAGGCCAAAGGGCCCAGCGGCGGATGCGCTGGAAATCCGCCAGGCGGGCATTGGCGCGCTCGACGGCGGTGGCGGCCTGTTCGCCGTCTCCGCGGCAGGCCAGCACGGCGTAGGGCTCGGGGCCGGAGGGCGTCTCCAGCGCCACCACCGCACAGGCCGTTACGCCCGGTTCCTGCTCGACCTCGGCCTCGATGTCCTCGGGATGCAGGTTCACGCCCGCCGCGGTGACGATGGTCTCGCTCTTGCGGCCCAGGAAGCGCATCCCGCCGCCAGACTGGGTTTCGGCCAGGTCGCCGGTAGCCAGCCATTCGTCCTGCCGCTGGCGCATCGCTCCGCCCTGCCAGGTGGCGGTGGAGATCATCGGACCTCGGACCAGCAACTCCCCGTCTGGCCCCAGCTTCACTTCGCGGCCCGGCATCGGCTTTCCGATGCTGCCCTTCGACACATGGAAAGGGTGATTGAGGGTGATCAGCGCAGTGGTCTCGGTCATCCCGTAGCCCTGCACCAGGACAAATCCGAGGGCGTTCCAGAACTGTTCGAGCGGCCCAGGCAGGGCTCCGCCGCCGGAGATCAGCGCCCAGAACTTGAAGCCAAACAGAGAGTGAATCTTGCGGAAGCGGACCCAGCGTTTCCAGGCCCGGATGCCTTTGGAAGCTCCGATCTGCTCTGTGAGGCCGGGATCGATGGTTTCAAGATGGGTCTTGAGCAGCGCCAGCACGCGTGGCACGGCGGCCAGTACGGAGATGCGCTCGCGGCGGATGGTCTCGATGAGCCGGGGCGCAACCAGGTGGCTCTCGAAATGCACCTCGGCGGCAAAGATGGGGGGCACCCAGAGGCCCATCATCTGCCCGAAGACGTGGCTCAGCGGCAGGGTGTGCAGAAAGCGCAAGGGATGGAAGGGCCGCTCGTAGCGCAGGTAAGGCTGAGCGCCGTCGGCGATGGGCTTCACGCTGGCCAGCACGTTGCCGTGGGTGTGGACGATGCCCTTGGGATCGCCGGTGGTGCCTGAGGTGAAGAGGATTTGCAGCGGAGTCTCGCGCGAGAGCCCAGCAACCGGCTCGGCTTCATCTTCGGGCAACGCGGCGGGCCAATCTTCGAAGCAGAGCAGCGGGAATCCCGCTGGCAATTGACGCAGGAGCTGCCCATCGCCTACCGCCAGCTTGGGCTGCACATCGGCGCAGACCCGGCCGGCGAAGCCGGCGGTTCCAAAGGCGTCGAGCGGGACAACCAGCACTCCGCGCAGCATGCAGCCGTAGAAGGCTGCGATCCACTCCGCGCCGTTTTCGGCCCATAGCAGGACGCGGTCTCCGGGCTCAACGCCTCGGTGGACGAGGAGGGCGGCAAAGCGGCCGGCCAGCCGGGCCAGCTCCGCGTAGGTAGTGACTCTGCGCCGGTTGCCCTGGTGGCGGACAACGGCAATCTGGCGGTCGAACTTTTTGAAGTCGTTGAGAACGGTAGCTAAGTGGTCTTGCATGGTTGCTCCGGCAAGGATCATGGTAGCAGCGGGGGCCGGTGGGGCTGGTGTGCGCGGCTTCTCCGTGAGTACTCCTTGAGGGATGAAACGAGGAGGAAGCTGCTTCCCTTCGTGCAGAGGGGATTCGGGGCATTGGTCTCCGCTCTTTCTGGATATTCGCTTCCTCTTCGCTGGCCGGTCGCGCTATTCTCAAGGAACATGTTCCGGCCCGCCGCACCTCCGGATTCGACCGCCGCTCCGGACCCGTTTGCCTGCTTTCATCCGGTCACGGCGGCGTGGTTTCGTGCCGTCTTCGATGCGCCGACCGCGCCGCAGCGCATGGGCTGGCCAGCGATTGCGCGCGGCGAGAGCGCGCTGATCCTGGCGCCCACGGGTACCGGCAAGACGCTGGCCGCGTTTCTGTGGTGCCTGGACCGGCTGATGCTGGGAGACAGGGAACAGGGACCGGGGACTAAGGGACTTGGGACTAAGAGACTAGGGACCGAGGGACTGGGGACTCGCATCGTCTATGTTTCGCCGTTGAAGGCGCTGGCGGTGGACGTGGAACGGAACCTGCGCTCGCCGCTGGCGGGGATGGCCAATATGGCGCGGCGCATGGGCGTGGCCTTCCGTGAGCCAACCATCAGCGTGCGCACCGGTGACACGCCGCAGCGCGAGCGGGCGCGCTTTCAGCGGCATCCGGCGGAGATTCTCATCACCACGCCGGAGTCGCTCTATCTGCTGCTGACCTCGCAGGCCTCAGAGGCGCTGCGCACTGTGGACACGGTGATCATCGACGAGATTCATGCGCTGGTGCCCACCAAGCGCGGCGCGCATCTGGCGCTCTCGCTGGAGCGGCTGGAAGCGCTGACCGAGCGGCGTTTGCAGCGCATCGGGCTCTCGGCCACGCAGCGGCCCCTGGAAGAAGTGGCGCGCTTCCTGGGAGGAGTGGAGAAGCCGGGAACAGGGAATAGGGAACAGGGAATGGACGGCGGCGCCGAGGTTTTGAAAGGCCACGGCTTTAGCCGTGCCGCAGGAGTGCCGAAAGAAGATGCGGCTTTAGCCGGTGACGACGTGCGCGCTGAGAGATGCGCATCCCCTCAGGGGCTAAAGCACCAGACAATTGCGGGTGACGAGACGGCACGGCTAAAGCCGTGCCCTTTCAAAACCGGCGAAGATTCGAGCGATCAAGACGCGGGACTCGGCGGGTCCTCGGATGGACAGGAAGCCGCGCCCCTGCGCTACCGTCCGGTCACCATCGTGGACGCCAGCGCGCCCAAGCGGTTGAAGCTGCGCATCGAGGTTCCGGTAGAAGACATGGCGCGGCTGGGCGAGCAGGAGTACATCCCCAGCGGTCCGGCCTCGCAGACGCCGCGGCGGGTCTCGATCTGGAACGCCATCCATCCGCGGCTGCTCGAGATCATCCGCGAGCGGAATTCGACGATCCTCTTCGTCAACAGCCGCCAGGTGGCCGAGCGGCTGGCCGGTGCGCTGAACGAACTGGCAGAGGAACCCATTGCCCGCGCCCACCACGGCTCGCTAGCCGCTGCGCAGCGTTCCATCATTGAGGAGCAGTTGAAGGCGGGCAAGATTCGCGCTCTGTGCGCTACCTCTACGCTGGAGCTGGGCATCGACATCGGCGCGGTGGACCTGGTGATTCAAATCGAGGCCCCGCCCTCGGTAGCCAGCGGGATGCAGCGCATCGGCCGCGCCGGGCACCATGTGGACGCGGTGAGCGAGGGCATTCTCTTTCCCAAGTACCGCGCCGATCTGGTGGCCTGCGCCGCTGTCACCCGCGCCATGCACGAGGGGCATATCGAATCGACGCGCTTCCCGCGCAATCCGCTGGACGTGCTGGCGCAGCAGTTGGTAGCCATTGTGGCGCATCCGCCGTTGAAGGCAGGGAACAGGGGTCAGAGAATAGGGAATAGGGGTCAGGGATCAGGGAACAGGGAACAGGGAATAGGGAATAGGGAAAACTTGGGTGCCCCTGGTCTCGCATTTGAGACCAGGGAAACCATGCAGCCAACCAATCCCGATCTTCTGCAAGCCGGCGCGGAGAGACCGAAGCCCGAGGTCAGCGTAGACGCTCTCTTCGAGCTCGTCCGCCACGCCGCGCCCTTTGGCGGGCTCACCCGCGCGGCCTTTGAGGGCGTGCTCGACCTGCTCAGCGGGCGCTACCCCTCCGACGAGTTCGCCGAGCTGCGCCCGCGCCTGACCTGGGACCGCAACCGCAACGTGGTTACCGCCCGCGACGGCGCTGCGCGGCTGGCAATTCTCAATGCGGGCACCATTCCCGACCGCGGACTTTATGGGGTTTTCCTCGCCCACAGCGAGGGCAAGGCGGTACGCGTGGGCGAGCTGGACGAGGAGATGGTTTTCGAGAGCCACCCCGGCGAGACCTTCATCCTCGGAGCATCCACCTGGCGAATTGTGGACATCACCCACGACCGCGTGCTGGTTGAGCCCGCCGCCGGCGAGCCGGGTAAGATGCCGTTCTGGAAGGGCGATGGGCCAGGCCGCCCGCTGGAGTTCGGACGCCGCATCGGCGCGCTGGTGCGCGAGTTGCGCTCGTTGCCCAAGGCTGCCGCGCTCACGCGGCTGGTTGCCGAGCACGATCTGGATCCCGGCGCGGCAGAGAATCTTCTTCAATTTCTAAGTGACCAGGAGGCCGCGACCGGCCAGGTGCCCGACGACCGCACCGTGGTGATCGAGCGCTGCCGCGACGAGCTGGGCGACTGGCGGGTCTGCGTACTCACGCCCTTCGGCAGCCGCATCCACATTCCCTGGGCCATGGCGGTCAGCGCGCGCATCCGCGCGGCCGGCGGCCCCGAGGTGGAGACGCTTTGGGGCGACGACGGGTTCGTGCTCCGTTTTCCCGATACAGATGCCCCGCCCGATCCGGATTGGTTCCTGGTCGAGTCGGCCGAGGCCATGGCGCTGGTGTTGCGGCAGTTGGGCTCGACCGCTTTGTTTGCCGGCCGCTTTCGCGAGGCAGCGGGCCGCGCGCTCTT
>Ga0181520_10005100_pt1 | contig 21291 bp, 20 predicted proteins | sample PEATcosm2014_Bin_29_FD_132451 | JGI IMG/M metagenome (GOLD analysis project Ga0181520, IMG submission 132451) | Peatland microbial communities from MTU Mesocosm Facility, Houghton, MI, USA - PEATcosm2014_Bin02_30_metaG | ecosystem: Environmental > Terrestrial > Soil > Wetlands > Peat | place... | reverse complement strand
GCCGCGCCGCGCCGAGAATCACCACCACCTGCACCGCGCCGACGACGAAATAGGGCAACACCTTGCCGAGCATGATCTCGGCGCCGCTGGTCGGCATCGCCAGCAGGTTTTCCATCGTGCCGCGCTCGAGCTCGCGCGTCAGCGCGATCGAGGTCATCATCACCATCGTCATCTGCAGGATGACGCCGAGCAGGCCGGGCACGACGTTGTATTGCGACACGCCGGCCGGATTGTAGCGGCGATGGACGGTGATCGTCAGCGCGTCGGCCTGCGCTTCGGCCGCCTCCGCCTCGCGACCCTGTTGGCGCAGCAGCGCCCGCTGCGCCACGGTCGCGAGCGAGGCCAGCGCGCCGCTCGCCGCCGCCGGATCGGTGGCGTCGGCGACGACGAGCAGTTCCGGCTTGTCGCCGCGCTCGACGCGCGCGCCGAAGTCGCTCGGAATGACGACGACGAACGCGACGGCGCCGGAGGCGACCAGATCCTCCGCAGCGGCCATCGTGTTGGGCCGCTCGACGAACCGATAGTAGTTGCTGACCTCAAGCGCCGCCGCGATCGCGCGCGAATATTGATCCCGCCCCATCGCCAGCAACGCCGCGTCGAGCCGTTTGGGATCGGTGTTGATTGCGTAGCCGAACAGGATCAGCAGCAGGACGGGGATGCCGAGCATCATCGCGAAGGTGACGCGGTCGCGCCGCATCTGGATGAATTCCTTGGCGAGGATCGCGCCGAGATTGAGGAGGGAAACGGCGCTCATGACGGTTTCCGCGCCCCGCCGTCGCCGGCCGCCATGAAGTGGATGAACACGTCCTCCAGGCTCGTCTCCCCTGGCGCGACGGCGACGCCGTCCTCGCGCGCCAGCGGCGCCAACGCGGCGGCGAGGCGGTCGCGGTCGACGCCAGAAACGTGAAGCGTCGCGCCGAACGGCGCGACCTGTTCAACGCCATCAAGCGCCTCGACGCGCGCCAGGAACGCGGCCGAGGGCGGCGCGGCGACGATGAAGGTCGACAGGCCGGAGGCGCGCACAACATCGGGCACAGTTCCCGTGGCAAGCATCTTGCCGTAGGATATGTAGTTGATGCGGTGGCAACGCTCCGCTTCGTCCATATAGTGGGTTGAGACCAGCACGGTGAGCCCGCCGCCGGCGAGGCGATGGATCTCGTCCCAGAATTCGCGTCGCGCCTTCGGATCGACGCCGGCGGTCGGTTCGTCGAGCAGCAGCAATTTCGGTCGGTGCATGATGCAAGCGGCGAGCGCCAGGCGCTGCTTCCAGCCGCCCGACAGCGTGCCGGCGATTTGGCGCCGCCGCGAATTCAGACCGAGTTCGTCGAGCGTCCGCGCGACGACCCGGCGCCGGTCGGCGAGGTGATAGAGCCGCGCGACGAAGAACAGGTTCTCCTCGATCGTCAGGTCCTCGTAGAGCGAGAACTTCTGCGTCATGTAGCCGACCTCGCGCTTGATGCGCGCGCTGTCGCGCCGCACGTCGAAGCCGAGCACCGTCCCCTCGCCGGCGTCGGGCGTCAGCAGGCCGCAGATCATGCGGATCGTCGTCGTCTTGCCGGAGCCGTTGGGGCCGAGGAAACCAACGATCTCGCCCGCCGCCACGCGCAAGTCGATGTGGTCGACGGCGACGATTCCGTTGAACGACTTGGCGAGGCCGGCGACGTCGATGACGTTCATGGCCGTCGCGGCGTCAAGTCGACGTCGACGATCTGGCCCGGCTGCAACCCCAGCGCAACGTCGTGCGTCGGCCGCGCCTCGATGAGGTAGACGAGCGTCTGGCGCTGGTCGAGCGAGTAGATGACCGGCGGCGTGAACTCGGGTTCGCGCGCGATGTAGCTGACCGCCGCGGTCAGACCTGATGGACAACCGTCGCAATGAACAGAGAGTCGCTCGCCGAGCGCGAGCGACGACAACGCCGTTTCCGGCGCATAGAGCGTCAACTTGAGCGCGCCGTCCGGCAGCATCGACACGACCGGCGCGGTCGGGCCGGCGACCTCGCCGAGGTGGCGGACGATGTCGGAGATCTGTCCCGCCGCGGGCGCTGTCAGCGTGCGCTGGCCGAGGCGCCAGCGGGCCTGATCGAGGGCGGCCTGCCCCTGTTTGACCCGGCTTTGGGCCGCGGCGATTTCGTCGTCGCGCGCCGGCAGCTTGGCGACGGCGAGATTGGCGGTCAGTTCTTTGACTCGCGACGAGGAGACGTCGTAGGCCGTCTGTGCGCGATCGAGATCGGCTTGCGGGGCGAAGCCGCGCGCGTTGAGGTCGCGCTCGCGATCGAGCGAGCGCTGGTTGTCCGCGGTCTGCACCTTGGCGGCGTCGAGCGTGGCTTGGATGGCCGCGATCTCCTCCGGCCGGCGGCCGTAGAGGATGTTGGCGAGTTCGGCCTTGGCCTGGGCGAGGGCGCCCTCGGCGTTGCTCACCGCGATGACCGCATCGGTCGCTTCGACCGAACCGATCGTCTCGCCGGCCTTGACCAGATCGCCGCGGCGGACGTCAAGCGCGACGATGCGCGCGACCTCGATCGGCGCAATCTGCACATACTCGCCTTCGACGTAGCCGACGACGGAAGCGGCGGACGGCGCACAAGCGGACAACCAGCTGGCGACGAAGCCGATCGAGCACAAGGTTTCAAGGATCATGCATCCTCCTTGTCCGCGGCGGCGAGTGCGGCATGAAGGTGCGTGGTCAACATCGAGCGGATCGCTTCGCCCTCGCGCGGGCCGATGTCGCTCCAGCCGAGCCGGCGCAAGGCGACGCGACGCGCGACGCGGAAATAGAGAATCTGGCCGAGCATCGCCAAGGTGGCGAGTTTCGTCGCCGGCGCGTCGGCCGGCGCGCCGGTCGCCGCCGCCCACACCGCACAGAAGCGTTCGTGCATCGGCGCGAAGGCCTCCGCGTAGATGCGTTCGAAGGCTTCGGTCGGCTCGAACATCTCGCGCACGACGAAGCGAGCGATCGATTGCGCCTCCGGGCGCACGACCATGAAGGCGACGAACGCCGCGAGAACACGCTCGAGCGACGCGCGCGCCTCCGCCCGCGTCAGCGGCGCCGAGCCGACGGCGGCGAGCGTCGGCCCCAGGAAGCTGCGAACAGTCTCGACAACGTGATCGGCGCAGGCGAGGCGCAGACCCTGCTTGCCGCCGAAGTGATAGGCGATGCTGCCGAGATTGGCGCCCGCCGCCGCCGCGACGGCGCGGGTCGAGGCCGCGTCGAAGCCTTTCGCCCCAAACAGATCGAGCGCCGCCTGGATCAGCGCCAGGCGCGTCGCGTCGCCGCGGCCTTCGGCGGGGGCCAAGGGCGTCGTTTCGGCTGTTGCGGCCATGCCGACCTCTCGTTAATCAATCGATTGATTAAAACAGAAGCCAACCGCGGGCAAGCGGCACGCTGTCACAGGGTGAACGATAAGGCGTGCGCGCGGCGCCGGCCCGAACGGGCCGAGGGGCGACGTTCGCCGCCGCGTCCGACACGCTTCAAGCGTGGCGAAATCAGGCGAAACGAAACGAAGCGGAAGCGAAACCAAAGGCTTCGTTCAGCCTGCGATTCGCCGCTCAATCGCAACCGCGGCGAAGCCGGCGATTTCGCCATATCGGGCCTTTTCAATGGCTTGGCCGCGCTCTTGTTTCGCTTCGACGAAAACGCCGTCCGCCGCGCCGGCGATGGCTCGGACGCGTGGGCGGACGGCGGGCGGAAACGGCATGGCGGGGCCTCAGACGACCAAAGGACATTCTAACGGAATTCCGGTATTCAGAAAGAGATTGTTCGCGCCCGCAACGACCGCCCCGCCCTGTCGTCCGCGCGCAAACAGGGGCCTCAGCGATCCACCGCAGCGATGTTCGACCCACGCCTATCCGGTAGGAACGGACACACACACTACATTTTGGGGCGACCGGTCGCCGCACGGCGCCGCCTGATTGGCCATACCTGACCCAAGCGGAATGGCGGTTTCCGGGCGCCGAGAATCGGCGACACCGTTCCTGCCAAGTCAGGTGAAGGCGGCGCAGCAGACGTGGTCGCGGTTCAGCTGCGCGCGGCGTGGGCGTGGACGTATTTCGGATACCAGCTCGTGATCCAGGCCGCACAGATCAGGATGGCATAGGCGAGCAGCTCGTAGGCGAGCGCCGGGAGCGCGAAACCTTCCATCTTGCCCCAAGCGAACAGCAGGTTGACGATGAAAGCGGCGCCCCAAATGCCGGTAAGCGCGTTGTTGGTGCGCAAGAACACCGGGTTCTCCCACAACGCCGGATCGGTATGGGTCTTGGCGTAATCTAGGGTGAACGGTCGCCCAATCGCCATGCCGAGAAAGGTCGCGGCCGCCAGCGCGCCATTGGCGAGCACACCAAGGTGGCGCTCCGTCCAAGGGTCGTCGAAGCCGACGACGGCGATCGAAGCCCCGGCGAAGAATGTGAGTCCTGCCCACAGCAGCACGCCGCGGTGGAGCTTCGTGATTCCCATAACGATCGTCAGCGCGAATGCGACGACGAGCGCGATCTTAACCTGCAAGAGACTGTCGCGGGCGATGATCAAGAAGGCCAGCCAGGGCGAGAAGCATAGCAGCGTCTTGTAGAAGGGCATGCAGCTTTCCGTGCGCGGTCGCGCGCCGACTCGGCGCTGCCGCGGCACGCTTCTTCCAGATAGCTTTCGCAGGCTGCAGCGTCCCCTGGGCGCGTTGTCGCACGGCTGTTTGCGAGCCCCCGGGGCGTGTCATTCCGCCACGGATCTGCGCGCCAATCGGCACTGCAAGCGATTGAAACAATTGGTTCTCGTGAGGTCAGTATTTGGAGCCGGATTGCAACGAACGCGCTCGCCGGCATGGCTGCTTCGAGAACCGCCCTATCGGCCGTGGCCGGCGGCAAAGGGCGCATTGCTGACGCCAACTGAGGCGTCAGACCGGCTCTATCAGTCGTGGGTGTCGGTCTTAACCGGATAGGCGTGGTTCGCCCCATGCCGAGGCGCCGCGTTCGGCGCGGACGACAAAGCGTAAGCTTCGGCGAGGAAAGAGTCCCGGAAACGGCGCAAGGCACGCGGCGACGCCCGGCGCCTGCACGCAGCGGCGGAGGAGAAATTGACAGGTTTCCAGCGCCATTGTATCGTTTCATTGCATCGTTTCATAGAAGCCAGCCATGGCCAAAATCGTTGACGTCGCCAGACGCGCCGGGGTCTCCGTCGGCAGCGTCTCGCGCGTGATCAACGAGCATCCGTCGGTGAGCCCGGCGACCCGCGAGCGCGTCGAGATCGCCGTTCGCGAACTCGGCTATGTGCCGAACGCGATCGCCGGCAGCTTGCGCAGTCGCCGCAGCAAGACCATCGGCCTGATCATTCCGGACGTGACGAATCCGTTTTTCAGCGAACTCGCGCTGCACGTCGAGAGAAGCGCCGCGGCGGCAGGCTACAACCTCATCCTCGGCAATTCGGATAATTCGGCCGAGCGACAGAAGCACTATCTTCGCGCGCTGGCGGTGCGGCGCGTCGACGGCATTATTCTCGTGCCGGCGAGCGGAATCGACCCTTCATTTGAATTCGAGATTCCCCTTGTCGGGGTTGATCGCGACGTCGTCGGGCGCCCGTTCGTCGCCAGCGACAACCGCGCCGGCGCCAAGAGCGCTGTCGAATATCTCCACCGATTGGGTCATCAGTTGATCGCCTGCGTCGCGGGGCCGAAGGACTTGCCCAACGCGCAAGAGCGACGCATGGGTTTTGAAGACGTCGCGCTGCCCATTCTTCGGTCGGCGGGCGTCGACCCCTCCGCCTACATTGTTTCTGCTGATTTCAGCTACGATTCCGGCTACGCGGCGATCCGGCGTCTGATGGACGTCGCGCCGCGGCCGACGGCGATCTTCGCCAGTTCCGACCAGCAGGCGATCGGCGGCTTGCGCGCCGCCGCCGATCTCGGCCTCGCCGTGCCGGGCGACCTATCCATTGTCGGTTTCGACGACATTCCCCTCGCCAATCTTGTGATGCCGCGATTGACGACGGTGGGACAGCCGGTGGCGAAGATCGGCGTCCTCGCCATGCAGCTTTTGCTCGACCTCTTATCCGGAGCGGCGGTCCCGCGCCGGCGCCGTCATCTCTTGGCGACGTCCTTGCAGATCCGACAGTCCTGTTCGCCGCCGAACGCGGGCGGCGGCGCTTCGGCCGGACGAAATCAAGAAGCTTCCCTGCAACCTGCTTGAGAGGAGGACTGACGGAACGGTTAGTCGGTAAAGTCACAAAACAACGACAAAATCTAGGGAGTGAAAAATGGCTAGAATCGAACAGTTGCTGACCGGCGGGCGCGCCACGCGCCGTCAATTCGTCCTGACCGGCGCGGCCGGCTCGATCGTGCTTTTGGCCGGCGGCGTTTCGCCGGCGTTCGCGGCGGGCAAACCGAAGATCGGCCTGGTGATGAAGTCGCTGGCCAATGAGTTCTTCAAACAGATGGAAGCCGGAGCGGAAGCCTACGCGGCCAAGAACGCCGCCAAGTTCGACTTCAAGGCCGTCGGCATGAAGGACGAACGCGACTTCGCTTCGCAGGTCGACGCCGTCGAGAACTTCGTCACCCAGAAATACGACATCATCGTCGTGGCGCCGGCGGACTCGAGGGCGATGGTCACGCCGCTGGCCAAAGCGGTGAAGGCCGGCGTAGCGGTGATCAACATCGACGTCGAACTCGACCAGGAAGCCAAGAAGGCGGCGGGAATTGATCTCGCGTTCTTCGGCCCCGACAATCGCGCCGGCGCGAAACTGGCGGGCGACGCCCTGGCCAAGGCGCTCGGAGCTGGCGGCAAGGTCGTCATCCTCGAAGGCAATCCCGAAGCCGACAACGCCCAGCAGCGCAAGAAAGGCTTCGACGACTCCATCGCCGACGGCAAGCTGCAGCTGCTCGACAGCAAGACTGCGCATTGGGAGACCGAGGAAGCCAATACGCTGATGACCAACTTCCTCACCCAGTACCATGACATCCAGGGCGTCATGGCGGCCAACGACTCGATGGCGCTCGGCGTCGTCAAGGCGCTCGATTCGGCGGGCAAGAGCGGGGCGATCAAGGTCGTCGGCTTCGACAACATCCCGGCCGTGCAGCCGTTGATCAAGGGCGGCAAGATGCTGGCGACCGTCGAGCAGTACGGCGCGCAAATGGCGGCGATGGGCATCGACTATGGTCTTCGCCAGTTGGCCGGCGAGAAGTTCACCGGCTGGGTCAAGACCGACGTCAAACTGATCACCGCCGCCGACCTCTGAGCGAGCCTCTCTCTCGCCATTGACGGGACTTTGGAGGGGCGCGGCCGGCCCGCGCCCCTCCTTTTGAGATCGGCTGGCCATGCGCCCCGGGCGAACGCGATGAACGATGCGATCCTGAAGCTGAACGCCGTCGGCAAACGCTTTCCGGGCGTCGTCGCGCTGCGCGACGTCTCGCTCGAAGTCCGACGCGGCGACGCGCACGTCCTGCTGGGCGAGAACGGCGCCGGCAAATCGACGTTGATCAACCTGCTCGCCGGCATCTATGTGCCTGACGAGGGCGAAATCGTCTTTGACGGCAAGCCCTACCGGCCGCACACGCCGCTCGACGCCTATGGCGTCGGCATCCGCGTGGTGCACCAAGAACTGAGCATGCTGTCGCAACTGACCGTCGCGGAAAACCTGCTGTTCGAGAGTCTTCCTCGGCGCCACGGCCTGGTGAATTTCAGGGAGATGAACCGGCGCGCGGCGGAGTTGCTGCGGGAAGTTGGATTGGACATCGCGCCCAACACTCAAGTCAGTCGATTGGGCGTGGCGCAGATGCAGCTCGTCGAAATCGCCAAGGCGCTCTGCTACGACAGCAAGCTGCTCATTCTCGACGAGCCGACGGCGACCCTCACCTCGAAAGAGGTCGAGCGTCTGTTCGAAATCCTCAAGAAGTTGAAATCGAAGGGCGTGACGATCCTCTACATCTCGCATCGCTTGCAGGAAATCTACGAGATCGGCGACGCCGTCACCGTATTGCGCGATGGTCAGGTGGTGGAGACGCGGCCGCTTGCCGGTCTGACGATCCCCGACATCGTCCGCATGATGGTGGGCCGCAGCATTCGCGACGAGGACGCGTATCGCGACGATGTCGTCGTCGAGGGCGAATTGTTGCGCGTCGAGGGCTTGCAGCGTAGCGCCCGCACGCCAGCGGTGTCGTTTTCGGTGCGGCGAGGCGAGATTGTCGGCGTGGCGGGCCTCGTCGGCAGCGGCCGCACCGAGACCATGCGCGCGCTGTTCGGCGCCGACCCCAGGATCGCCGGCAGCGTCTTCGTCGAGGGCGCTGCGGTCGAGATCCGGTCTCCGCGCGACGCGGTCCGGCATGGACTGAGCCTGCTGACCGAGGATCGCAAGGGACAAGGCCTGCTTCTCACCTTGCCTTGCGCCGAGAACATCACGATCACCGACATGGCCAAGATCTCGTGGGCGGGATTGCTGCAACCCGAGGTCGAGCGCCAGGCGGCCAGCGCGCTCGTGACGGACCTGCGTATCAAGACGCCGTCCGTCTATCAGCTGGTCGGCAATTTTTCCGGCGGCAACCAGCAGAAAGTCGTCATCGCTAAGTGGCTGTTCCGCGGCTCAAAGATCCTGATTTGCGACGAACCGACGCGCGGCATCGACGTCGGGGCGAAGCGGGAGATCTACGACCTGCTTTGGGCGCTCGCCGCCACGGGCAAGGGCGTGATTTTCGTTTCGTCCGACCTGCTTGAATTGGTCTCGATGTGCCACCGGATCATCGTGTTCGCGCACGGCAAGATCGTCGGCGACCTGCCGCGGTCCGAGTTCAACCAGCAACGCATCCTGTCACTGGCTTACGAGGAATACGGCCTTGAGCGAGCAAACTGAACGGACTCGCGGCGCCGGCGCGGGCGAGCGCTGGAACACCATTCTGCGGTTCCTGGTGCGAGAGGCCGGCGTCGCCGTCGCGCTCGTCCTGATCGTCATTTTCTTTTGCCTGACCGCGCCGTATTTCGCCAGCTCTGAAAATTTCCTGAAGATATTCGTGCAGATCGCCATCAATACGGTCTTGTCCGCGGGGATGACGTTCGTGATCCTGACTGGCGGCATCGACCTCTCGGTCGGCTCGGTGCTGGCGCTGTGCACCGTCGTCGGCGCGTTGATCATGACGGACAAGGACTTGCCGGCTTGGCAGTCGGTGCCGCTGGCGATTCTCGGCTGCATGGGGACTGGCGCCGCCTGCGGCGCGATCAACGGTTGGGTATGCGAACAATGGAAGTTGCCGTCCTTCATCGTCACCCTCGGCATGCTCAACGTCGCCAGTGGCGCGGCGCGCGTGCTGAGCAACAATTCGACGATCACCGGCCTGCCGCAACCGTTCGTCGATTTCGGCAACATGATCGTCGGCGGCGTGCTGCCGTCGATCTTCCTCGTGGCGGTCGGGGTGATCCTGGTCGGCTGGTTCATCCTGCGCTTCACCGTGTTCGGCCGTTTCATCTTCGCCATCGGCACAAACGAGGAAGCGGTGCGGCTCTCCGGCCACACGCCGCGCAATTACAAGATCGCCGCGTTCGCCATCAGCGGCCTGACCGCAGGCACCGCCGCCGTCGTCTACTTGCTGCGGCTGAACATCGGCAGCCCGATCGCCGGCGTCGGCTACGAGCTCAACGCCATCGCGGCGGTCATCATCGGCGGCACCAGCCTCAGCGGCGGCAAGGGCTCGATCATCGGCAGCCTCATCGGAGCCTGCATTCTTCAGGTCCTCAGCACCGGATTGCAGTTGTTCGGCGTCGGCGACAATTTCAAACCGATCGTGATCGGCACGGTGATCGTGTTGGCGGTCGTTCTCGACACCTACCGCGACCGCTACCTGCGCTCGATCGAGATTCGCTGACGCGGCCCTACGGCTTGAGGCGATAGCCGGTGCGAAAGATCTGCCACAGGACCGCCAGGCAAATGGCGATGAACAGGAGCGTGAAGCCGAGGCTGCCGGCGACGCTGACATCGCCGCGGCCGTAGAAGCTCCAGCGGAAGCCGCTCACCAGATAGACGACCGGATTGAACAGGCTGACGGTGCGCCAAACGGGGGACAGCATGTCAATCGAATAGAACGCCCCGCCGAGAAAGGTCAGCGGCGTGACGATCAGCGCCGGTATGATCGCCAGCTGCTCGAACGTCTTGGCCCAAATGCCGATGATGAAGCCGAACAGGCTGAAGGCCACCGAAGTCAGCACGAGAAAGACGACCATCCACAAGGGATGGAGGATTTGCACCGGCACGAACAGCGTGGCGGTCGCCAGGATGATGAGGCCGATCGCAACCGACTTGGTGGCGGCGGCGCCGACATAGGCGATGACGACCTCGACGTAGGAAAGCGGGGCCGAAAGGATTTCAAAGATCGTCCCGGTAAATTTCGGGAAGTAGATGCCGATCGACGCGTTCGAAATGCTTTGCGTCAAAAGGGAGAGCATGATCAGTCCCGGCACGATAAAGGCGCCGTAGCCGACGCCGTCGACCTGTTGCATGCGCGATCCGATCGCGCCGCCGAAGACGACAAAATACAAGGCCGTAGTGATCACTGGCACCGCGACGCTTTGGCCGATCGTCCGCACGGTGCGCGCGAGCTCCGAACGGTAGATCGCCCAGACGCCGCCGGGGTTGAAGGCCATGCCATCGCTCATGCCGCGCGCCCCACAAGACTGATGAAGATGTCCTCCAGGGTGCTCGACGACGTATCGAGATCCTTGAAGTCGACGCCGAGCTCGCCGAGGCGGCGCAGCAACACGGGGATGCCGACGCCCTGCGAGTCGGCGTCGAAGCTGTAGGTCAGTCGTCGCCCGCTTTCGTCGAGCGCGAGCGACCACTCCGCTAGCGCGGCGGGAAGTTCGTCCATCGGCTTGCGAAGCGTCAGCGTCAGCCGCCGCTTGCCGAACTTGTGCATTAGCGCCGCTTTGTCGTCGACGAGCAGGATGCGGCCATTGTCGATCACGCCGACGCGATCGGCCATTTCCTCGGCTTCCTCGATGTAATGCGTCGTCAGAATGATGGTGACGCCCTCGTCACGCAACTTGCGAACCAGCGCCCACATGTCGCGGCGCAGGTTCACGTCGACGCCCGCCGTGGGCTCGTCGAGAAACAGAACGTCGGGTTCGTGGCTCAGCGCCTTGGCGATCATGACGCGCCGTTTCATCCCGCCCGAAAGTTCAATGACGCGGCTGTTGCGCTTCTCCCACAGCGAAAGGTCGCGCAGCAAAGCTTCGAGGTAGCCGTCGTTCGATGGACGGCCGAACAGGCGGCGGCTGAAGCGGACCGTGTTCCAGACCGTCGCGAAGATGTCGAGCGCGATCTCCTGCGGAACCAGACCCACTTTCGAGCGGGCGGCGCGATACTCGCGGCCAATGTCATGGCCGTCGACGCGGACCTGTCCCGAGGTCATCGAAACGATGCCGCAGATGACGCTGATCAGCGTCGTCTTGCCGGCGCCGTTCGGCCCCAGCAGGGCGAAGATCTCGCCTTTGGCAATTTCCAGATTGATGGCGTCGATCGCTACGAGGCCCGAGTCGAATCGCTTGGTGACGGCGGCGACAGAAATGATTGGCGACATCGACTCTCCTAATCCGCCGCTCGGGCCGGCGAGGCTACAGGAAGAAACAAACGACACAAGCGAGCGCGCCGGCGCTCAGAGGAATCACGACGGGGCGGAGATGGCCGCGATCGACGCTTTGCGGTCATTTGACGCGGCCGCTCGCGTTTTCAAGTCATATAGGCTCACAATTGACGGATTCCGAGTTTGGCGGGCGGACAGAGGGATCGACGCCTCGCCAGCCCGTGTTCAACCCCCTGCGTCACGCTAGTCCAGACATGCAGCTTTATTACGCCACACATGACGGCCAAGCGCGACGCGTCGCCGAGCGAATCGCCAGCCGCCTCGTCGAGCGGGGAATCCCCGTTTCGCCGCAAGATTTGGCGACGACCTTTCCGACCGCGGAAAAGCTCGCGCAGGCGCGGCTGGCGGCGATCGTGTCGGCCGTGCGTTATGGCCGGCATCTGCCCGAAGGACGCCGGTTTCTTTCCCTCTACCGATCGCTGCGCGCTCAGCCGCCGTTGGCGTTCGTTTCCGTCTGTCTGGCGGCAAGGAAACCGGGCCGCGGCACGGCCGAGGGCAACCCCTATCTTCGCAAAGCGCTCGCCCAAAATCGGCTTGCCCCGGCCCTCGCCGTGGCGATTGCCGGACGGCTCGATTACCCGCGCTACGGCTGGCTGGACCGGCAAATGATCCGCTTGATCATGACGCTGACGCGGGGGCCGACCGACCCCACGACCACGATCGAATATACGCCGTGGGATGCGGTGGACGATGTCGCGCTGCGGATCGCCAAACTCTTTGATCGCACGCAACCGTCGCAAGGCTGACGGCGACGCGACGGCGGACGGTTTCGGGCCTGCTGCGCGCGGGACAATCCGCTAGCATGGTCCGCCCCAGCCCAGGAGTCGTCCTTGTCCTCCTCCCCTGCCTTCGTCAGCGTCGACTGGGGGACGAGCGCGTTTCGCGCCCGGCTCGCCGCGGCCGACGGCGCCAGACTCGACGCGGTCGAGGCCGAGGCCGGAGCGACCGGCCTCGCCAGCGGCGCCCACGAAGGGTTTCTCGAGGCGCAGATCGGCGACTGGGTGCGGCGTTTCCCTGGCCTGCCGATCATCATGAGCGGCATGGTCGGCTCGCGCCAAGGCTGGGTCGAGGCGCCCTATGTCGCCTGTCCGGCCGGCGCGGCGGAGATCGCCGCAGCGTTGACGACGATCCCAACGACGCGGATCGGCCGCGTCGTCATCGTTCCCGGCCTCAGCGCGCGCGATCGGCGGCGCGCGCCCGACGTGATGCGCGGCGAGGAGACGCAGATCCTCGGCGCGCTCGCCGCCAGCGGCCGCGCCGATGGGCTGTTTGTCCTACCCGGCACGCATTCGAAATGGGCGCGCGTCGAGGCGGGCCGCATCGTCGGCTTCGCCACCTTCATGACCGGCGAAGTTTTTGCGGCGCTGAAGGACCACACTCTGCTCGGCCGGCTGATGACGCCGCCCGACAAGACCGACGCCGCGGACGCCTTTGCGCGCGGCGTCGCCGCGGCCGCCGCGCTCGAGCGGCCGGGCGATCTGCTGCACGCGATCTTCATGACCCGCACGCTCGGCCTGTTCCACGAACTGCCGGCGCACGCGCTCGCCGAATATCTCTCCGGCCTGCTGATCGGCGCGGAGATCCTCGCCGGCGCACAAGGCGCACGCGAGGCTTGCGTCGTCGGCTCGCCGGGGTTGACCGCGCGTTACCGCGCCGCAGGCGACGCGCTCGCAATCGCGTTTGCGCCGGCGCCGGAGGACTGTGCGACGCTTGGGCAGATCGCGTTGCTGAGGCAAGCTGGAGACCTGTAGGCGCGATCGCTGATCGCGCCAGCCGTCTGTGCGCTTGATCCAGGCTATGGCCGCTTCGCCTCGATCGACTTTGGCGCCCCCTCGGCCGGCGTCTTCGCCGTCGCGATGCGGATTGCATCGCCAACGAGGGTCGCTTCGCCGTCCCAGCGGTCGCCAAGGGCGACGCTGCGCAGCACGACGAGATTGACGCGGCCGTAGCGCTTGCCGTCGCCGTCGAAACCGGCGGCGAGGTTGGCGTCGAGGACATGCAGGGTGGTGAAGACGCCGCCGCCGCCGCCGCTGTACGTGACGATGGCGACGAGCAACCCGCTCTTCGTCGCGCCGATGTAGCGATAGCCGGTCTCTTGGGCGCCGTTGAGCGACCCGGGCGCCGCGCGGCTCTGCGTCAGCCAGTCGCCGCGGCGCGCGATCGGATCGCCGTAGCGGTTGGAGCCGATCGCCGCCTTGACGTCGATCGCGACGATCGAAGGCAGCGAATCGCCAAGATCGGCGTCGCCGAAGTCGCGGAATACGCCCGGCGGGACCGGCTTGCCGTCGAGCGTGAACGAACGCCTGAGCTCGTCGAGCGGGCCGGCGGCGAGCGCCGGGGCGGCGAGGGCGATCAGCGCGACGAGCGCGAGGATCAGGCGGCGCATCGGCTTCTTCCCCTCACTGCGCCCTGAGCGTTTGGGCGAGCATATCGCGCAGCGACCACGCATTGGGCTCGGCGACGCCGCTGACGTCGTCGATGCGCCAGCGCCCGTTCTGGCGCAACAGCGAGAACGTGATGACGTTTTCGCGCGCCGACTGACGCCCCCAGTCGCCGGGATCGATCGTCGCGACGACAGTGGCGCGGTTGGCGGCGCGGGCCGTGACCGCCAGCGCATAGGACTTGACCTCCGCGCCCTGCGAATTGGTGGCGACGTCGAAGTCGATCGCGCCGCCGCGGCGGGCGCCCGCCTCGGCCTTGTCCCACATCGCGGCGAGGCCGCGGGTCAGCGCCGCGGCGCGGTGGGCGGGCGTCGCCAGGGGCGCTTGGCCGGTCTTCTCGATCGCATAGAGCGCGGCGACCGGCGTCCGGGGGTCGGCGGGGTCTCTCGCAGAGGCGGCGCGGTTCGGCGCGGCGAAGGCGAGCAGCGCCGCCGCGACGACGAGCAAGCGGCGAATCGACGGGGGCAAGGCGAAATCCCTTCTCGTGACTGGGTTTATTCTAGCGGAAATACGGTCTGGCGTCCGCGCCGACTCGGTCCGCCCCCTACCCATCGCCGCTCCCCCGACCTATATCCTCACCTGTGTCGTTTCCCCCCCCCAACTGTCTGGAGCCGCAAGCGCTTGACCGCCATGACCGACGCGAGCCTCGACAAAATCCCCGTCACCGTCCTCACCGGATACCTCGGCGCGGGCAAGACGACCCTGCTCAACCGCATCCTCTCCGAGCCGCACGGCAAGCGCTATGCCGTGATCGTCAACGAGTTCGGCGAGATCGGCATCGATAACGAGCTCGTCGTCGGCGCCGACGAAGAAGTGTTCGAGATGAACAATGGCTGCATCTGCTGCACCGTGCGCGGCGACCTGATCCGCATCATCGAAGGGCTGATGCGGCGCAAGGGCAAGTTCGACGGCATCATCGTCGAGACGACAGGCCTCGCCGACCCGGCGCCGGTGGCTCAGACCTTCTTCGTCGATGAGGACGTGCGCGGCGCGGCGCGGCTCGACGCGGTTGTCACCGTCGCCGACGCCAAATGGCTGAGCCAGCGCCTGCGCGACGCGCCGGAGGCGAAGAACCAGATCGCTTTCGCCGACGTCATCGTCATCAACAAGACGGACCTCGTCTCGCCGGCCGAGCTGCGCGAAGTCGAGGCCCGCATCCGCGCCATCAACCCCTACGCGCGGCTACATCGCGCCGAGCGCTGCGACGTCAAGATCGACGAGGTGCTGGAGCGCCGCGCTTTCGACCTCGACCGCATCCTCGACATCGAGCCGGAATTCCTGACCGTCGAAGACCACGATCACGAACATGATCACGACGGCCACGGCCATCACCATCACGGCGGCCTGAAGCACTATCACGACGAGGACATGCAATCGATCGCCGCACGGCTCGAAGGCGATCTCGACCCCGACAAGTTTATGCCGTGGATCAACCGCCTCACCCAGGAGCGCGGCCCCGACATCCTGCGTTGCAAGGGCATCGTCGCCTTCAAGGACGATCCCAAACGCTTCGTCTTCCAGGGCGTGCACATGATGCTCGACGGCGAGCCGCAGCGCGACTGGAAGTCGGGCGAGAAACGCGAGTCGAAGGTTGTGTTTATCGGCCGCAACCTCGACGAGGCGACGATCCGCGAGGGTTTCCTCGCCTGCGCCGCTTGATTGGCCAAGCGCCGATCGCCGCCGCCATGGCCGAACCGACCTCATCGCTGACCGCCCATGTGCGGCCGCTCGCCGCCGGCGCCCCGGCGGTCGCCGCCGCCTTCATCGGCGGCGAGCCCGCCTTGGCGCTCGCTGACGGAATCGTCGTCATTGGCGATCCCGGGGCGGAACGGCGCGTCGTCGCCCACCCCGACGGCGCGATCCTCGTCGCCGCGCGCGACGGCGATAGACTGCTGACCGGCGGCGACGACGGCCGCGTCGTCAGAACCTCCGCCGACGGCGGCGTCGAAACGATCGCCGACGAGAAAGGGCGCTGGATCGACGCGCTGTCCGCGCAGGCCGGCGCGATCGCCTGGGCGGCGGGCAAGCAGGCGCGCGCCCGCGACGCCGCCGGCGCCGTGAAATCCTGGGCGGCGCCGACCACGGTGCGCGGCCTCGCCTTCCTGCCCAAGGGCTATCGGCTGGCGCTCGCCCACTACAATGGCGCCTCGCTGTGGTTCCCAAACGCCGCCGCCGCGCCGACCATGCTCGAATGGAAGGGCTCGCACCTCGACGTCACCGCTTCGCCCGACGGCCGCTTCCTCGTCACCTCGATGCAGGAGAATGCGCTGCACGGCTGGCGCGTCGCCGACGCGCGCAACATGCGCATGACCGGCTATCCCGGCAAAACGCGCGCGCTGTCGTGGTCGCATGACGGCCACTGGTTGGCGACGTCCGGCGCCGACGCCTGCATCGTCTGGCCGTTCAAGGACAAGGACGGGCCGATGGGTAAAGCGCCGCGGGAGTGCGGCGTCCGCTCGGCCCGCGTCGTCAAGGTCGCGTTTCATCCGCGCGCCTTGGTGGAGGCGGTCGGCTATTCCGACGGCATGCCGCTTCTGTGCCGGCTGGTCGACGCGGCGTAGATCCTGGTGCGCGCGCCGGGCGGCGGCGCGGTCAGCGCGCTCGGCTGGGACGCGACCGGCGCACGGCTGCTGATCGGCCTCGATGACGGCGCCGCCGGCCTGCTGACCCTGCCCGCATGACGCTCCTCTCAAGAAGAAAGGCGCCCGTATGAGTCCCGATGCCTCCTTGCTGTTCCAGCCCTTCCGACTCGGCGATCTTGAGCTGCCCAGTCGGGTGGTGATGGCGCCGCTGACGCGCAACCGCGCGACGCCGGGCACGGACGCTCCCAATGACTTGGCCGCGACTTATTACCGCCAGCGCGCCGGCGCCGGGCTGATTGTGTCCGAGGCCTCGCAGATCAGTCAGCAGGGACAAGGTTATATCTGGACGCCGGGCCTCTACAGCGAGGCGCAGGTCGAGGGCTGGCGCAACGTGACGCGTGCGGTGCACGAGGCGGGTGGACGCATCTTCGTGCAGATGTGGCACGTCGGCCGAATCTCGCACACGTCGCTGCAGCCGAACGGCAGCGCGCCGGTCGCGCCGTCGGCGATCCGCGCCAAAAGCAAGACCTATATCGAAACCGGCTTCGCCGACGTCTCCGAACCGCGCGCGCTGAGCGCGGCGGAGATCGCCTCGATCGTTTCGGACTACGCCGAGGCCGCCCGCAACGCCAAGCGCATCGGCTTCGACGGCGTCGAAATTCACGCCGCCAACGGCTACCTGATCGACCAGTTCTTGCGCGACGGCGCCAACCAGCGCCAGGACTCTTACGGCGGCGCGATCGAGAACCGCGCCCGCTTGGCGCTGGACGTCGCCGACGCGATCCTCAAAGTCTGGCCGTCGTCGCGCCTCGGCGTCCGGATCGCGCCGGTCAGCCCTGCCAACGACATCGCCGATTCCAATCCAACGGCGCTGTTCGGCTATCTCGTCGAGCGCCTGAGCGAGCGCCGTCTCGCCTACATCCACGTCGTCGAGGGCGCGACGGGCGGCGCGCGCGACTTCGCGCCGTTCGACTACGCGGCGCTGCGCCGCAGCTTCTCCGGCGCCTACATCGCCAACAACGGCTACACCCGCGAACTCGCGAGCGAGGCGTTGGCCGAAGGCCGCGCCGACCTCGTCGCCTTCGGCAAGCCGTTCATCTCCAATCCCGATCTCGTCGAACGCTTGCGCCGCGGAGCGGCTCTGGCGCCGCTCGACAGCAACACGCTTTATGGCGGCGGCGCGCACGGCTACACCGACTATCCGGCGCTCGGCGAGGCGTAAGGCCGTTTGCCTCAGGTCGCATTCATGGCGGCGCGCGCGAAGTCCGCGTTCTCGACAATGCGAGGACGATCCGATTCGGGAAGGTCCGGCAGTCGCAAGAGCTCTTCGCACGTCGCTAAGCACTCGTCGTGCCGTCCGCTCCAATAGGCCAGAATCGCAAACTCGTCCTTCATGCCGTAGCGATAGATCCAGTCGGCGAGAAACAAGCCCTCGCTTGGCTTCGAGATTTCGACGCCGCGCCTGGCGAACAGATAGCCGCTCTGAAAGCGGGACTTTGTACGACACAGACGCGCGGCGGCGTGCAACGCCTCCGCCCGCGTCGGGCACAAGTCGAAGGCTCGCAGGTAGACGTCGAGGCAGTAGGCGGTATCGAGTTCGAGCGCCTCGGCCATCTGCCCTGCGTGGTACAGGCTGACGTAGACTTCTTGATCCCAGTAGCCGAGCTCCGCCCGCCGCAGATAGGCGTCGAGCGCGTTGCGATGACGGCCGCAGTCGCGCCAACTCTGGGCGAGATAGAACGTATACCGCGAGCGCATGAACGGGTCCGCTTCGCTGTTGAGCGCCGACTGCAGGACAGCGGCGTCGCGCTCGTACTTGTCGCCTGTTTCGTTGCGGGCGCTGTCCTGCAGCGACTGGCAGTGAAATTCGCCTGTCGCCTCTTGCGTAAACGCGTCGGCGCAATCCAAGAATTCGTGCAACACGCCCTTGAAATGGAAAGGCTTGTGATTGCTGATCAGTTGCGGCCGCGTGTAGGTATAGCCCCCCATGCGGGTCCAGATATTAATGACGTCGGCGCTCAGGCGCGTCTTGAAGTCCGCCGCACCGAAAGACTCGGAGAAGACAATCTGGTCGTCAGCGTCGATCATCAGTGCGTAATCGATGTCGTTCCTTTCCCGCAGTTTTGCGAGGGCCGCCGACCGGTTGAAAGCGAAATCGCGCCAAGGCTCGTCGACGACCGAGCCTTCGAGCGCGAATTCGGCCAAGGCGCTGCGGATTTCGATTTTGGTGGCGTCGGTCGAACCGGTGTCGACGATCAGCGCATAGTCGATAAGAGGTCGCGCCGCCGCGATGCAACGGCGAATGATGCGCGCCTCATTCTTCACGATCATGCATAGAGCGATCTTCTTCAATTCGGCTGTCCGAAAATCCACTGTCATCTACCAATGCGAGTAGGGCTTTAAACCCCTCCAATCCGGTCGCTGTGTGGCGGAAGTATCACACGCCCTTGAGAATTGACCCTGTGACTTGAGTCGATCGGACGAACCCGCGAAGCGCGTCTGTACCGACCATTAGCATGCATGTTACCCAGCGGAAGGGCTGGAGGCGACGACATGACGCATGGACAATTGCGGGCAAATCGACACTGGGCGCTGCTCGCGGGCGTCGCAGCCGTCGCGCTGACGACCTCCGCGGCGCCCGCGCTGGCGCAAGCGCCGTCCAACGAACAGCTTTACCAAATGCTGCTCGAACTCAAGGCGGGTCAGGAGCGCCTGAAGGCCGAGAACGTCGCCACGAAAGCCGAGAACGAGCGCATTCGCAAGGAATTGCTCGAGACCAAGCGCAAACTCGCGATCGCCGAACACGCCGCGGGCGCTGCGCCAGTCGCGCTCGCATCGCCGGCGGGCCCTGGCGGGCCGCCGCCTAAGCCCGACGAGTCGGCGCCCGACGTGTCGGCTGTCAGAAGCCCAGATCCTTATTCCCGCGCCGCGACGGACGGCGCGTACGCGCCTCTGCCGGCCGTGTCGGCGTTGAATTTCAAAGGCGAAGGCGCGGGGCTGGCTGCAAACGACGGCCGCGCGCCCAGCGGCGTTCGGGCCGACAACGCCTTTGGCGGCTACGGCGCTGGTGCTTTGACGTTTCCCCTGGGGCACGATTTTGGCGCGTCGGTGGATACGGTCTTGGGCTCTGCGGGCGCCAATCCATTTGTCGGCGCCGCCGGCCATCTCTTCTGGCGCGATCCGTCGACCGCGTTGGTGGGCGTTTACGGCAGTCTCGCCTATGCCGACCAGCCAACCAGCGCCATTAGCAAGTCCGACGACGTCTACGCCAAGTTGGGATTGTCGACGGAACTCTATCTCGGTCGCGCCAGCATCGAGATGCTGGGCGGCTGGGAGACGGGCGGTCCCCTGAACAATTCGATTTACACTTACGGACCGGGCGGTCAGAGAAATCGGCTATTCGATCAGCTCGACCTCGCCTACTATCCCCTCGACGATTGGCGGGTGAGCCTCGGCCAACGCTACTCGCAAGGCCAAAATTTCTTCACCGCGAAGACCGAGTATCAATTCGACAACCCGAATCTGCGGGGCGTGTCGGTCTTCGCCGAGGGCGACTTCGGACAGAACAACTATCGCGCCGCCATCGCCGGCGTGCGATTCTATTTCGGTCAAGACAAGACCCTGATTCGTCGGCATCGCGAGGACGATCCGCCGATCTATCTGGCGGAGGATCTTCGCCAACTCTCGCAGCCGATCAAGCCGACCTTGCGCCCGCATCTTGGCGGACCGACGGGCGCGACAGGAGCGACCGGCGCGACGGGCGCCACCGGAACGACGGGTTCGACCGGAGCCACCGGAGCAACGGGCGCCACCGGAGCGAAGGGCTCGACCGGGGCCACCGGAGCGACGGGTTCGACCGGGGCCACCGGAGCGACAGGCGCTACGGGCGTCACCGGGGCGACCGGAGCCACAGGCGTTTCGGGCGCGACCGGAGCGACGGGTCCGACAGGAGCCACAGGCGCTACGGGCGTCACCGGGGCGACCGGAGCCACAGGCGTAACCGGCGCGACCGGAGCGACGGGTTCGACTGGGGCAACCGGAGCGACAGGCGCCACGGGAGCGACCGGTCCGACTGGGGCTACCGGAGCGACGGGCGCCGCCGGAGCGACGGGCGCGACTGGAGCGACGGGCGCGACCGGGCCGACAGGCGCCACCGGGGCGGGCATGGCATTCACTGTGTTCGAGGGGAACGCGGCGCCGTGCGCGGGAACCACGTGTACGACGGCGCTGCCGGCGGCGCCGCAGGGCACTCTCTATTATGATTCAAGCAACGCCACGCTGTGGGAGTACACCGGCACGGGGACTACGAAAACTGTGACCGAGCTTGCAACTGGCGACGGCTCAAATGATTTTAACGTAGTTTCGGGCGAGTCGTCGGTGTTCGCGGAACAGACAGGTGCGGCGCCCACGTCCCTGACCGGCACGCCCTATAGCGTCGTCTATACGATAAATGGCACTTCCGGCAGCGCATTGTGGGTAGCGGACAGCGCCGGCTACTACCAGTTTGTAGCCAACCTCGGCTCCGATGGACCATAAGGGCATCGGCGACGGCTCATGCCTTCACGGCGATTTGGCGCGACGAGAGGGGCGGTCTTCCTTCCGGTCGCGGCGAAGCTCGTGTTCGTCCTTTTGCCAACCGACATTTCTCAAGCCGACTAGCGGATCGCTT
>Ga0181520_10005097_pt1 | contig 21295 bp, 18 predicted proteins | sample PEATcosm2014_Bin_29_FD_132451 | JGI IMG/M metagenome (GOLD analysis project Ga0181520, IMG submission 132451) | Peatland microbial communities from MTU Mesocosm Facility, Houghton, MI, USA - PEATcosm2014_Bin02_30_metaG | ecosystem: Environmental > Terrestrial > Soil > Wetlands > Peat | place... | reverse complement strand
GCCGGATTCATCTTCAGCTCCGTCGGCTGGAAATGTAAACCGCAATTCCGCGGCAGAAAACGAAAAAGTGTCAGGGATGTCCCCGGTCTGAAATGTCAGGGATGTGCCCGGCTGCACAGGACTGGGAAACAGGGACTGAGGGACTAGGGACTCGGAAAAGCCCGTGGCTCTGGACTTGATTCATGCCTCCATTGTGCGCGCGGGAAGGGAAATGATCTGCAAAATAGTTTCATGCGATTGCCCTGCGGAGCGAAGCCGTTTCTTGCTATCCTTATCGCCAGGGCGTGCGGCCTTGCACCCCGCTGTTTCTGAGGGCTTTCATGCAGCGCAGAACCTTTCTCGGCGGCTTGATTGCGGTTTGGATTGCGGCAGAAGGGCGCGCTTTCGCAACCTCGGCCAGCGGCCAAAAGCTTGCCGATGCGGCCCGAGCGCAGTTGGGCGTGACTACAGGCTACGACCCGACGTGGACGGCACTGAGTTATCCCGGCGGAGATGTGCCGCGCTCGACTGGCGTCTGCGCCGATGTGGTGATTCGCGCTGCCCGCGACGGCCTGGGACTGGATCTGCAAAAGCTGGTGCACGAGGATATGGTAAAGAACTTCAACGCCTATCCGGCACGGCAGGCCTGGGGATCGCGCAAGCCCGACACTAATATCGATCACCGCCGTGTGCTGAACCTCGAAGCCTATTGGACGCGGGCCGGGGCGCGATTGTGGGCCGCCGACAGACCGACGCCGGGCGACGCTTATCCCAAGCCCATCGAGATGGGCGACATTGTTACCTGGCTGCTTGATGCGCGATTGCCGCATGTAGGCATCGTGGTCAGCGCAGGCAGCCAGAGGCGCGTTGTGCACAACATCGGCCGCGGCGTCGAAGAAACTCCGCTCGAAGCCTTTTCCGCGCAGCGGGCTGCGGGGCATTATCGCTGGCCGGTGAGTTGAGGTCTTCCACATCGGCCTAAAAAACGCGGCAAATATGGTGCACCCGCAGTTTTGGCGAGGAACTATTCACGAAGATTACTCATTCGTTTATCGCGCACGATCGAACACGGTTGTATATCCCTGCGAGTGCAGCGACGCGACTTCTACAGCGACCGCGCCGAAAGCAAGCAGGGTACAGACGATTGCGATTGCGAGATAGGGAAAACGTTCGATCAATGACATTGCGCCTCCGCCGGTTCAGAATTTAGTCGGTAACCAGTTTGCTTGATGCTGCGTTATGTCGATTCGACGGCGCTGATCTTGCGAGCGATCTCGAAGGCCATGGGTTCAATCGTGGTATGGAAGAGCCGGCGTTCCCGCGCGGGTAATTCCTCCAGCAGATCTGGAAACGGCGTGGTCTCGCAGCCCGCAAAGGCCGGAAAGCCGGCCGTGTCCGCCATGCGGCAGCTCACATTGATCACATCGGCCATCTCCCAGGGGCCATCCTTCGGGCGCGGATCATGATGCTCGGCGACAATCGGCTCAAAATCAGCAGGCAGCTTCCAATCGGCGATCAGTTGACGGCCGGCCTCGCAATGATCCCAGCCAAAAAGTTCGCGCTCGGCAGAGAGGATGCTGGCGGGAGGACCGCTGTGCGCTCCCAGCGGCAGGCTGTACTCCTTGGGCCGGATCACGGCCAGCGCCAATCGACCGATGTCGTGCATCACGCCCGCGGTGTACGCTACGTCCCTATCCAGGAAGCCCACCGATGCCAATTGATCGGCAATCAGCGCGCAGGCCAGATTGTGCCGCCAGATGGCCCGCATCGCCGGATGATTCAGCGCCTTGCCCATGTACGCGCGCACGCCCACGGTCAGGCAAAGCCCTTGCAGGTTGTTTTCGCCCAGCACGGCAATCGCTTGCAGTACGCTGCTGGCGGGAAAGCGCGGTGCATACAGCAGCGAATTCGCGATGGTGAGAACCTCGCTGGCAAAGGCCGGATCCGAGGAGATCAAATCACTCAACTCGTGCAGTTGCACATTCTCGTTGTTGGCCAGTTGCAGTACCTGCAGAGCCACCTGTGGAAACGGCGGAAGTCGAAGATGGGCCCAGGGAGGACTGATTGCCTCGTCTCTTTGCCTTTCAATCTGCAACATCGAAGTCTCCCTTCCCAAAGAGAATCTGCCCTAGCCAGCGAAGCCAAGCGCACGCACCATGATCGCCGGCGCACGGCAAAGAGAATCCCCGCTAACTGCCTTTTCGGCAAGCGGCAGAATTTCATCAGCAGGCTCAAGTTGAATGAGTAAAAACTAAATATGCGCACGGGTAATGCGCGTTTACTCAACGCCGAAATGGCTCGCGCGCAATCCGCGTTTTACTTCGCCGCTGGCCTTGACCGTACAGGAGACTCTTCCACATCTGTATGTGAGAGGGATAACAGAGAAATGTGACGCGGAACATCCGGTAACTTCCCGGCCTGAAAAACCAGGCCCGGGCCGTCGAATCTTGATTGCAGGACGCAACCTATCCACGGTGTTCACAAGCGGCTACAACTGAATCTTCACCGGCCAGGTCCTCCAGATATCGGCGCAGTAATCGCGGATCGATCTGTCGGAGGAGAATTTGCCGATGCGCGCCACGTTCAGAATCGACATACGCGTCCATGCCTCGTGGTCCTTGTAGGCCAGGCTGACGCGGTCCTGGCAATCGACGTAAGACTGGTAATCGGCCAGCAGCATATAGTCGTCCGAGGTCAGCAGGGAGTTCACCAGCGGCTCGAAGAGCGTTCGGTCGCCGCGCGCAAACTCGCCGTTTGAGAGCGAGACCAGCACCTCGCGCAGCATCGGGTTGGCCTCGAAGAGAGCGCGCGGACTGTAGCCCTCGCGCTTGCGTTTCCCGACCTCGGGCGTGGTCAGCCCGAAGAGGAAGAAGTTCTCCTCGCCCACCTCCTCGCGGATTTCGATGTTGGCTCCGTCCAGTGTCCCGATGGTCACCGCGCCGTTCATCGCGAACTTCATGTTGCCGGTGCCGGATGCTTCCTTCCCGGCCAGTGAAATCTGCTCGCTCAGGTCCGCCGCCGGGTAGACCCTCTGCCCCAGCTTCACACTGTAATCGGGCAGAAAGACCACCTTCAGCCGGCCCCTTACCCTGGGGTCGGAGTTGATCGCTTCGCCGACGGAATGAATCAGCTTGATGATCAGCTTGGCCATGCGATAGCCGGGAGCGGCCTTGCCGCCGAAGATGAAAGTGCGGGGAACCACCTCCGCGTCCGGGTCAAGCTGCATACGCTTGTAGAGGGTAAGGATATAAAGCACCAGCAGGTGCTGGCGCTTGTACTCATGCAGCCGCTTCACCAGCACGTCAAAGATCGAGTCCGGATCGGTCGAGATGCCGAGCTGGTCGTGAATGAAGGCGGACAGTTGCAGCTTGTTGTGCCGCTTGATGGCGCGCCACTCCTCAGAGAACTCCGCATCGCCCACCAGCGGCTCCAGGCGGCGCAGCTTCTCCAGATCGCGCACCCAGCCCGCGCCCAGTCGCGCCGTCAGCAGTTGCGCCAGCTTGGGATTGCTCAGCCGCATCCAACGCCGCGGCGTCACGCCGTTGGTCTTGTTGCTGAACTTCTCCGGCGTCAGCGCATAAAAATCGCTGAGCACGTTGGTCTTCAGCAGTTCGGTATGGAGCGCGGCCACGCCGTTGATGGCATGGCTGCCCAGCGAAGCCAGATGGGCCATGCGCACAAACTTCTCGCCATCTTCATTGATCAGCGAGAGCCGGCGCACGATCGCCTCATCGCCGGGAAACTTCACGCGCACCTTCTCCAGATGGTGGCGGTTGATGTCCTCGATGATCTCCAGGTGGCGGGGCAGCAGCGCGCCGAAGAGGCCGTGCGGCCACTGCTCCAGCGCCTCCGGCAGCAGCGTGTGATTGGTATAAGAGAGAGCGTGCTCGGTTACATGCCAGGCCGCGTCCCACTCCATATCGTGCTCGTCAATCAGCAGGCGCATCAGCTCGGCTACCGCGATTGACGGATGCGTGTCGTTCATCTGGATGGCGAAGTTGCGGTGCAACTCGGCCAGCGGACGGCGCTGCGCGGCCTGAATCTTCAAAATATGCTGCAAGCTGCACGAGACAAAGAAAAACTGCTGCGCCAGCCGCAACTGCTTGCCTTGCACCCCTTCGTCGTTGGGATAAAGAATCTTCGAGATGTTCTCGCTCGATACCTTGTCGGCCACCGCGCCCAGATAATCTCCCTGGTTGAAGGTGCCAAAGTCAAAGCTCTCGACGGCTTGCGCCGACCACAGCCGCATGGTGTTCGCCGTGTTCGTCCGGTAGCCCAGAATCGGCGTGTCGTGGGGAACGCCGCGCACCAGCTTTTGCGGAATCCAGGTGACATGCACTTTTCCCTTGGCGTCGGTATGCTTTTCCGTGCGTCCGCCCATCTTCACTTCAAAGGCATCCTCGGGCCGCTCCAGCGCCCAGGGATTGCCCAGCCGCAGCCACTTGTCGGTCGACTCCACCTGCCAGCCGTCGCGAATCTGCTGGTCGAAGATTCCATATTCGTAGCGAATGCCGTAGCCGATTGCGGGAATGTCCAGCGTGGCCAGCGAATCCATGAAGCACGAGGCCAGACGGCCCAATCCACCGTTGCCCAGCCCCGGCTCCTCTTCCTGCTCGATCAGTACGCTCAGATCCAACCCCAACTGCCGCATCGCCTGCTCGGTCTCGCCATAGATGCCCAAGTTGATCAGGTTGTTGGCCAGGTGCGGCCCGGTCAAAAACTCCGCTGAGAGATAGCAGACCACGCGCACATCCTGCGCCTGGTAGTTCTGCACCGTCTGAATCCAGCGCTCCACCAGGCGGTCGCGCACGGTGTGCGCCAGCGCCATGTAAAGGTCGTTCAACGTTGCCCGTTCCACGCTCCGCCCCTGCACAAAAAACAGGTTGTCCAGAAAAGACTGCGCCAGGTCTTCGACGCGAAGCCCGGTTCTCTGGCCCTTGTGCGAACCCGCTTGCGGCTGTGCCGCATTGGTAATCTCGCTCATCCTGATCCCTCGTCTCCCAGCTTCGGTGTCTCCCCGTCAGGCGGAGACTTCCCTCGAAACGGGGGCAACTCTCCCAACATAAAGCCGGGAGCGCCAGTGAGAGATGAAATATCGTTCAGAAACAAGAGACCAGACCAGGATCGGTCCGATATGAAAAGAAAAATGCCGTTTTGGAGCCGGGGAGTATCTTGCATCCTTGTGAAGATGTCAAAGAACTTCCGCTTCAACCGTTCCCTCGGCCCGCGCGGAAGCGGAAGGCGATACGATGAAGATGGGAGCGAAGGATGCCAAGAATTCTCGACGGTGCAACGATTGCCGCCTCAATTAAACAGGAAGTAGCGGAAGAGGTGCGCGCGCTGGCCGGGCGCGGTATTCGCCCCGGTCTGGCGGCGGTGCTGGTGGGCAATGTCGCCGCCTCGGAGATTTACGTCCGCAACAAAGTGATGATCTGCGGCGAGGTGGGCATCTATAGCGATCTGATCAAGCTGCCGGAGACGGCGACCACCGCCGAGCTGCTCGAGCTAGTGGCCAAACTTAATTCCCGAGACGAGATCGACGGCATCCTGGTCCAGTTGCCGCTGCCGGGGCAGGTGGACGTGAAGAAGGTGCTCGATGCAATCCTGCCGGCAAAGGATGTGGACGGCCTCCATCCGATGAATGCCGGCCTGTTGCAAGCGGGGCGGACGACTCTGGCTCCCTGCACGCCCGCCGGGGTCATTGAAATTCTGCTGCGCAGCGGGATTCCCATCAGCGGCCGGTATGCAGTAGTGGTGGGTCGCAGCGACCTGGTCGGAAAGCCGGCGGCGATGCTCTTGCTGCACCGGAATGCGACCGTGACGATTTGCCATTCCAAGACCCGGAACCTCGCGGAGATTACGCGCCAAGCCGACATTCTCGTCGCCGCCATCGGCCGCGCCGGCTTCATCACGCCGGAGATGGTCGCCCCCGGCGCGACGCTGATTGACGTGGGCATCAACCGCATCACCGAGCGCTCTGAATTCGACCGCTTCTTTGCCGGCGACGCCAAGCGCGAGGCAGCCTTTGCCAAGCGCGGCTCGACGCTGGTGGGCGACATTCACCCCAAGGCCTTTGCTGTGGCCGGAGCGTACACGCCGGTACCCGGTGGCGTGGGCCTGCTGACGACGGCGATGCTGATGGCCAACACCGTGCGCGCCGCCAAGATGCGAAGGGGGCTGTGAGGCGAAATGACCAGCAAGAGCGCCCTTGTACCCTATTCCATTGAGAACCAAATCCATCTGGTGCGCGGCCAGAGGGTTCTGCTCGATACCGATCTGGCAGCACTGTATGAGGTAGAAGTCCGGGCGCTCATTCAGGCGGTCAAGCGGAACGACAAGCGTTTCCCCCCGGATTTCGTCTTTCAGCTCACGGCGGAAGAGAACGAGGCTTTGAGATCACAAATTGTGATCTCAAAGAGCAGCCGTGGCGGCCGCCGTTACTCACCCTATGCCTTTACCGAGCATGGAGCCATCATGGCTGCCGGCGTACTCAACTCCCCGCGCGCGGTGGAAATGAGCATCTTCGTGGTTCGCGCCTTCCTGCGCCTGCGGGAGATGCTCGCCACCAACAAGGCGCTCGCCGCCAAACTCGCCGAGTTGGAGCAACGGCTGGAGACAACCGACCACAAAATTTTAGAAATCATCGAGGCGATTCATGTGCTCGCGATGCCGCCTGAAAAACCAGCCCGGCAAATCGGCTTCCACCCCGATGCGCTGTCAAAGCCGAAGATGCTGGAAGCAAACACGGCGAGAACGCCCAAGATGCGGTGAGGGCTGTAGACAAGCGTATACAAAACGATTATCAGACTATATAGTCGTATTTTTGATGGGATTCAGTGACGATCGGTCTCTATGTCGCTCCATCCGTTCGCGGTTCGAATCCCTGGGGAGCAGAAAACTTTAAATTACAATTCCAGGAGAAAGAGATGGATTTGACAGGGTATTTTGATGAAAGCGGACATGATGACAAGCTGCTTATCATGGGTGGCTTTGTGTCTACAACTGAGAAATGGGACCGATTTTCAAAAGAATGTGATCTTATAAAGACTTATTTCAATATTCCCTATATTCATGCAACAGAATTATTTAACCTCAAAAAGAGCAAATGTTATGGACATCTATCTCTGAATAGCAGAAAGGAAGTTGCTGGAGCCTTAATGAGTGCTATCATCGACCATACAGAGTTTTCTTTAATTATCTCAATTATTCCGCGTGAATATAATTTATTGACCACGCAGCAATGGCGCTCTAAGTATGGAAGTGCGTATTCAACCTGTATTACTGGAATTATTTTGGGGTTAATCGAACACTTTAGCTTGTACGCAGATACAGATAATACACTCACTTTCAGCATCTATCTGGAAGATGGGCATAAGCATTCAGCAGAGGCCGAAGAGGAGATACGAAAATATAAGACGTTCTCCGATGATTCGGAATCTACTGACTCTAAGGTTATTAGGTCAAGTCCAGATCTTAATCTGAGAATCGGAAAATATGGGCGTCTTACGAAAGAAATGTCTCCTCCACTCTGGGCATCTGATCTGATTTCATATTGTACTTACAATGAAATAGCGCGTCGTGATGCATTCTGCGCTGACATTATGCAGAAGATACACAACCGTGTTCCCGGCTTTGGGGTTCTGTTAGGTCGTGAGCAGATTGAACAAATAATAGAGTCTACTAAATTAGGTGAAGATTTGAACAGGCAATGGTACCAGGATATGCAAGGTGTGGTAAGGTATCTTTATCAATTTGGCATAACAGCGCACCGTGATCAAAAGGGTATAGCATTTGATAGTACACATATGACCTCAGAGCAACAAGAAGCATTGCAATCTGATGACGACAAGAAACTCGAAGAAAATGCACTTCGGCAAAAGGAGACAAAATGATAGGTGGCCCGTCTGTCCAGAGAATGGCAGGAATAAATAGATGCTTCGAGTTGGTCTAACCGGCGGGCTGGGCAGCGGCAAGAGCACCGTGGCGGCCACTCTGCGCGCGCTGGGCGCAGAGGTCATTGAGGCCGACGAGCTGGGCCGCACGCTGATGGAGCCGGGGCAATCCGTCTACGACGGCATCATTCGCGTCTTCGGCCCGGAGGCTGTCAGCGCCGATGGCCGATTGAACCGCTCCCGGCTAGCCGATCTGGCCTTCAAGCAAGGCCGTCTGCAAGAGCTGAACGCGATCGTTCATCCAGCGGTGATCGCCGCGCAGCAGGCATGGATGGACCAAGTCTTTGCCCGCCGTCCCGCCGCCGTGGCCGTGGTCGAGTCGGCGCTGATCTTTGAAGTCGAGCGCGACGCCCAGCTCCGTGGCGAAAGCGAAAACGTGCTAGCTGACTGGCGTCACCGCTTTGATCGCATCGTCGTGGTCACTGCTTCCGATGAGTTGAAGATCGCCCGCTATGCCTCCCGAGTCAGCTCGGCGGTAGAGGGCCGGGAGGCAGCCGAAGCCCATGCACGGCTCCGCCTCAGCTATCAGATTCCCGATGCGCTGAAAGCTGCCAGAGCTGATTATGTCCTTGATAATGATGGAGGTACGATGGAACTCCGCGCCCAGACTGAGCAACTCTGGCAGCGTTTGCAGGCAGAGAGCAACAAAATTTCGCCAAATGAGTCTTTAGAATAGGGATTAGGGATCAGGTGCTGGGAGTCAGGTTGTAAAAAGCTGTAGATAGGTGGAAGTATCCAGTATTGGTGGCAACGCGGGTTTTTCCCTAACCCCTGGTTCCCTACCCTAGTTTTGAGGTTTTCACAGAATGAAATTTCGCCCTGTTCTTTTGATTGTACTGCTGGTGGGTGGCTTCTGGTTCCTCACCACGCATATGCCCTCGGGTTGGACCTCGAAGCATTTTTCGCTCTTCGACGCGAAAGGCTCCGGCTCGCCGCTCGACATCACCGAGGCCGAGGCCGCGCCGACGTACGATGCCGAGGAGCAGAACAACATCGCCATCTACAAGAAGGTGCTGCCTTCTGTGGTCAACATCACCTCGACTACGCTGGTCTACAACTTCTTCTTCCAGCCGGTGCCGCAGCATGGTCAAGGCTCGGGCTTCATCCTCAACAAGGCCGGACAGATTCTTACCAATTACCATGTCGTCGCCGGCGCCAATCGCGGCATCGAGGTGAAGCTCAACAACAAACACTCCCCTTACAAGGCCAAAGTGATCGGAACCGACAAGGCGCACGATCTGGCTCTACTGCAGATCGAGGCACCCAATCTCGAGCCGGTCACGCTGGCTGATTCCAGCGACCTGTCCGTGGGCCAGAAGGTCTACGCGATCGGTAATCCCTTCGGTTTGAGCGGCACCATGACGCGCGGCATCATCAGCTCAATTCGCGACATCGGCGGCTCGGAGGGCGCGCCCATCGAAGGCGCAATTCAGACCGACGCGGCGATCAATCCTGGCAACTCCGGCGGCCCGCTGCTCAACTCGCGCGGCGAGGTGATCGGCATCAACACCATGATTGCCTCGAACGGCGCTGACCAAAGCTCCGGCATCGGCTTTGCCATCCCCATCAACACCGCCAAAGCGGTGCTGGGCGACCTCGCCCGTTATGGGCGGGTCAAGCGGCCCACGCTGGGCATCGTCTCCTATGCAATTGGACCCGATCTGGCCGAACAGATGGGCCTGCCCTCCGACTCGGGAATCCTGATCCAGAACGTAATCCCCGGCGGCGCGGCCGAGCGGGCCGGCCTGCGCGGAGGCAACCAGCAAGCCTACGTCGGCAACATTCCGATCCTGCTGGGCGGCGACCTGATCGTGGCCATCGACGGCAAGCCAGTCTCTGATCCCGAGCAGATCAATGCCATCATGGAAAAACACCAGACCGGCGACACCGTCAGCGTCACCTTCTATCGCGGCCACAAGCAGATCACGCTTAAATTGATTGCCGGCGAAGCGCAGACGGCGAACCCGTAGAGCGGCGTGCGAAGCCGGGCAATCATGCAGGCAAAACAGCAAGGGCCGCACCAGTTTTGGCGCGGCCCTTGCTGTTTCTTGAATCGAAATGCGAAGAGAAAACGGTCGTGACGGGTAGAGTTAAACTGCCGGTTTCGCAGCTTTCGTTGCCACTTCACGATTTAGTTGCGGCGAATTTCGACCGGACCCGTTTCTCAGGTGCTATGCGCCTAATCGCTTTTGCCGGAGTTATCCTCCACGATGGCGGGCAAATCCAGCGCCACCAGCGCGAACCGCGACTGGCGCTCCTTGGGGCTCTCAAAGCCCACAATATGCTGGTGGCGCTTCGAGCCGGCCTTCAGCTCCAGATTCCCCTTGCCAAGTTGAAAGTTTCCCTGATTAATCTGCACGTTGGGACTTTTATCGTCGGAGCAAGTCAGCCCTTCGGCAGTCTTCGCCGGCGCGCCCACTGGCGCATTGCCTAGGCAAGTGACCACATCGCCGTAACGGCCGAGCGCCTTCTTGTAAAAATCCTTCACCTTGTCCTGAGAATCGGAGCTCTCATAGGAGACCGCCCGCACCCGCATCTCCCACTGGCCAAAGCCGATATGCACATCGGCAGACTTGTGCTTGTCGTCGTCCCTCACTGCCACTGCGCCCGGATAGACCGGTAATCCCAGGTCCGACGCCGTCGTCTGATCGGTATCCACATGGACGCCGCCGAAGGGAGTGTCGATCTGGACTTTCTTGTCTTCGCCGTTTGCATCCTTCTCGGTATGGATTCTGCATCCCACCATTCCGGTAGCCAAAGCCAGGCTCACCGCCAGAGTTGCCGCCTGCCAAATTTCGTCTCGCATGGGGTACTTTACCCTCCAGCCCCGTTATACGCCGGAATCGAGAAAAATGTTCCAGAAATCCGGGATAACACATCCCCGAACTCCTGCATCTCGCACCGGAGGAGAATAATCTCCCGTTACACTTGAAACTGTGTCCGAAATCAAGGAATTCATCCGCCGCCTGCCCAAGGCCGAGTTGCACTTGCATCTCGAAGGTACGATTCTGCCTGCGACGCTGGTCGAGCTCAGCACGCGGCACGATGTCTGCCCTTTGACGCTTGCCGAAGCCGAGGCACTCTACGGCTTCGACGATTTCACCGGCTTTCTCAATGCCTTCAAGACCGTGACCGGGCGGCTGATCAGCCCGCAGGATTACGAGCTGGCCGCAGGCCGCATGATCGAGCACCTCGCCGCGCAGGGCGTCGTCCACGCCGAGGTATACATCTCGGTCGGCGTCATCTACCGCTGGCGAAGCCACGATCCTGCCGCCTTCGAACCGATCTTTGCCGCCTTGGAGCGGGCGCGCGAGCGAGGCGAGCGCGAGTTTGGCCTATCGACCTACTGGATTTTTGATGCCGTGCGCCACTTCCCGGTCGAAGAGGCCGAGCGGGTCTTCGTGAAGGCCGCCGAACTACGGCTTGCGCACCCCTCGGTCATCGGCATTGGTTTGGGCGGCGACGAGCGGCGCTGTGGTTCTGAAGCCTTCCGAACCCTCTACCTCGAGGCAAAAACAGGGGGCCTGCGGCTGACCAACCACGCTGGCGAAACCACCGGCCCCGAGGCCATCTGGGAGGCGCTCGCCATCGGCTCGGAGCGCATCGGCCACGCAGTCTCGGCTCTGAATGACCCGAATCTACTCCAGGAATTGAAGGCGCGTGAAGTGCCGCTGGAGCTGTGCCTCACATCCAACGTTCGCACCGGCGTCTGCGCATCGTTTGCCGAACATCCACTGCGGCAGTACTTTGATGCAGGCCTGCTGGTCATGCTGAACTCCGACGATCCGGCCTTCTTCGGCTCCGATCTGGTCAATGAATTTCTGCTCGCCCACACCAAGCAGAACTTCACTCGCGACGAACTGCGCCAGCTCGCGGCCAACTCCATCCGCGCCAGTTTTCTTCCCCCCGAGGCGAAGAGCAAGTGGCTCAGGCGCATCGAGTTGGCCGAGTAAGGAAAACTGGGCCAGTTCCAGCAATCTGAGAAGAAGCTCAGAAGAATGACGGCCATCACATCCCGCTCCAGCAAAACTGCGCTAATATGCTTTGCGAAGGAGAAATACCGCCATGGCCACCGTTCCCGACACCCTGATTGCCGCCGAAATGAGCGCGGATGAGGCCAAGGAATCCAGCAAGCTGAAGGTGATTGGCTGGCTTTCGGTGGGAGTGACTGTGGCCGCAGTGGGCATCTTCGTCGGCCGCGAACTCGCCGACCGCTACAAGTTCAATCACCGCACACCTTATGATTTTTACGACCATGCCGGCTCGCGGCAGACGAGCGAGTACGGGCTGGGCGTATAGAGCAGCTTTCATTTATTATCGCAAAATGCCGCCTTGTGGCGGCATTTCGCTTTTGTGATGCTTCGATAAAAGGCGGCGTGAAGTTCACGCGATTCTGGGGCTGCCCTGGTTTAGCGGGCGCGGGCCAGGACAACGGTCACATCATCCGGCGGCTCCGCGCCGCCAATCCAATCGGCCACTGAGCTTGCGATGGCGTCGCCGATCTCCGGGAGCGGCCTGTGCTGATGTTCTTTAAGCAGCGCGAGCAGCCGTTCTTCTCCGAACTCGCCGGATGCGTTCTCCGGTTCGGTGACGCCGTCGCTGTAGGCTGCAATCAGATCGCCGGGCTTCATCACTATCGTGGATTCACCATAAGTCGTGCCATCAAAAAGTCCGATGACAGTGCCCGAAGTGTCGAGGCGCGAGATGCTGCCGTCCGCGCCCAGCAGGATGGGCGGCAGGTGGCCGGCATTGCAAAAAGTCAACTCGCGCAGGGCTTCGTCATAGCAGCCCAGAAACATCGTCGCGTACTTCTCCGGCGCGGTGCAGCGGTAGAGCTGCTGGTTCAGAGTGCTCATCAACATGCCCACAGAAGGCCGAGACGGAGTCGAGCTATCAGCCCAGAAATAATTGCCGCGATCGGCGATCCGCAGCGCAGCGCCCGTTTCTGCCGGCGTGGCAAGCCCATCGCGCGGCTGTGAAAAAGCGCGAATAAATGCATGAGTGGTGGCCATCAGCAGAGCGGCTGAGATGCCCTTGCCGCTGATGTCGCCCACCGCCAGCACCAGACGGTCACGGCCCAGCGGAATGAAATCGTAATAGTCGCCGCTCACTAGGCGCGCCGGACGGCAGAGGCCATAGATATCCAGAGAGGCAAGCTCCGGCAGCTTGCGCGGGAAGAGCACCTCCTGCACTTCGTAGGCTATGGCCAGTTCATTCTCCATCCGCTGCATCCGTTTCTGCTCGGCTGCATACTCGACCAGCGATTCGGTCATCGAGTTGAAGGATTCTTCCAGCGCCGCCATCTGGTCGCGTCCGCGAATCACGATGCGATGCGTCAGATCGCCGCGGTTGACGTGCTCGGTGGCGTCATAGAGGTCGGCAACCGCGCGTGTCATGCTGCGTGTCAGCCGAAAGCCGATATAGAGCGCGATTAACTCGACCAGGCCGAAGAGAAGCGATACTCCGATCAGTATGTACTTGAAGACCTGCGCCTTGTCGCCCATCGTTGAGAACAGCACGCCGTAGAGCAGCGAAGGCCTGGTGACGACGTGCAGCATACAGGTTTGCGGGTCGCCCGTCTTCCAATCCAAAACGTCAAAGAGCGTGTAAAAACTGAAGGCCTGATCAAACCGGCTCAGGGGTGGCAGAAGACTCGCTGACTCGACACGGCCGGGCGAGAGCGGAGAAAGCCGCGGCTGGGATGGATTCTCTCCGGCGACAAACTCGGGCGGAATCAAAGTCACCGCGCCCAAACGCCGATTGGCCGACTGAAGAAGTCCCGGCGTGATGGGAGAGTCGATGATGACGGTGAACTGCTTGCCCTCCCGGACAAAGCGATGGACCGCGCGCAGATGCAGGATGCCATTATCGAGAACGAAACCCCGGAAATCTGCCTTGATTACACTGGGAACTTGGACCGGGTTTGCCTTGATCCGCGCGCCGCTGGGTGAGAGCTGATATGCCTCGTCGCCATTCCACACCGTGACCGTGTGCTGCGGAAAATTCTGCCCGGAAACCGAGAAAAACTCTCCGGCAATGGTTCTATCGGGTCTTCCGGACCGATCCATAGCCGCCAATCGCGCGGCCTGGGCATCATTCGGCGTCTCCAGATACTGCAATGCCGCCTGCAAATCCGAGATAGCCGCGTAGGTGGCAAATTGACCGGCAAAGAGATAGCCGCTCAAGCCCGCCATCAATACCAGCAGTACAACCGGGATCACTCCGATGAAGAGATAGGTGACGATCAACCGGTGACGCAGCCGCCACATGATTCGCCAGCGCGCCCATCGCAAGAAAAGAACCATCAGACAGAATACGAAAATCAGCGTAAACAGCTTCGTCCAGAGAGCCGGACCCGACACCAGATTTCGACCTTCCGTCCAGAGCCGTGCGTTCAGCAGGAGGCTGACCAAGCCCGACTGTACGGTGGCGCGCCCCCACCAGGTCCTGGGGTGCAGAACCCTCTTCGCTCCATCCCTGACAGCCTTCCATTCCGGCAGCTTGATCATGGTAACGGCACATGGCCTTCCGGAGGCTCCCAACCACGTCCTCCGGAATTCCATTTTACGGCCAACGGATCAACAATATACCAACCGGCATTCCAGCATTCCATCAACTCGCGACTCTAACTCGGATTCATCAGTACTCTTTCCGTTGCAGCACCAGCACGGACGCGCCGAGAAAAACCACAATCATCACCAGTGAGGCCGCCACCGGAAGCCATGGCACCGGAGCCGTGAGCGGATAGGCGATCAGGCTCATGCCTCGCAGCGGGCTGATTCGCGAGATCACAGTGAATCTCTGCTGCAACATAAACACTGCCGTGCAGCATAAAATTGCTGCGTACATTTGCCACATCTCGTCGAGCACGCAAGCCAGAAGAACCGACAAGGCATAGACGGCCATCGTGCAGCTGACGGCGCGCGTCATATACTCCAGAACCTGCAAGGCGCTGGTCGCTTCCGGCCGCAGGAACAGCATGTACCCTGCCATGATGGCAACCAGAACACTGCTCTGAATGGCGCCCAAACCCGCGCGCACGAAGAGCAAACGCCGGCGCGATACAGGAAGAGAGAGCGTGAAGAACATCGAACCATGAAATCCCGAGGTTGCCGAGTACATGGTTTGGCTATTGACGCCCGATCCAGCAAGGTAAATCGCCGTAAAGATGTACAGCAGGACCGAACCCAACTGAATGCCCATCCATTGTTTCACTGCGGGCACTCCCGAATGAACTACTCCCGTTGCGGTGATCCAAAAGGGCGCAAGCCACACCACCAGAATCGATCCGACCAAAAATACAAAGCGCCAGCGCGTTTCAAGCCAAGCCTTGAGCCAGAGCATTACTCCCCCTTCACGTGATCCAGAAACAGTTCTTTGAGAGTGACAGGACGCACTTCGAGCGAAACCGGCTTGAGTTCGCGAGCGCCTTCCACTACGGAGTCCACATCCATATGCGCCAGCAGCGATGCCGACCGTCCGCGCTGACGCAGATGATCGATGCCGGGCAGGCAGGCGAGCGCCCGCGGCGGCTCACCATCGAAGACCAGCAGGATTCTCCGGTACTGCGCTTTCAGGTCGTCCAACTCGCCGTCGATCACGGCCTGACCCTCGTCGATCAGGCAGACGCGGTCGCAGATCTGCTCCACTTCCGCCAACTGGTGCGACGAGAAGAAGATCGTCGTTTCGCTGCTGGCTGCCAAATCCGCAAGCGCCCTGAGAATGTCTTCGGTCACAGCGGGGTCGAGTCCGCTGGTGGGCTCATCCATCAACAGCAACTCCGCGCCGCGCGTCATTGCCAACAGAAGCATCAGTTGCGTACGCATTCCTTTGGATAGCTTCGGTACTTTCTTTTCTCGAGGCAATCGGAAGAGTTCCAGGTACTTCTCTTCAAGATCCCGCCGCCATGCGGGAAAGAATGCGCGTGTGAAACGAATCGTCTGGCCCACGGTCATAAACGGATAGAGTTCCTTGCCCTGCAACGGCCAACCCGTCCATGCCAAGATTGTGCGCAATAATCTCGCTGTATGAGCGCTGACTCTGTGCGCGAATCGCTTTGACCTCCGGCCAGGAAAAGAAACCTAGGCGTGGGTCCCTTGTCCTGGCTCATTGCCAAGGCCGTGATCTGCCCAGGGTTTTCCACCGGAAGTGGCTTGAGCAATAAGGCGTTCACCAAGCTGAAAATGGCCGTGTTCGCCCCAATTCCCAGGGCCAGTGTCAGTACTGCGGTCACCGCGAAGCTCGGCGACTTCCTCAGTTGACGAAATGCAAAGCGAAGATCCTGAAGCAAGGTTCCCACGCAAACCTCCAGGGACGATGGAATGCCCATTGCACAGCACGTTCCCGGCCAAACCACTCCGAGGTCATCTAGCTCATTTGCAATGAGATAACCTCATTGCGCGGATCTCTTGAACTTGCCGGTTGTGCGAATACGAGAATCGTTGTCCAAAACCGGACACATCGCTTCCGTCGCTGAACACAGGTTAAATGCCTGCAATTGCAACCTCCTGTCACCGCTGTCCTGCGTTACCCTTAAGAACTATGGGCCGCATCCGCGTACTTGCCGACCAGGTTGCCAACCAGATCGCTGCCGGCGAGGTGGTGGACCGGCCTGCCTCGGTGGTCAAAGAGCTGCTGGAGAATGCTTTGGACGCCGGGGCGATGCGCATCCGCGTCGAGGTCGAGGCCGGCGGGCGGCGGCTCATCCGCATCAGCGACGACGGCCAGGGGATGAACCGAGACGATGCCCTCTTGTCCTTCGAGCGTCACGCCACATCGAAGCTGCGCACCGCCGACGACCTGCTGTCGATTGTCACGCTGGGTTTTCGCGGCGAGGCGCTGCCCTCCATCGCCTCCGTAGCCCGCGTCACGCTGGAGACGGCGACCGGCGAAGAGAGCGCAGGAACCCGGCTGGAGATCGCCGGGGGAAAGATCCTCCACGTGGACGACGCCGCCCTGCCACGCGGAACCACGGTTGCCGTCGCTGATCTCTTCTTCAACACTCCGGCGCGGCGCAAATTCCTGCGCGCCGAATCCACTGAGCTGGCGCACGTAACGGCGCTCGTCACGCACTACGCCCTGGCTCACCCTGAGAAGCATTTCGAGCTGCTCTCGGCCACCCACACCGTGCTCTCCGCGCCGCCGGTTACGCGAACCGCCGAGCGCATCTACCAGATTTTTGGCAAAGATACGCTCGCCCAACTGCTTCCCGTGGCCGCCGAAACCCCGTTGGCCCGCGCCGGCCTGCCCGAGCCGCCGCCCTGGAAGAAAGATCCCGACGAGTCACTCCGCGATCCCGGCTCGCTGCGTCTCACCGGCTTCTACTCCAAGCCCGAACTGCAAAAGCTCAATCGCAATTCGATCTATATCTTCGTCAACAAACGCCTGATCCGCGACCGCCTGCTGATTCACGCGATCATCGAGGCCTACCGCAACGTGATTCCGCCCACGAGCTTTCCGGTCGTGCTGCTCTTTCTCGAGATGCCGCCAGAGGAGGTGGACGTAAACGTCCATCCGGCAAAGACCGAGGTGCGCTTCCGCCAGCAGAGCTTCATTCACGACTTTGTCCGCGACAGCCTGCGCACGGCGCTGATCAAGGCCCGTCCATCCGCCGGGTTCTTGGCGGCCCTCGACTCCGCGCCCGCCGCCAGCCCTTCGCTGATGCCCCCGTCCACCTCGCGGCTGCCCGGTGCTCCTGATAATGAGCCGTTTCAGCAGCCTGACTCTGATCCGACCGGCTTCCAAACAGCCAACGCCGCGCCTTTCGAGCTGACGCCGCGCCTGCCTTCGCCCATTCCCGGCAAACTGCCTTTTGCCGCCGAGGGCGCTCAACCCGGCGGGTGGATGAGCAGCGGGCTGGATCGCAGGGCCTGGGACGAAGCCGCCGCGATGCTCTTCCAGCCGGCTAGCCTGCCTCCCGCAGGCGACTGTTCTGGCGCTCCCGCCGATGCCCCCGGCGCCAATCCTGCCCTCGATACGGCCCAGGTCGAGGCCGAGCAGGCCGCCGCCAACCTCAACCAACTCGGTTCCTTGCGCCCGCTCGGACAGTTGCGTGACTCCTTCATTCTGGCTACTGGCGACGACGGATTGTGGATAATCGACCAGCATGTCGCCCATGAAAGAATTCTTTTTGAAAAAATTTTGCGCGACCGCCAGGTGGAAAAGGTACAACGTCAAAGGTTACTAATGCCCATCCTTGTGGAACTAAAGGCATCTCAGATGGTGGTATTCGCTCGTATCCACTCCGAACTGGAACGCAATGGCTTCGAGGTGGAACCATTTGGTGTTCAAACACTTGCAGTCAAGGAAGCCCCGATTGGCCTGGAAGGAACGGCTTTGGAGCGGATGTTGGCCGAGGTAATCGACCAGTCGAGCGAAGATTCTGACGAACAATCGCATAATCATGATCTTACGACGCTTCGCACTCGCATCGCCGCCTCCATTGCCTGTCACGCTGCAATAAAAGTGAACACCCCGCTTGACACAGTACGAATGGAGTGGTTACTTTTGGAACTAGCTAAAACCAGCCATCCGACCAGTTGTCCCCATGGACGCCCCATCGCTTTAATGTATTCTTGGAAGGAGATCCAGCGGGCCTTCCATCGCATTTGAAGCGGGTGGAAGGTGGCAGCCCTCCTCTTAGGGGACGGGGCAGCCCGGCGCATCACACTTCCAGGAATGAACCAGGGCCAGAACCAAGGCTGCATGGCAGTATTCCTGAAATTGTCTGATCGCCAGCCTGGAAGTGAGGTTTTTCTTTGACATCGGAACAGTTGGAAGCATCGCGCGCCGAAAGGATGCGCCTGAACGGAAACGGGACGCTCACACTCGAGGACGCGCGAACGTGGATCGAGGAGACCGGTTTGTGTCTCTTCCTGCCCAGGCGGCAGTTTTCCTCATTCATTGCCCCTTCGTTTGTCGAGGCCGTTGCCGGTGAGCGCAACTCGACCCCCGATGCAAAACAGATACAGATAGCCGAAGAGTTTCTGGTGCGTCTGGAGACAGACGGGGTAGCAGTGCGCCTGAATCTCCTGGGGTTGCCCGGCGAGGCGCCTGACTTTGTTGTGGCGAGTTGGGTTCTGCCCTACGTCTATGCTCTGCGTGGCGACCGTGACTGGCGGCGCAGCCCCCAGTTGACCGGCTCGCGCCAGGTTTCGCAACTCGCCGTGCAAGCCTACAAGCTGCTCGAGGCGGGCGACACGACCCTGAGCAAACTCACCCGCGCCCTGGGCCGTGAAGTCACCGAAGCCGCCGTTTTGCGCGCCATTACCGAGCTGTGGCAGCAACTACGCATCATTCCGGTCGTCGCCGCTCCGGGCCAGGCCGCCCAGTGGCAACTGCTCCGCGTGCGTTTTCAAAAGGCTATTGCCGAGGGCGCATCCACCTCGCAGGTGACTGCCATCTCGGTCCTTGCCTCCATGTATCTGCAAGCGGTGATCGCCGCCGGCATGGAAGATGTCGAGCTTTTTCTGGCTCCGCTGACCGCGCGCAGCAAGGTGCGCGAGGTGCTGCGCGGCCTGGTCGCCACGCGCCAGGTGCACACTATCTCGCTCGGCCATGCGCCGCATTACTATGTTGCCGGTACATTGCCGGAGTTCGCTGCCCCGCCCACAACTTACACCAGCGCGTCCATGCCGGCCTCGGCCTACTTTATGCGCTCCCAAGACCATGACGAGAGCCTGCCGGAGCCAGCAGCAGCCGCGAAGACGCTCGCCCCAGTCCCGGTCTCCGCGCATAAGCCAGCGGAGGTTCACACGCCGCGCAAACCTGCCGTTCACAAGCCGGCGGCAAACGGAAAAGCAGCGGCCGCCCGCCCCCATTTCAGCCGTCCTACGGCGCACGCGCGCGATCACCGTCCAGCACAATCCTCTTCGAGTAGCCACCCGGCCCGACGCGCAGGCGCTGACTCCCGGCCATCCGGCAAACGCTCATCGAGTGGTGCGCGGCCTGCCTCCTCAACTCGCTTCACTCCCAAGCCAGCCGCCGGCTCCAACGGCAAGCGCAACGGTGCTTATGCCGGCACGGCTTCGTCCAGTGGCAATCACGGGAAAGGCAACGGCTCCAAGAGCAGCCTCCGGCCAGTGGCTCGAACGGCCAATAGCGCATCCAAGCCAGTCGCGTCCGTGTGGAAGTCGCGCAAGGTACACTCCAACGGCGCCAAGACCGCTGGCAAGCCGAGCGCAACCAACCGCGGCGTCAGCGCAGCCCGCAAGGACTCGCGACCCGCGGTTCGTTCCACAACCAGCCGTAAACCTGCTGTGGCCATCGGCTCCAAGGCTGGTGGCAGTGGCAAGCGCTTTGGCTTTGCCGCGCGCTCCAATCAGGTGGCCAAGCAGGTGTCCAAGCCCTCGGCGAAGAAGCGCGGATGAACACTCCGTTGAGCGCTCCATCTAGCAGCTCATCCGCTCCGGCCCGCAAGATCATCGTCGCCATTGATGGTCCGGCTGGAGCGGGAAAAAGCACCGTCGCCCGCCACTTGGCGCGGCATTTTGGCCTGCTGAATCTGGAATCCGGCGCCATGTACCGAGCCTTTGCCCTCAAAGCTTTGCGTCTCGGTCTACCTTTGGATGAAAGCGCGGCGCTGGAAAGCCTGGCTGCCGAGACCATCATTTCCCTCAATACTGGTGTGGAGGAGAATAGCGTCCTGCTGGACGGCGAAGATGTGACCGGTCTGCTCCGCAATCAAACCGTCACCGATGCCGCCTCCCGCGTCAGCGTTTTGCCGGCGATTCGCGCCTGGTTGGTTCGCCTGCAACAGCAGATGGGTGCGCAGGGCGGAGTGGTGATGGAGGGCCGCGACATCGGCACCGTGGTCTTTCCCCAGGCTGAGGTCAAGATCTTTCTCGATGCTGCGCCTGAGGTGCGAGGTTTGCGCCGCTATGACCAAGTTGCCCAGATGGGTTCCAAGCCTGAGCTTCAGCCTGAAGAGGTGATCCGCGACCTGCGGGCCCGCGACGAACGCGACCGCAACCGCGCCGACTCGCCCTTAAAGCCGGCTGCCGACGCCGTGCTGCTGGATTCAACACGTCTCACCCTGGATGAGGTGGTCGCCGCCGCCGAGGCCATCGTGGACGCCAAGCTCAAGCGCCTCTGAGACAAAGTGAACTCTACGCTCCTCCGCTGGGCGGAAACCCATTCAGCTTGTGGGTGAGCCCCACCGGTCTTCTCCAAGCCATACATCCGCCCCCGCGCCTTTCTTCTGGCGCGGACAAGCCGAAGGCAGTTGGCCGAACCGCAGGTGCTTGCAGATAATTACCATCCCTCCGCGCACAATCAAAGCATGAACCAAGACCACAGCCACGGGTTTTTACTGACCACTGTTCACTGACCACTGTGTGCAGCCGGGCACATCCCTGACATTTCAG
>Ga0181520_10005095_pt1 | contig 21296 bp, 17 predicted proteins | sample PEATcosm2014_Bin_29_FD_132451 | JGI IMG/M metagenome (GOLD analysis project Ga0181520, IMG submission 132451) | Peatland microbial communities from MTU Mesocosm Facility, Houghton, MI, USA - PEATcosm2014_Bin02_30_metaG | ecosystem: Environmental > Terrestrial > Soil > Wetlands > Peat | place... | reverse complement strand
GCCGTCATAGTTACGGCACGACTGAGACAGGTTGTGGCAAAGTGCGGGTTGCGGAAAAGAGTGTCGGCTGACCTTCGGGATGGCTGAAGAGCTTGCGGAAAGGCCATGGGCAGAATTGAGACTTGGCTTTTCCGATATGGGACACGGCAGTACTTTCGGGTGAAACCGGGATCGATTTGGGTTGATGTTCGGGTGGTGTTGGGCTCAAGCTTCTTGCTGTGGGGTGAACCTGGCCTTCGCCGGGTTTGTTTTTTTCCCCCGGGCGCAGGAGCGGGCAGGGCTTCTTGTTGCAAGTGAGGCTGGTTGGATGGACTGGGCTTTTCCGAAATGGGACGCGGCCAGTACTTTCGGGTGAAACCGGGATCGATTTGGGTTGATGTTCGGGTGGTGTTGGGCTCACGCTTCTTGCTGTGGGGTGAACCTGGCCTTCGCCGGGTTTGGTTTTTTTCCCTTGCGCGCAGGAGCGGGCGGGGCTTCTTGTTGCAAGTGAGGCTGGTCGGATGGACTGGGCTTTTCCGATATGGGACGCGGCCAGTACTTTCGGGTGGAACCGGGATCGATTTGGGTTGATGTTCGGGTGGTGTTGGGCTCACGCTTCTTGCTGTGGGGTGAACCTGGCCTTCGCCGGGTTTGGGGGCTTTTTCTTTTCCTTAAAGTGCCGCACTGGAAAGTGGCGCAGTGGCTGCGACAGGGTTCTGAGCGGCAGCTTCAGAACGAGGCGAGCTGCGGGCGAATACGAACCAGATCAGCCAGGCGGGGGCGGTCCACAGATAGAGAGCCGTCTCGGGTTCGGGAAAGAAGAGGGGCTGAACTTCAATGGCGAGGTAAAGCAGTCCCAGCACGGCGAGGAGCGTGCGCGACTGGGTTCGGCAGGCCGCGAACAGCAGCGCGGGGAGCGCCAGAGACTGATCGTAGAACCAGCAGTAGGGGGCGACGAGGACCGAGACCAGCATCACCAGGGACCCGTGTTCCAGCCAGTCCCAGTGGTCGCGGTGGCGGCGGAAATAGTCGAGAGCCCAGACTGAACCAAATGCGCAGGGCACAAAGGCCAGCCACTTCGCGTTGGGGTCGATGAGATTGCGGAGAGCCACCCCGAGGCAGGGAAGGAACTCATTCGAGATTCCCGAAGTGTGGGCCCAGTGGCCGTACTGGCTCCACGCAGAGGGGTCGATTAGCGTGGTGACAGCGCAACTGAATGCGAGGAGGGCGACGGTTCCGAGCACGACGCGGTATTTCCGCGTCACGATGACCCAGAGCAGCAGCGCGATGCCGAAGGGCACAAAGAGATGCGGTTTGAGCGTGCAGAACCAGAGGGCGGCTCCGGCCCAGAAGGGGTTGGTGCGATGCAGGCGCAGAAAGAGAACCAGGCCGAGGAGGAGGAACAGGGAAGTCTGGCCCATGATGACGCAGATCAGGGCGGGCGGGAAGCAATAGCCAAGCCATTCCAGATGCGAGCCAGACTGGCCGAACATCTTCCAGAGAATGCGCACGGAGAGGATCAGAAGCGCGAGCATCAGCAACGACCATGGCAACGCTGCCACCCGAGCGGAGAAGAATCCCAGCGGCAAGGCGAGCGGCAATCCCCATGGCGGGTTCCGCATGTAATTCACCAGCGACGCCTTTCCGGCGAAGCCGGCGCTGTGCTCCAGCTGGCGCATTTGATCGGGATCGTAAGGGTTGGCGTGGTGCGCGAGCTGCTGGCCGGTGGCCCAGTAGATGACATAGTCGCGCGCGCCAGCCAGATGGCGGCTGACGGGCATGATGGCGAGGAAAAGCAGGGTGGTCGCGATGCCGAACGCGCAGGCAATGGCGATGACGAGGCTCGCAAATTGCGGATGCCGTTTGACGGGCAAGGGATGAGCGGCTGTGGCCATCGGCTTCATTCTATGAATCGGGAACGCCGTTCGCGATGCCACCTTTCGGCCATGCGTTCCTGCCGCATAATCGTGATCCGCAGGATCCGTTAGCCAGCGGTGGGAGCATACGCGGCAACCGGTGCCGGATGTTCTTGCCTGGCGCTCCGCTCCCGAGCTCGCGCGATGCCAAACCACACCAGCCACGCAGGCGCCTGCCAGAGCCACGAGTAGAAGAAGGCTATAGGTCCCCAGTGGATCCAGGGGTGAATTACAACCAGCATGTAGAGGGTCGCCAGCGCCGCCAGCATGGCGCGCGAAGTCGACCGGGATGCGGCAAACAGCAGGGCCGGAATCGCTACACCCTGATCGAAAAGGAAGGAGTACGGCGCCGCGACAAGCGAAACCAGCGTGAGGAGGCTTCCGTTCTCGATCCAGTCCCAGGTATGGCGGCGCGGCCAGAAGTACGCCAGAGCCCAGCAGCAGGCGATGGCAGCGGGTATGAAGACGAGCCATTGGGCGTTCGGATCGATCAGTTTGCGCAGCATCACGCCGAAGCAGGGAACCGGCTGCGTGGAGATTCCGGAGGAGTGGGCCCACTGCAGATACTGCGAAAAAGCGGCGGGGTCGAGCCACAGCGCCAGCAGGCTGCCTGCCGCCAGGGTCACCGCGCCGCCCGCCAGGATTCGGTAGCCGCGCGACACGACGATCCACGCCAGCAGCACCATGCCGAAGGGCAGGAAGAGATGCGGCTTGAGCATGCACAGACCCAGCGCCGCGCCTGCCCAGAAAGGTCGCGTGCGATGTAGGCGCAGGAAAAGAACCAAACCGAGGAGCAGGAACAGCGAAGTTTGCCCAACGACCACGCAGTGCAGAGCCGGGGGGAAGCAGTATCCCAGGAGTTGGAGCTGAAACCCGGAAAGCCCCAGCACCGGCCGAAGCAAACGTACCGACAGGATCAGCACGGCCAGCATGAGCAGCGACCATGGCAGCACGGCTGCGCGCGGGCTGAGCCATCCCAGGGGAAGCACCAGGGGCAGAGCCCACGGCGGGTTCCGCATGTAGCAGGACCCGTGGCCCATGAAGCCGGCTGTCCGCTCCAGCTCTCCCATCCTGCCCGGGTCGTAAGGATTGGCGTGGTGCACCAGTTGCTGGCCTGTCGCCCAGTAGGAGGCAAAGTCGCAGGAGCTGGGAAGCCCGCCTTTTTGGCACAGGACGCTGAGAAGCAAAGTCGTGACGAGGATGGCGAGCGCGCAGGCAACACCGACCATCAGATCGGCGAAGTCAGACGTCCTTCCTGTGTCTGTGGAATCGCTGCGGGCCGCCATTGCGCCGATTCTAGCGAGACATTAGCGGGCGGTTGAATCCCTCTTTGGATACACGCGGTCGTCTATGGGGAAATCGGCAGATGCGTCGCTAACACTTTTTGCACTTGGCGAGGATGGCTTTGTGCAGGCGCTCGCGGAGGTCGTCGGGTAGCTCGTAGAGCTCGTGGCTGCGGTAGATTTCGATGGTCTTGCGCGTCGTGCTCAGCGTGACCTCGCAGTGATCGCACTCGCGGAGATGTTCCTGAAGATCGGCGCGCAGGGGCAGCGCCGCCTCCTGATCGAGCATGTCATCGAGCTGCGCCAAAAACTCCGTGCACGTCACTTCTCACCATCCTGGGCCTGGGCCTGGCCGTTGCGCCGCTTAAAGTAGCGGCTCAGCCGTTCTCGCAGCTGCAGGCGCGCCCGCAACAGCCGCGATTTAACCGCGGGGATGCTGAGTCCCAGCGTTTCCGCGGTTTCCTCCGTCGACAGCCCCTCGACGTCGCGGAGAACGAACACGACACGGAAGCCGGGCGGCAATCCCTGAATCGTGCGGCGCAGGATATCGGCCATCTCGGACTGGCCGTACAGCGCCTCCGGATCCGGGCTCCAGTCGGCCAAGTCGCGCGGCATGGAGCCTTCTTCGGTTTCGACGTCCTCGTCGATCGAAACCATTTTGCCGGTGCGCCGTTTGCGCAGACGCATCAGCGATTCGTTGACCGCGATGCGCACCAACCAGGTATAAAACTTGGAGTTGCCCTGAAACTGGTTGAGCTTCTCGTACGCCTTCAGGAACGCATCCTGCACGACATCCTCGGCGTCTTCGCGGTTCTGGACGATATGCTGGGCGATGCGAAAAACCTGGCGGTCGTACTGCCTGACCAGCTTTTCGTATGCCGCCATGTCGCCCCGCCGCGCCCGCTCAACGAGCAGGACGTCGGGATGAACTTCGGCCGTTCCTTGTGATTGGATGGGAGAAGACATGAATGGCTTCAGAATTTGGACAGCTGCAGACAACGAATTCTACCCCCATACTAAACGGCGCGCCCACGCGGCGGCAAAGAAGGCGCCGGCGGCTCTGCTCTCGGCGTGGTTATTCTTTTCGATGAGCGGGTGCGGCAAAAGGACTCCGACTTACTCGGGCCCGGCGGATACGGTCCGCCAGATTGCGATGAAGAAGTGGGAGATCGATCCGGCCCGGGTCGAAATACCGCAGGGCGCGCGGGTGGAGTTGGTTGTTACTTCCATGGATGTTGAGCACGGCATTGCCGTTCCGGGTCTGGGCATCAACGAGCCCGTCCAACCCGAGCATCCCGCGGTGATTCGTTTCCTGGCGCGGACCCCTGGCGTTTATTCAATGCGGTGCAGCGTGCTGTGCGGGCGTGGGCACGACAAGATGACGGGGGCGATCGTGATTATGCCAGCCGGTAGCCCGTAGCCAGTAGCCTGTAGCCGGCAGGCGGTCGCCACAGCGGGCTCTCACATTTTCATTCGTGGCGCAGCGCCCGGATCGGATCCACATTCGCTGCGCGGCGCGCCGGAAACCAACTTGCGCCGAGAGCTACGAGGATCAGCAGCGCGCTGGCCGTCGCAAAAGTCGCCGGGTCCCAGGAATTCAGTCCATAGAGCATGCTGGCGATCACGCGCCCCAGCAGCAGAGCGCCGGCCAAACCGATCGCTACGCCGATCACCACCATCCACGAGGCTTCTCCCAGCACCATCCGCCGCACGCCCGCGGGCTGCGCGCCCAGCGCCATGCGGATTCCAATCTCGTTGGTTCGCCGCGAGACCGAATACGCCATGATCCCGTAGATGCCAATCGAGGCCAGAGTCAGAGCAAGAATCCCAAAGGCGCCGGCCAATTCCGCCATAACCTGCTGCTCGCGCATCGTCGCGTCGATCTGTTCTTTTTGAGTGCGAATGTCGAGCAACGGCAGGTTCTTGTCGACCGACGCCACGGCAGCGCGCAAGGCTGGAACAACGGCCACCGGCTGCAGGCGTGTCGAGATTTCGTAGGTCATCCCCATCCCGCCGTTGGCATCGCCCTGTTGGCGATAGGGAACATAGTAAGTGGGCTGAATCTCTCCATCCACGCGGTTATATTTCACGTCGCCACAAATCCCGACGATAGTAATGGGGCCCTTGTCGGGCAGATCGGTGGTGAAGGTCTGTCCCAGCGGGTTCGTGTTGGGGAAGAAATCGCGGACCAGTTGCCGGTTGACGACTGCCACCTTCGTCGACGTCTCCGTGTCGCCTGCGTTAAAGGCACGCCCAGCGACCAGCGGAATACCCATGGTCGAAAAGAATCGCTCGCCCACCAGATTGAACTGCGCTCCCCGCTCCTTGTTGTTCGCGATCGTTTGGCCTGCTGGCCGGAATCTTGACTGCGAGACGTTGCCGGCGACTAACGGATTCTGCGACAGGGTCACGGAATCCACACCCGGGACCCCGGCCAGTTTCTGTTCGAGCTCGTGATGGAGCGCCACATCTTTTCCTGCGGGATACTTCGCCGCGGGCGGTTCCATGTCGAACAGCACCAGACCGTCCGCGCGAAATCCGAGGTGCGCGTACTTCAACTTGACCAGCGTCCGCACAAACAGGCCGGCCCCGGCCAACAGCAGCATCGCCAGCGCAAGCTGGAAAACAACCATGGCCTTTCCACCCAGCCCACGGCGGCGATGTGTAATCGTCTGCGTGTTGTCTTTCAATCCGGAACTGATGTGCACCCGGGTCGCCTGCCACGCGGGGGCGAGGCCAAACAGAAGCCCCGTTGCAATGGAAATGGCCGCGGCAAAGGTGAAGATGCCCCAGTCGATGCGAGGGTCGTAGGGCAATTGCCCCCACGGATCGGACATCAAACGTGGGATCACATACCGCGCCGCCCATGCCAGCAGCAACCCTCCCGCTCCACCTATCACGGAAAGCAGAAGGCTCTCGGTGAACATCTGCCGCAGGATGCGCCCACGCCGCGCGCCCAGAGCCAGCCGCACGCTCATCTCGCGCTGCCGCGCGCCGGCTCGCGCCAGCAGCAGGTTGGCGAGATTGGCGCAGGCCAGCAAGAGCACAAATCCGCAGAGCCCCTGCAGAACATAGGCGGGCTTCGACATGGCCGCCTCCTGGTTTTGCCCGCGTCTGCCATCGCGAATCATCAGGTGCGGCATTTTCGCGTCTTTCTTCACCGTCATGGTCGCTCGCATCGCTGCATCGAGAGATACATTCAGGGCTGCTTCCGCCGCGGGTGCGGGAATGCCGGGCCGGGCGCGTCCCATGATCAGAACCCACCACGTATCCGGATCGTTCAACAAAGGCCTGGGGCCCATCGGCGCCACGAGGGGCTGCATGCTGAGAGGCAGGAAAACGTCCGGAGAAACGAGCGCGTCATAGGCGCCCGTGAATCCTGGCGGATTGACGCCGACAATCGTCATGGGAGTGAGATTGACGCTGATCACCTTGCCGATGACGTCGGGGGATCGCGCGAAACGATTGATCCAGAAGCGGTCGCTGATCACGACGACCGGGCCGCTGCCCGGCGCCCCATCGTCAGACTCGTCGATGGGCCGCCCCAAAACCGGCCTCACTCCGAGTCCGGAGTAGAAATTCCCGGAGACCATCTGCGCCGTCACCGCTTCCGCGTGTCCATCCACCGTCGCGTTCACGCGCCACAGGGGTTTAAAGGCAAACAGATCGGCCAGCGCGCGATTCTCTCTGCGCAGCTGCCGGTAAATCGGATATGAAAACGACGTGGTGACGTTGCCTCCGCCCGGTACGCTGTCAAAGTATCCCCAGAAGTTGATCACAATGTCTCCTGGGTCGGTGCACCACAGCAGGCGCAATTGCTCCGGATGCGGAGCCGCCAGCCGGTCATAAAGGACGTGCTTGACCACCGTGAAGATCGCCGTGTTTACCCCAATGCCCAGCGCGAGAGAGCCGATGGCGATCGCGGTAAAGCCAGGACTCTTCGCCAGGATGCGGATCGCATAGCGCAGATCGCCGCGCAGCTCATCGAGCCAGCGCGTACCCCAGGCCTGGCGCGAGTTTTCCCGAACCACCGCTACGCTGCCCAGTTCCGCGCGGGCCCGGCGCCGGGCTTCTGCGGGCTGCATGCCTGCTCGCATCAGATCCTCGGCGTAGTTCTCGATGTGAAAATCGAGTTCTTCGCTCACCTGACGATCCAGATCTTCGCGGCGGAACACCGCCCTGGACCACGTCGCAATGCGGCTGCGTAATCTCATAGCTCCTCCGGAAGGGTGTTGAGAATGCCTCCGACCACTTCGGCGAACTGGTTCCACTTCTTCGCCTCGGCTTCGAGGCGGCGGCGGCCGGGGGTGGTGAGGCGGTAGAAGCGCGCGCGGCGCTTGTTCTCGCTCTGCCCCCACTCGCCGGCGATCCAGCCTTCGTGTTCGAGGCGGTAGAGCGCGGGATAGAGCGAGCCCTGCTGGATCTCGAGGCGGTTCCCGGAGATTTGCTGGATGCGCAGGAGCACGCCGTAGCCGTGGAGGGGCCCGAGGGAAACGGCCTTCAGGACGAGCATGTCGAGGGTGCCCTGCAGCAAGTCGATGGCTGGATCGCTGCTCATGTTCAGATGGGTCTCCTAGTCTGTCTGGGAGAGTAGCCGGACTTCTCCCAGACTGTCAAGGAGAGGGGAAAAGCCAGGGAAGTGCGAGGGAAAGGCGAGCCAGGGCGAGGGAACTGCCTGCGGAAAGGCCAGGGAGAGGCGAGGCGCTTTGCGCTGTTGTTTGCCGGCTCTTTGCTGGCGGTTTCGTTACCGGGGGTGCAACTTTTTAGTCGTCCGCGGTTTTCCCAGCCGAAAGGCGAGGCGTTTCGTCTTACTCTGATAGAGAGAGGCTTTGATGTCGGTCCCCTTCAGTTCTGGTTCCGGGAGGCGGTTTTTTCCGGTCGTTACGTTGATGGTCGGCGCAATGTTTGCGTGTGCCTGCGCCCTGGCCCAGACCGACACCACGTCGTCCGCAAAGCCGCAAACCGCGACGCCCTCGACCGCGAAGCACCGTCCGGCCACGCCGAGTAACGCGCACGCCTCGCACAGCGCTGCTGCCCGGATCACGCAGACGACGCACAAGCGGCCGGTTGCCCATCATCGCCGTCGCCGGGCGCTGACGGCGCATGAACTGGCGCGGAGCCGCCGTCTGCAGCATGCTTTTGTTGCTTCGTCGCAGCTGCGGCCGATGGCGCAGCAGCTGGCGCAGACTCCGACCGCCGCGGCGTTTGCGGGAGTCAGCAGCTGGGCGCACAGTCATACGGGAGAGGCTGCCGCGACCGCGTATCTGGCGCTCGGCCATGCGTACCTGCTGCAGCGGAATTTCAGCGATGCGGTGGGAGCGCTGCATTCCGCTCACGCGGCCGAGCGGACGACATCGCAACCCGACGGCGCGCTGGCCGACTACACGGATTACCTGACCGCACAGGCATTTTTGCAGAGCAATCAGCTGCCGCAGGCGGAGACGGTGCTGAACACCTACGTCGAGAAGTATCCCGACAGCATTTTCGTGGACAGCGTTCCGATTCTGCGCGCCAATCTGATGGTGCAGGAGGGGAACCCGCAGGCCGCGCTGGCCGCGCTCAATCCGCATCGGCAGGAGCCCGTGGCAGGAAAGGCCGATTTCCAACTGGCGCTGGCCAAGGCGGAGGCGATGGCAGGTCACAGCGACGAAGCGCTGCGGCTGTTCGAGCACGTTTACCTCGACTATCCACTCAGCATTGAGGCCGGCGTTGCGCGCAGCCAGCTGGGGACGAATGGCGTGCTCGCTACTTTGCCACCGGACAAGCGGCGCGCGCACGCCGACGCGCTGTACAACGCGGGGCACTATCGCGACGCGGAGGACGAATACCGCTCTCTTGCGGGCCAGCCGAATATCGAGGAGAGCGTCCGCAACGCGCTGCTGGTGGCCGCGGCGGAGTGCGACTGGAAGATGAAGAGCCTGAGCCAGGCGCAGCTAAACTCGATCCCGGACACGAACGACGAGGCTGGGGCGCGGCGCATGTATCTGCTGATGGAACTGGCCCGGGATCGGGGGGATTCCACGACGCAGCAGGCGCTGGTTGCGCAGATGGAGACGCGGTTTCCGTCGAGCCCGTGGCTGGCGGAGGCGCTCTACTCGAGCGGCAACATGTATTTGCTGCTCAAGGATTATCCGCACGCCGTCGAATACTACGGAGAGCTGGCGACGCGTTTCCCGACGCACAAATATGCGCCCAGCGCGCACTGGCGGGCGGGATGGTTTAACTACCGGCTCGGGCAGTATGCGGAGGCCGCGCGGCTGTTCGATGAGCAAATTCGCGTCTATGCGGGGGGCAAGGAGGTTCCCTCCGCGCTGTACTGGCGCGGGCGCATTTACGAGGATCAGGAACAGAAGCCGGCGTCGGCGGCCGCGTACTACAGGACAATTTTGCGGGTGTATCCGCACTATTACTACGCGATGCAGGCGCAGGATCGGCTGACGCGGCTGGGCGCGGTGACACCGGACACGATTGCCGGTCTTGACGCGCTCGAGCCGACGACGATTCCGGAACTGACCGACGACGTTCCTGAAGACGATCCTCACGTGGTGAAGGCGCGGCTGCTGGCGAACGCGGGCCTGAACGAATACATTGAGCCCGAGATTCGCGCCGCGGACGGCAGCGATGAGTGGGGAGCTTTCGCGGAGGCGGAAATCTACGCCTCCTACGGCGAATCGTGGCACGCGATGCGGTTGCTGAAGCGCGCGATCCCGTTCTACACATCGGCGCCCATCGAGGCGATTCCCGTCGCCTACTGGCGGATTCTCTTTCCGCAGATGTACTGGAGCGACATAAAAGCCGAAGCGGAGCGCAACGGGCTCGACCCATACATGGTGGCGTCGCTGATCCGTCAGGAAACGGAATTCAACCCCGGGGCTATCTCGAACAAGAACGCGTACGGGCTGATGCAACTGCTGCCGGCTGTCGGGCGCTCGTTGGCTCGCCAGGAAGGTATGCCCCGCTTCAGCACCAGCCAGCTGCTGAATCCGTCGACGAATATCCGGCTCGGCACTCTGTATTTGAAACAGACGCTGGATAAATTTGGCGGGCAGCCGGAGTATGCTTTCGCCGCCTACAACGCCGGCGACGACCGGGTGGTCGACTGGCAGAGCATCGGGAATTACCACGGCATCGACGAATTTGTGGAGTCGATTCCGTTCACCGAGACGCGGGAATACGTGCAGGCCATCCTGCGTAATGAGCAGATCTACCGCGAACTGGATAAGGTGGTCACACAGCGCGCCCAGCGGTAGTTAGCGGCGTGCTATCATCCTGATTCGCCTGCGGAGCGCTCCCGCTCCCGCGTCTTGATTGCCTGCCAGGAGCCAATGCACCGATGATTCTGACTTCCTTCCGCATTTTGCGCCGTTTGCAGGTCTCAGCCTGTCTCGGCGCACTCTTTGCCACGCTCGCGATCGGTCGCGCTCAGGGCACTGACACAGTTACAAATCCGTCCTCGCGGCACGGCATTGCAATCGCGAACATCGATACTTCTGTAAAGCCCGGGGACGATTTCTATCGCTACGCCAATGGTGGGTGGCTGGCCCGCACGGAGATTCCAGGAGACCGCGCCGCGATCGGCGTTTTCTCAGCCCTGGCCGATCGCAGCGGCAAAAATGTCGCGGCGATCATCGAGGAGGAAGCGAAGTCGAGCGCGCCGGCAGGATCGAATGGCCGCAAGATTGCCGATCTCTACAACGCTTACATGGATGAGCTGGCCATCGAGACGCGGGGCATGAAGCCGCTGGAGCCGCATCTGGCTGAGATTGCCGCGATTCACGACAGGCGCGGCCTGGCGGTTGCGCTGGGCAAAACATTGCGTGCCGATGTCGACCTCCTCAACAACGCCGTCTTCTCCACGCCAAATCTCTTCGGTCTCTGGGTCGCCCCTGGCTTCGGCGATTCCGACCACTACATGCCGTATTTGCTGCAAGGCGGGCTGTCGATGCCGAGCCGGAACTACTACACGGATGACAGCCAGCACATGAAAGACGTGCGCGTGAAGTTCGTGACGCACGTGGCTGCGATGTTCCGGCTCGCGGGTTTCGACGATCCCGATGCGCGTGCCGGGCGGGTGGTGGCGCTGGAGCACGCTATCGCGCAAACCCACATCAGCCTGGCCGATATTGAAGACATTGCGAAGGCGAATAATCTGTGGAGCCGCGCGGATTTCAATGCCAAAGCACCTGGCCTGGACTGGGACGCTTATTTTGAGAGCGCCGGGCTGAGCCAGCAAAAGGAGTTCATGGTGTGGACGCCGACCGCGCTGAGCGGCGAATCGGCGCTGGTGGCTTCGACGCCCATCGACACGTGGAAGGACTGGCTGACACTGCACGTGATTGAGGCTCACGCGGAGGTTCTTCCCAGAGCTGTCGCGCAGGAGAGGTTTTCATTCTTCGGCACGGTGATGTCGGGGGTGCAGCAGCAGCAGCCGCGCTGGCGGCTCGGGGTCGGGGTGGTGAATGCTTTTCTGGGCGACGCGGTGGGGCAGATCTACGCGCAGAAATACTTTTCGCCGGAGGCCAAGGCGGAGGCGCAGGCGATGGTCGCGAATCTGATCGCGGCGTACCACAAGCGCATCGATGCGCTTACGTGGCTGGCACCATCGACGCGCGCTGAAGCGCACGCCAAACTCGACACGCTGTATGTCGGCATCGGCTATCCCGAGACCTGGAAGGACTATTCCGATTACGAAGTTCGCGCTGACGATGCTTTCGGCAATGCGTGGCGCGCGGGACTCTGGAAGTACCACCGGGAGATTGCGCGGATCGGCAAGCCGGTGGATCGGCACGAATGGTGCATGACGCCGCAGACCGTCGACGCGGTGAACCTGCCGCTGCAGAACGCGCTTAATTTTCCGGCGGCTATTCTGCAGCCGCCGTTCTTCGATCCCGACGCGCCGGCGGTGGTGAACTACGGAGCCATTGGCTCGGTGATTGGGCACGAGATCAGTCATACTTTCGACGCAGAGGGAAGCGCCTTCGACTCGAAGGGCCGCGTGCGCAACTGGTGGAAGCCGGAAGATCACGCGCACTTCGAAGAGCAGGCGGAGAAGCTGGAGAAGCAGTACGACGCTTACGAGCCTTTTCCCGGCGTTCACGTGAACGGCAAGCAGACCATCGACGAGAACATCGCGGATTTGGGCGGTGTGGCGGCTGCTTATGACGGTTATCGCGCGTCCCTGCATGGAGCGGAATCGCCGACGCAGGACGGGTTCACCGGCGATCAGCAATTCTTCATCGCGTACGCACAGAACTGGGGCTCGAAGGCGCGCGAAGCGTCGCTGCGGCGGCAGGTTGTGACGGACGGGCACTCGCCCGGGCAGTATCGCGCCGACATTGTTCGCAATTCGGACGCGTGGTACAAGGCCTTCGATGTGCAACCTGGCGAGAAGCTGTACCTGGCGCCGGACGATCGCGTTCGCATCTGGTAGGGCGTCACAAAAATTTGCGTACTTCCGTGCGGACTCGTCCGGTCGCGGCGGTTCCGTATATCTTTATGCTCATGAAAATTTCTTCGCTTGCCCGCGCCCCCAGGCGCTCTGTTTTCGCTCTCGCTCTGTTCTCGTTCGCCGCGCTGCCTTGCGTTTCCGGGTTCGCCCAGTCTGACGCCGATGCTGCAAAAGCCCCTGCAACTGGGGCCCCGGCGGCTCCGAAGACTCCGCCGAATCCAGTGGCCGACACGCATCCGCTGCCGCCGCTGCCTGCAGACGCGCATACGCAGCAGAGCATCACCCTCGACGGCAAGAAGCTCAACTACACTGTCACGGTCGGCACGCTCATTGCGCGCGACGCGGACGGCAAAGCCGCCGGCCAGATCGTCTACACCGCTTACACCGTGGACGCGCCGAACCGCCCGGTGACGTTTGCCTTCAATGGCGGGCCTGGCGCGGCGTCGGTTTATCTGAACTTTGGCGCGATTGGCCCGAAGCATCTCAATGCCGGCAACGAAGGCGACAGCCCTTCCGATCCGGCAACGCTGGTCGACAACCAGGGCACCTGGCTCGACTTCACCGACCTTGTCTTTATCGATCCGATCGGCACGGGCTTCAGCCGTTCGCTGGTGGATGCCGATCAGACGCGGAAACTGTTTTACACGACGGAGCCGGACATCGAGTATCTCTCGCGCGCCGTCTACGACTGGCTGGTGAAGAACGATCGGCTGGAGTCGCGGAAATATCTGGTAGGCGAAAGCTACGGCGGATTCCGCGGGCCGCGCATTACCTACTTTTTGCAATCGCAGCTGGGCGTGGCGATGAACGGCGTGGTTCTTGTCTCGCCCTATCTGAACCCGACCGTCGAGCAAAACGGAGACCTGTCGCCGCTGCCATGGATGGTTACGCTGCCTTCGATCACTGCGGCGAATCTTGAGCGCAAGAACCAGCTCACGCCGGAAGCCATGAAGGCCGTCATCGATTACACGCTCGGCGATTATCTTCTTGCTTTGGTCCATGGCCGCGATCAGGCTACGACGGACGCGATGATCAAGAAGGTGACCGATATGACGGGCCTCGATCCGACATTCGTCAAGGAGTCCGGGGGTCGTCTGGAGACTGGCGCGTATCTGCGCGAGGTGCATCGCGAGCAGGGGAAGCTGGGTTCGGTCTACGACTCCAATGTGACGATGTTCGATCCGTTTCCGTATGCGCCGGAGCAGCGGGCCAACGATCCTCTGCTGGCGACGCTGATTGCGCCGACGACGACGGCCATGGTGGATTTTGTGACGCACACTGTGGGATGGAAGGTCGATGCGCGCTACAACGCGCTTTCGTATGACGTGGCCGAGCACTGGAACCGGGACCAGGATCTGCGGAGCGGTTCGGTGACGCAGCTTCGCCAGGCGGTGGCCGCCGATCCGAAGCTGCGGGTGATGATCGTCCACGGGTGGAACGATCTTTCGTGCCCGTTCATGGGGTCAATTCTGACCATCAACCAGATGCCGATCATGGGCGATCCGGGTCGCGTGTCAGTGAATGAATTTCCTGGCGGGCATATGTTCTACACGCGCGAGGGGAGCCGGGTCGCACTGCGGAAAGATGTGATGGAGATGTTCGACAAGCACTAAGGAGGGCCGCCGCCGTGCAAAGCCTTGGCCTGAACGTCGTGGGGGCCGATCGGGACTACGTCGGCGCACACGAGCATTGCTGGAACAATCTACTGGAGGTCAAGTCCAGCTCACTGTGCGGCTGCTTCAAATGCGTCGCGATTTTCCCGCCAAATGAAATTGATCGGTGGGGAGATCGTGGAATTACAGCACTCTGTCCACGCTGCGGCATTGATTCGGTCATCGGAACAGCCTCGGGATATCCGATTACGACTGAGTTTCTCGAAAGGATGCGGAACCACTGGTTCCCGGCGGGAGGGATAAAACACTCCATTGCAGGTACCCAATGGAGTGTTGCCAGCCTGTCCTGCGTAGCTATCAGCTGGTTGCTCCTCTTTACGGGCGCGTTTCGGCTACCGGTGGCGGCCTGGGTTGTTGGGTTATCCGGCCCTGTCGCAGTCGTGCTTTCCATTGGGGGCCTGTTGCGGGATAACCGCAAAGGCATGGCAGCGGCGGTTCTGGTGATTGCGATTTTAAGCTTTCTCCTTGTGGCCTCCATGGGGTGGTGAGCGGAGCGTGGCTGCTGACACCGGGCCGCATTTGCCATGAATCGGATGGATTCGGAACGGCAACCGCGGATCCTTCCGCTGCGCGTCAGGATGACAGCAAATGCGGGTCCTAAACTTCCGCTTCCGCCTCCAGCGCGTCGGGGGCGTGGGCGATGCGCATCAGCTTGCCGTGGTCGAGCCAGTCGAGCGAGCAGTGTTCGCAGTCGGAGAGGATGACGTTGCCGGGGCCGGCGTAGAAGTGTGTGTCCATGGTCTGGCGGCAATGCGGGCAGTTGAGACGGCGGTTCAGCTCGCTGCGATCCGGCGCTTGCGGAGCAACTCCGCCCTCGTGCCCGTTTCTGAGGGTCTGGACGAGGTCGGCGAAGACCTCCATGTCGATGAGCATGCCGCGGCAGCGCGTGCAGTAGCGGATGCGGGCACCGGAGAAGGATGCATCGACGAGGCCGAGCGCGCAGACGGGGCACGGCTCATCGGTGGGCTGGCCGAGGACGCGCACGCCGTCGTCGTTCTTCTCGGGAAAGACGAGGCTGCCGCAGTAGTCGCAGGTCAGGCTCTCGGCGCCGGGGTCGAGGCGCATGGGCGCGCCGCAGGATGGACAGTTCATGGCGCGCCTCGCGTCCCTTCGCTGTGCCGGGACGGATAGGGGACGGTCATTGCTGCACGCCGCATTCGGGGCAGAACTTTGCGGAGCGCGCCATGGGCTTTCCGCAGGAGGTGCAGAATTTCTGCGTGGTGGCGGCTGCAGTGACGCCGCCGGAGCCGTTGATCTCACTGGGGGTCATCGATCCGGCGAGAGCGCGGCCGAGAGTGATGCCTGCGCCGATGCCGACGCCGGCTCCTGCCGCTCCACCGGGATTGGCGGCGGCTGTGCCGAGGGCCTGGGCGGCTTCGAACTGGGTGTAGGGGCCGAGGTTGCCTGCCATCTGCACGCCGATGCGCTGATCCATCACCTTCGTGAGCTCGTCGGGCAGGGAAATGTTCTCGACGGTGAACGCAGTGAGCTCGAGGCCGAGAGCGGCGAAGGAGGGCTGGACGGCGGCGGCGATCTTTTCCCCGAGGGCGGACTGGTTCCTGGCCATGTCGAGGAACGGAACATCGCTGGCCGCGAAGACATCGGTCATGCGCGCGATGATGGTCTCGCGGAGCTGGCCGTCGAGGTCCGCGACATAATATGCGTCGCGCGTTCCGCTCACTTCGGTAAAGAACCTGCGGGGGTCCCTGATGCGATACGAATAGATGCCGTAGCCGCGCAGCCGCACTGCGCCAAATTCTTTTTCGCGGATGGTGATCGGGGTGGCCGTGCCCCACTTCTGCGCCATCTGCAGCCGCGTGGAGAAGAAATAGACGTCGGACTTGAAGGGCGACTGGAAGCCCTTGTCCCAGTTCATCAGGTCGGTGAGCAGCGGGAGGTTGCGCGTGTCGAGCGTGTGGAGGCCGGGGCCGAAGACGTCGGCGATTTTGCCTTCATTCACGAAGGCCGCCAGCTGCGATTCGCGCACCGTCAGCTGCCCGCCGTTCTGAATCTCCGCGTCGTCCATGGGATAACGCCAGGCCAGAATCCCATCTTCCGGCTCACTCCACTGGATGACATCGATGAGTTGTTTGGTTAGAAATTCGCGCAGGAACACGTTCTCCTCCTGGTTTTCCGACTGCACTTTAGCACCGGGGAGTGGCGATGCCACTCCCACAAACGGAGCAGTGGATGGCCGGATACGGGACGCTGGAGGTTCTTCTGAACGAGGCGGATGCGGCTCGCTGCGGCGCCTGGCGCGATGGGCGGAATGGGTCGCGGCTTTAGGACGAATCGCTGACCGGGGAAAGGTGGGGGATCGCGCAGCGCGGCGCCCGGAGCAAAAATTAAGGCGCGGGAACGATCTTCCCGCGCCTCAGTTTGAGCTACCGGCTACAGCCTGCCGGCTCGTTCATGCCGTGTGCTGCAGCACTTCTTCGCGCACCTGCTCATCGTGGCGCTCCTCCGCCTGGGAGCTGGGCAGCGCTACCGCCAGGACGTCTTCGATGCGGCTGGCGTAGTGGATGTCGACGCCTTCGGTCTGGTCGGGCATCAGGTCTTCTTCCACATTCAGCCGGTTCTCTGTGGGAAGAATGATGGTCGTCACGCCTGCGCGTTTCGCGGCAAGGAATTTCTCCTTGATGCCGCCGACCGGCAGCACATTGCCGCTGAGGGTGATCTCGCCGGTCATAGCGGTCAGCGGACGCACCGGCCGATCCGTCAGCAGCGAAACCAGGGTGGTTGCCATGGTCACACCGGCCGAAGGACCGTCCTTGGGAATCGCGCCGGCGGGAACGTGGATGTGGAGATCTGTATCTTTGAGCAGATCCTCCTCCAGTCCCAGCTCACGTGCGTGCGAACGCACCCAGGTGAGCGCGGCCTGCATGGATTCCTGCATGACCTCGCCGATCTGGCCGGTCATGGTGAAGCCGCCCTTGCCTTTCATCCGGTTGGCTTCGATGAAGAGCACGTCGCCGCCAGCCGGTGTCCAGGCCAGTCCAACGGCCACGCCCGCGCGTTTGGTGCGCTCGGCGATTTCGGTATCGACACGGACCTTGATTCCGCCGAGGAATTCCGTGATGACTTCGCGCGTGATGATCAGCTTGTCGGTGTTGCCTTCGGCGATGCGCCGGGCCTGCTTGCGGCACAGCGTTCCGATCTGCTGCTCCAGCTTGCGGACGCCGGCCTCGCGCGTGTAGTGGCGCACGATGTAGCCGATGGATTCGTCGGGGAACTCGATGTTCTCCGGCGTGATCCCGTTCTCTTTGATCTGGCGCGGGATCAGGTAGCGGAAGGCGATGTGCTTCTTTTCTTCTTCCGTGTAGCCCTGCAGCTCGATGATCTCCATGCGATCGCGGAGAGGCTCGGGCACGGTGTCGAGCACGTTGGCGGTGCAGATGAAGAGCACCTTCGACAGATCGAAGGCCTGATCGAGGTAGTTATCGCGGAAGGTGTTGTTCTGCTCGGGATCGAGAATCTCGAGCAGGGCCGAGGCCGGATCGCCGCGAAAATCGCGGCCCAGCTTGTCGACTTCGTCCAGCATGAAGACCGGATCGTTGGCGCCGGCGCGGCGCAGGTTCTGGATGATCTGACCAGGGAGCGCGCCGATGTAAGTGCGGCGGTGCCCGCGCAACTCCGCTTCGTCGTGCATGCCGCCGAGAGAAATGCGGCGGAACTCCCGATTGAGAGCGCGCGCTACGCTGCGGCCCAGCGAGGTTTTGCCCACGCCCGGAGGTCCGACGAAGCAGAGGATCGGCCCCTTCATGTCGGCCTTGAGACGGCGGACGGACAGGTAGTCGAGGATGCGGTCCTTTACCTTTTTGAGGTCGTAGTGGTCCTCGTCGAGGATCTCACGCGCCTTCGAGATGTCGACCTGCGTGCCTGAGGACTTCGACCACGGCAGGACGGCGAGCCACTCAATATAGTTGCGCGTGAGCGAGTAGTCGGCGGCCATCGGAGACATGCGCGAGAGCCGGTTGAGCTCCTTGAGCGCTTCCTTCTTTGTCTCCTCCGGCATGCCGGCGGCTTCAATCTTCTGCTTCAGCTCTTCGATGTCCTTCTGGCCCTCGTCCATTTCGCCGAGTTCCTTTTGGATGGCCTTGAGCTGTTCGCGCAGGTAGTAGTCGCGCTGGGATTGCTGGACCTGATCCTGGACTTCGGTCTGAATCTTGTTGCGCAGCTGCTGGACTTCGAGTTCCTTCGCGAGATGTTTGTTGATGCGCTCGAGGCGTGCCGTGACATCGGCGGTCTCGAGAAGCTCCTGTTTGTCCGCGGTCGCGAGGAAGGGCAGGGAAGAGGCGATAAAGTCGACCAGCCTTCCGGGCTCATCGATATTCATCGCAATGGTCTGCAACTCGTCGGAGAGAGTGGGCGAGGCGGTGACGATCTGCTGGAACTGGGTGACCACATTGCGCTGCAGGGCTTCGGCGGAGGGGTTCTTCGCCGTCGGAACTTCGGGGACGGTTTCTACCGAGGCCACCATGTACGGCTCAATGCGGGAGAACTCGCCGAGGCGAACCCGCTCGGTGCCTTCAGTGAAAACGAAGAGGCTCTGGTTGGGCATCTTGACGACCTTATGGACGGTCGCCAGGGTGCCAAACGTGTGCAGGTCCTGGGGTTGGGGTGTGTCGACGCGCGCGTCGCGCTGCGCGACCACGACAATGCTCTTTTCCTCGCCCAGGGAGTTGATGAGCTGGATCGAGCTTTCCCGGCCGACGGTAAGCGGAAGGACGGCGTGGGGAAAGAGGACCGTATCCCGGACGGGCAGGATAGGGAGGCCTTTCTCGTTGCCGCCTTCCCGTTTGTTGGGGTCGCCGGGCTGGATCACGCTAATGAAATCGCTTGCCATGAGTGTCCTTATATCAAATAATTACTCATTGGATTCCGCAGATTTAAAAAAGTATCACGGGGAGAGCCGTGTTGTTTCAATCATCTCGCCCTCTTTTGCCCACCTGGAGATCTAAATCCCTCTTGATGATTAAGTTACGACGGCTTGCTCCTCCTCGGGGCCTGGAGCGCCCTCCCTCCAATGGCTTATCGGCAAAATCCTGTGGGCAATGAGATGCCTCCTTGCCAGCGGTTTTCCGCCGTTCTAACCCCCAAAATACAGGGATGCGGCCGCCGTCGCTGTGGTGCCTACACCCCGGCGGCGGCTCGATATCGTCCCAGTTCTCGCACCATGGAGCAGTGTTTTGCGAGCATTTCGAGGGCCACGTCGGCGGTGCTGGGCTCGCCGAGTTGGTAGTCGGTATAAAAGACGTACTCCCAGGGACGCCCGGGGACGGGCCTGGACTCGAGGCGAGTGACGTTCGTGCCGAGTCCTGCGAAGACCTGCAGGGCCTCGACCAGGCTTCCAGGCCGATTTTCGACGGTGAAGGCGAGGCTGACCTTATCGGGATGCGGATCCGGTCCAATCTCCGCACGCGTCTTCGCGGCCAGGAAGGTGCGGGTGCGGAGGAGAAAGAAGCGCGTGTAATTCTCCGCATTGTCTTCGATACCGGGCTGCAAAATTTGCCCGCCGTAGTGGGTGGCCGCCTGCGCGCTGGCGATGGCTGCGAGGCCTGGGTCGCGGAGTTCCATGAGCTGCTTCACGCTGCCGGCCGTGTCGTAATAGGCGACGGCCTCGATGGCGGGATGTTCCTGGAAGAATCGGCGGCACTGCGCCAGGGCCACTGGATGCGAGTATGCCTGGCGAACGCGATCGAGCGTTGCTCCGGGGACGCCGATCAGGTTGTGGCGAATGCGGAGCAGCCACTCGCTTTCGACGGCGACGTCGTGGGAGTGGAGCAAATCGTAGTGCTCGAGCACGGAGCCGGCCAGCGAGTTCTCGATCGGGATCATGGCCGCGTCGGCGGCGCCGGCGGAGAGTGCGGAGAAGACCTCGGCGGAAAGAGCGCAGGGCAGAAGGGTTGCCTCGGGGCACGCTTTCAATGCCGCTTCATGGCTGAACGAGCCGAGTTCGCCCTGGATGGCAATGCGCATCTGCATTCTTCCTTCGCTTCATTTGTATCGCAACGGCAACCCCTGGCGCTGGCGGGCCCTCTATGCATAGCGTTGGGGAGAGAAAGCCCAAACAGCAAGGAAAGGAGAAACGTTGGGATGCTCTGGACCTTATTCGTGATCCTGCTCATCGCCTGGCTCGTGGGGCTGATCGGATTTCACGTTGTTGCCTGGTACATTCACATTCTGCTGGTGGTGGCACTGGTCGTGCTGATCATCCAGCTCATCAGCGGGCGCAGGCCTGTTATCTAAGCGGGACTGAGCCAAAACCGACACAAAGGGGACCATTATGAACTCGGATCAGGTGAAAGGAAAAGCCAATCAGGTGGTGGGCAAGGTGAAGCAGGGCGCCGGGGAAATGACCGGCAATGATCGTCTGGCTAATAGCGGCGTAGTGGACCAGGTCAAGGGCGCCGCCCAGGAGACCTGGGGCAACGTGAAGGACGCCGCCCACGAGGCCGGGAAAACCCAGAAGGAAGAACGGCAACACAAATCCACCGAAATGCGCGACAATATTGCGAACAAGGTGGAAGAGACCAAAAACAGCGCGAACGAGAAGATCGACCAGTTCAAGGATCAGCAGCGCCAGCGCCGGTCAGCGTAGCCGGACAGTACGAGACGCAGCTGTTCCCTAAAGACCCGGGGGTGCGGTGCCACACAGGCCTGATCGCCCCCAGGGTGCATCTACCTCACCGGGCTCGCAGGCAACTGCGAGCCCTCTTTTTTGTCCGCGTCACGCTGGGGCGAGCGCACCAAGACCGCTACGGAGGAGATTGCGGGAACCATTCGCAGCATTCAGGAAGAAACCCGCCAGACCCTCGAGGTCATGCAGAGCAGCCGGAGTGCCGTCGAATCCGGCATGAAAGAGACCGCCAACGCCCGCAAGAGCCTGGAGGCAATCATCGGCTCGTCCAAACAGGTGGAGCACCAGATTCAGCTGATCGCCTCCGCGGCTACCGAGCAGGCGGCCGCTTCGGGCGAGATTTCCGAATCGGCCGGG
>Ga0181520_10005093_pt1 | contig 21298 bp, 12 predicted proteins | sample PEATcosm2014_Bin_29_FD_132451 | JGI IMG/M metagenome (GOLD analysis project Ga0181520, IMG submission 132451) | Peatland microbial communities from MTU Mesocosm Facility, Houghton, MI, USA - PEATcosm2014_Bin02_30_metaG | ecosystem: Environmental > Terrestrial > Soil > Wetlands > Peat | place... | reverse complement strand
ATGTACCAGCTTGAGAAGAGGCTGGGCCACACGAAGCAGGCCGAGGAATACGCGGCGCGCGCCGCTTATGCTCGCGAGGCGATGAAGCTGCTGAGATGGAAGACCTCCTACCCGGCAGGCGGCATCGTCAGCGAGATCAAGCCGGACAACCTCAAGATCGGCATCGCCGAGGCTTGGGACTACACGATGTACACCTGGTTCAGCTTCGTCCCGGCCTCCGAACTGCCGAAGGAAGACATCTACGGGGTGTGGCGGTGCCTCGACAGTGAGAAGTGGTGGCTGTACTCGGAGAAGAGCCACCAGCGGTGTTATGACTACGCCCACTCGATGGCCATCGCGCGCACGTTCGGCACGAAGGCGCTTGCGGACAAGCTGCCGGCGTTCGACAATCGGCCATACGCATACGACTCGTTCGACCCGACGCCGGTCTACACGCTGATGGCGTACCCGTGGCTGGCGGAGGAGGAGTGAAAGGCTGAGACGACCTACATCGCCCCGCAGCGGAGCGCGGGGACGGCCCTACCCCGCCCGCTTCGCGGGCACCCCTCCCGTGCCGGGAGGGGAGAGGCTAACGGCAACGGCTCTTTCCCGCCCCCAGACGCGGGGGCTGCGCGGGGTCCCCGCCCACCTTTGGTGGGCACCCCGCGCCTTGATCTTAAGACCATATCTCATCGGAGGAAACGTATCCGTGGAACCACAAAGGGAGCAGCTCATCGCTGACCTCAACGACCGTGCCCGGCATATCAGGGCGAATGTCGTGCGCATGGCCGCAATGTCCGACTGCCACACCGGCGGGTCGCTGTCAATGGCCGACATGCTGGCCGCGCTCTATTTCCACACTCTCAAGATCGACCCCGCGAACCCCAAGTGGGAGGGGCGCGACTACCTGGTCCTCAGCAAGGGCCACTGCGTCCCCGGACTCGATTCCGCGCTGGCCCTGCGCGGGTTCTTCCCCGCAAGCGTGCTGACCACGCACCTGGAGCTGGACAGTATCATCTCCGGACACGCCTCGACGCGGACGCCGGGGATCGACGTGTCTACCGGATCGCTCGGCCACGGGATGCCGATCGGTGTCGGAACGGCGCTGGGCATCAAGGCGGACAAGACGGGCAACCGCGTGTTCGTGATCGTCGGCGACGGCGAGCTTCAGGAGGGGTCGAACTGGGAGGCGGCGATGTGCGCGGGGCACCACAGGCTCGACAACCTCGTAGGCATCGTGGACCGCAACTGGTACCAGACCGGCTACACCGAGGAAATGATGTCCCTGGAGCCGCTGGCCGACAAGTTCGCCGCCTTCGGCTGGGCGGTGCGCGTCATCGACGGACACGACATGGGCCTGGTCATCGACACGCTGGATGCGCTGCCTTTTGAGGCCGGCAAGCCGTCGATGATCGTCTCGCAGACGATCAAGGGCAAGGGCGTCTCGATTTGCGAGGAAGGCCACTGCCACATGAACCGCTTCAACGAGGCCGAAGCGGCGCAAGCACTGCAGGAGCTGGGGTTCGAGGCGTAAGTCTGCCTGCCTTAAAGATTGCCGTTTGCCGGGCTAACGGCGACCTCACCCCCGGCCCCTCTCCGCAAGCGGAGAGGGGAGAACGACAACTCGTCCCGGCGGGCAACCGGCAGCTACTTTTCATTTTTCCAGAGTGCCGGAACCCGGTATGACGACTACCTCGAAAACTGCCCTTTGCCTCTCCCCTCCCGGGACGGGAGGGGTGCCCGCGAAGCGGGCGGGGTAGGGCCGTCCGGTTCATTTTCATCGTTTCAGTGTGCCGGAACCCGGCATGAGAGTTGCCTCGGAAATGCACCTCACCGCATGACATCTATAGGTGAATCACAATGGCTAAGTTCTTCGGCGATGTTCTCGTCGAGTTGGCACAAACAGATGACCGTATCTTCGGCGTAAGCTGCGATTGCTGGGGCTTCATCGCGGGGCTGGGAGCCGCGTTTCCCGGTCATGCAATCGAGGTTGGGATCGCGGAGCAGAACCTCATCGGCGTCGCGGCGGGTCTCGCCCTGCGCGGCAAGATGCCCTTTGCGGTCGGAATGAACCCCTTCGTAACGATGCGCTGCTTCGAGCAGATTCGTACCGACCTGGGCTACGGGCGGCGCAATGTGAAAGTCATCGGCGGATATGGCGGGGGCCTGATGTACGCGGGCTGGGGATGCACGCATCATGCGATGGAAGAGGTGGCGCTCATGCGCCTCATCCCCGAAATGACGGTCTTTTTCCCCGCCGATGGCTTCGAGACCGAGATGGCGACGCGCGCGGCGGCGGAGATCGACGGCCCCTGCTTCATTTCACTGCAGGGCGGCGAGCTTCCGGGGCAAGGGCCCGAGGAGCAGCGGCGGTTCGAGGTTGGCAGGGCGAATGTCTTGCGCGAGGGGAATGACGTGACCGTCATCGGCGTCGGGCCGATTATGGGAGAGACGATTCGCGCCGGGGAGCTTCTTGCTGCGGAAGGCGTCAACGCTCGCATCCTGAACATGCACACGATCAAGCCGCTCGACGCCGAGGCGGTCCTCTGTGCCGCACGCGAGACGCCGCTGATCGTGACGGTCGAGGAGCATACGGTGGTCGGCGGCCTCGGCGGCGCGGTTGCCGAAACGCTCGCCGAAGCCGGCTGCGGGAAGCTTCGCCGCCTCGGGTTGCAGGATGAGTTCTGCCGGATGGTCGGCAGTTATGAGGATGTGCGAGAGCGCCACGGCATCAGCGCCGAGGGCATCGCGGCGGCGGTGCGCGGGGCGTTGCAAGACCGGGCACTTTAGTGCCCGGTGCTTAACCTGTCCGCCGCCAGCGCCGAGTTCACTCGGCGAACGCCGTGCGTCGTTCGCGCCAAGAGGAACGACCGCCGACTGAAGTCGGCGCTGGCGGCCTTGCTGGCCGCCATAGGTTAAGCACCTGGGGCTGAAGCCCCAGGTCTTGAACGACGAACGACAACGACCATGCCCCGTCGTCGAGACCGGGCACTTCAGTGCCCGGCGCTTAACCTGCCTCGTCCAGCGCCGAGTTCACTCGGCGAACGCCGTACGTCGTTCGCGCCAAGAGGAACGACCGCCGACTGAAGTCGGCGCTGGCGCTGGCGGCCTTGCAGGTCGCCATAGGTTAAGCACCTGGGGCTGAAGCCCCAGGTCTTGAACGACGAACGACAACGACCATGCCCCGTCGTCTAAGACCGGGCACTTCAGTGCCCGGCGCTTAACCTGCCCCGTCCAGCGCCGAGTTCACTCGGCGAAACGCCTTGCGTCGTTCGCGCCAAGAGGAACGACCGCCGACTGAAGTCGGCGCTGGCGCTGGCGGCCTTGCTGGCCGCCATAGGTTAAGCACCTGGGGCTGAAGCCCCAGGTCTTGAACGGCACGGACAATCGCTGGGTATCGACACGCGCCTGTTCACGTCACTCTTGGAGGTCATTCCCATGTCCTGGGCTGCTATTGCGGGGATCGTTCTGGCGCTTCAGGGGCAGTTGAATCTGGCTCCCGATCCCGCCCAATGGGGGGCGAACGTCGATAGCGCCGGAGCGACGGCTCAGATCGTCCAGTCGCCCGACGCCGCGCTCGCCGTCAGCATCACCTCCGACGGCACGAAAGAGCATTACCCCAAGATCGTCCAAAGCTGGAACACGCCGCAGGACTGGACGAAGTACATGCGCCTCAAGACGCGCCTCCGCGTGGTCTCGGACAACCCCGAAGTGCGGTCGGCGCGTATTGCTTTCGTCATCTACGACCAGAACACTCGCCGAGAAGACCTCGCCGACCACCCAATGACCCAGCAGTGCATCGGGCATGAGGCCCCGGTCGGCAAGTGGGTGGAGTATAGCGACTGGCTGCTGAACATCAACCGATCCGCGGTGCCGATGATCGCCGTCTACCTGTATGACGAGACCCCGCAATCGCCGCACACTTACCGCTGGGAATTCGCACAGTTCGAGCTTGAGGGCGTGGGCGAGAAGGCGCAGCCGTTCGACACCGAGGTCTACACGTTAGGCGACCTGAAGAGCCGGAAGGGCGCTCCCGCCGGGAAGGTGAGCACGAGTGACGGTCTGGAGCTGGCCTTCGGCAGCGCGGGCGAAGTGTCGAGCGTCTCTCTCGACGGCAAGCGGGCGGGCGCGGCGACGACGCAGCCGACAGGACTTCTCGTGCGCGACGTGGCCGCCGGCGGGCCGCCGGTGATGGTTGGCGGAGAAGTGCGCCAGAAGGGCGCGGATGTGGTCCAGACCGCGCGCAGCAAGGCCCTCGGACTCGGCGTCGATGCGACCTATCGCAACCGGGGGCAGTATCTCGAGATTGCGGGCACCGTGTCCGATCTCAGTGGCAAGGACCGCGCTGTGACGGTGTACTTCGCGGTCCCGTGTGCGGACGCCCCGTGGCAGTGGTGGGACAGCATGGCGGCTTCTCGCACCAAGGCCGACGGCAGCGGCGAGTTCGCGAACCTGGAGATCGGGCAGGGGTATGGCCTCAACGGAGCGCACTCGAAGTACCCGATTGGGGCGATCAGCCGGGGTGCGGAGACGGCTCCGCGTGGCGCAGGCGTCTCGCCTGCGATTTCTGCGGGTACCACGGCTCTGGCGGGCGAGACGCCCGCCCCACGCGAACCCCGGTCAGCGGGCGAGATGCCCGCCCTACGCGGAACAGGCCCACGCGGCATGGCTGCCGGCCTCACCCTGGGCGTGCGGATGGACGAGCCTGTCGTGCACCGCATCGCCTACAACCCCTCCCTGCACGTGTTTTACATCGCTGCAGACTTCGGGCTTGTGCCCGAGAAGCGCATCAACGGCACCTCGCTCTCGCAAGCCCCGTTCCGCTTCCTGCTATATCGCCACGACCCGGCCTGGGGCTTCCGCTCGGCGCTACAGCGTTACTACAACTTCTTCCCCGAGTTCTTCACCAATCGCATCCCGGCCAGGAAGCAAGGCGGCTGGTTCGTCTGGGGCGATATGAGCAAGATGGAGGGCGCACTGGACGCCGGCTTCGCTTTCCACTGGGGGCCAGCAGGCGCCGATGCGGTGAAGTGGGATAACGCGAAGGGCACCACAGCGCTGCTGTACATCGAGCCGGAGTACCTACAGCTCACGATGGGCGACTTCGCCAAGGCCCCGACGCCGGAGCAGTGTGTCGAGCGCCTGGAGAAGCTGGCGGCGGGCGATGAGGCGGAGATGGCGAAAACCGCGAAGCTCGCCTACGCCGGCGGTTATGCGCCGGGGCTGTGGGTCAAGGAGCATTCATTGCGCCAGGCTCTGCAAAGCATCGCGAAGGCGGCGGTCACCTCCGCTTACCACGACAGCGAGGGACACTACTACAGCATGATCGGCCAGTTCCCGTGGATGGGCGAGAGCAAATGGGGCGACATCTTCCCGTGCAATCTCGACCCCAAGATCCCCAATGGCAAAGGCCGCTACAACACCGAGGTTTATCTCGCCACCGGCCTGCGGGAGATGGAGGCGGCGGGCGCACACTATGACGGCATCGGGCTGGACTCGCTCGGCGGCTACGGCCAGGAGCGCGTAAACTACCGCCGCGAGCATTTCCGGTATGCGGACATCCCGCTGAGCTTCTCGGCGACGGAGCACGTGCCGGCCCAGGTCGCGCATTTCGCGACGATTGAATGGCTGCGCGAACTGAGCAAGGACATGCACGGGCATGGGAAGGTCCTCATGGCGAACTGCTCGTGGGGGATGACGCCCGCGTGGCTGACCTTCGCCGGTGTACACCTGGATGTCTTCGGCGCGGAGGCCCCCCAGTTCACCGATCCCGACTACATCCGCGCCATTGCCTATCAGAAGTCGTGCACCGACCTGCCCTACGACCCGCGACCGGACTGGGAGGTCAACTGGCACCTGCTGCATGGCATCTACCCCGGCCACGGCAACAAGGTCGAGGTGATGAAGAAGTACGCCGCCCTGCTGCGCGACATGGCGGCGAAGGGATGGGAGCCGATCACGAATGCCCGCGTGACGCCGGATACCGTGCGCATCGAGCGCTTCGGGCCGAGCGGGGTGGTCTATTTATCCGTCTTCAACCCCGGCACTCAGCCGGTGGAGGCGAAGGTCAGCGTGGACGAAAAGGCCCTTGGGCTATGGAACAACCAGGCGACTGTGCTGCCAAGCGACGCCGTGAAGCCGATGGATAGCAACGGAGAGATCACGCTGTCACTGGGGGCGAAGGAGACAGTGGTGTTGAGGATGGAGAGCAGGCACAAGTAGAGGCCGGCTGTGGTGTCGTTGCGGTGGGGCCGGACGGCGGAGCGCCGGCCTCACCCGGCGATCGAGGTACCCGACCCCAGGCTGCGAGCGCGTCTGACGGCATTCTCTCGCGGAACATGGGGCGGCGCGATTATGCTTTTTGCTAATCTGAATCGGCAATGAGACGCGGCCGAGGCCAATTCCTCGAAATCAGGGTGGCCGCGCGATTTATCGCGCCCATCTCGTTCGTTGTCTACACTAATTCCGAACATGGCGACCGAATCGGGCGCGATAAATCGCGCGGCCACCTTGAAAGAAGCATCATCGCGCAAGAGTGACGTGCCATGCAAGTCCGGCAGTGCGAATGCAACCTCGTGCGCACAATTCCATCGGCCAAGGGGCACTACATCCCGTCTGCGGCGGGCATTATCGCCCGCATTTGGCGCGATAAATCGCGCGGCCACAAGGGACACAAGAATCTCTACGGCTCCCCCGTCGCCGCCAGGACCCTCTCCAGCATCGCTGTGTAGTCCGTCGACGCCGTATCTCCCCAGGTTTGCTTACACTGCCCCCAGCCGCCTGCCGCCGTCGCCAGCGGGGCCTTCAGCACCCGGCTCTCGTCGGGCTGGGCGATGTTCACCAGCGCTGCGAGAGGCTGCTGCGCCATCGTCTTGTGGCACGCGCCACAGCTTGCGGCGAGGTGGGTCCTGAGAGCCTGGACGCCCTCGGCTGAGGGCTGGCGGCGTTCCTTGCGATTGAAGTTGTAATCCCCGTAGCACTGGCAGTTGAGGTCCAGCCATTCCACGATTCGCGTGTAGCTATCGGGGTCGAGGTGGACCTTCTCGCTGTGGTCGCTGAGCAGGAAGCTCGCCAGCCGCCCGGCTCTCGCCCCGTAATCCCCCCTCTTGCTGACGTCGGATTGCTCGTTGCGCTGCGCCAGCGAGACCAGGCCCGGGCGCGATACCAGGGCATCATACGCCTCGGTGAACCGGGCAGACGTCGTGCCGAGCAGGCTCAGCCCGCCGGATTTGCGCTCCAGGCCGTGGCAGGAGATGCAGTAGCGGTCCAGCACCGGCTGCACGGTCCGGGGAAAGCTGAAGCCCCCGGCGTATGCAGGGCCTGGCGGCGGCGCGATCGACTGCAGTCTCAGGGCGGCGCGGCGACTGACCGGCGGCGTGCTGGCGCGCGGCTCGTGGCAGCCGGCGCAACTCATCGTCTCGCCGGGTTGCAGGTAAACCTGGCTTCTCATGCTGAAGATCGCGGTGTTGTGCTCGTCGAGAAGCTGGAACAGCAGCGGCACTTGCGCCGGGGCGTTGAACAGCACCGAGCCGTCGGCGTTCACCGGCACCGTGCCCACGACCGACTTGACGACCTCCTGGCTGATGACGCTCCTGTCGGCCGCCGCCGCCTCGGGTTGCTCGTGCATCTCCACAATCCGCACGCTCTTCACGCTGCCGGCGGGCAGCGACTCGGCGCTGTGGTACACATCCTGGATGAAGAACGTGCCGTCGGTGCGCCCTGCCACAAGCGACGACTGCAGGGCCGGCGGCTCGGGGCGCGGCTGGACGGGCGTCGGCGCGAAGCACGAGACCTTCGGATCGCGGTAGATCAGCTCGCGCCCGCCGAGGGTATCGACGAGGTAGATGCCGTACGCTTCCGGGCGCGTCACATTCCCCTGCGTGATCAGCGGGTCGGGCATGTACGCCGCGAGATACAGGTCGGACGACAGAGGGTACGGATCGGCGTAGGCCCCGACCGGCCAGCCTTCAGTTTCGGGGAAGGGAACTTCCGGGGTGATGCGCGTCACCGGGTCGAGGCCCTCCTCGCCCTTGCGGCGGTCGATGGCGATGATCGAGCCGGCGGAATAAGAGTGATGCGCGGTGGCCAGCGCCGCGACCAGGTCGGCGCCGGGGATGGCCTTTGCCTGGGCGACCATGCACGGATTGCGCGTCGAGTTCGCGTAGTAGTGGGCAACCGCGGAGCCGTCGGGGCGGGTGGTCCAAAGGCTTTGAAACAGGGTGTCGTGGCGGTTGATGTAATCCCAGCGCGTGTAGATGATCTCGCCGTTCGGCATCACACTCGGGTTCCACTCGTTGGCCTCGCCATAAGACAGCCGCCGGATGTGCTTACCGTCCCCATCACAGCGGTACAACACATACGAGGGGGTGTAGCGCCCATCGTGACAGCGTCCGAAACCCTGGTTGCGGGTGGAGATGAACATGATGCCGCCGTCGGGCAGGTAGCACGGGTCGAAGTCCTCGATGAGCACCGTGTTGCGGCCGGCCCAGCCTTGGAGCGGGTCCACGCCGGGGACGCCGGTGAGTTGCTTCACCGCGCCGGTCTCGAGGTTCATCTCGTACAGGAAGAAGCGCCGGGCCTCGGCGGTCGGCGGCGTGTGGTCGCAGTAGCTGAAGACGACGCGCTTGCCGTCGTACGAGAGATCGGGATGCGCGACGGTGCCGAGCGGCAGCTTGCCTTGCAGCAGGGCCACCGCCTGCGGGACGCTACGCCAGGACTTGAGCAGGACAAGCCCGTCGCCCGACTGGCTATGTCGGCCCTCGTATTGGTCGACCATGTGGCTGTATAGCGGCGGCGGGCGCTTCGAGATGAGGAGCTGATCGAAAGCCAGCAGCGGGTGAGAGAGGATGATGTCCCGGCGGAGGTGGCGAGTCTGTAGATAGAGGGCTTTCCAGTCGGCATCGTTCGCTGCCGCCGCTATCTTCTGTGCGAGGCCGTCCAGGCGCGTCTTCTGGTCCGGCAGCGGGCGCTGCGCACCGACGAAGTCGAGCGTCCTGCGAGCGAGATCGAGCGCGTCGAGCGTGGCCTGCCGGTACATCCGGCGGTCGGCAGCCTCATCAGGGGCAGCGGGGTTCTTCAGCGGCGTGTACGTCGACCACGGGCTGCTGCTGCTCTCCATCGCCGGCTGGTTCAGGGCCAGGTTGAGGTCCGGTTTGTCCGCGCCGTAGACCTCGATTTCATCGAGGTGCAGGTAGTTGCGGCCCGGCAACTGGAGCCGCACGAAACGGGCTGACTGCCCCGCGAGTGGCACGCGCATCGGTTTGCCGTCTTTCGCGCCGTAGAAGAGAGTCCCGTTGTTCTGCCACACCTGCCGCCACTGGTTGCCGTCGTCGGACAGCAGCATGATGAGGTAGTTATTGCGCTCGGCGCACGATTCGCGATTGTAGAGAAGCGCGTGCGACAGTCGATACGTCTTGCCCAGATCGACCTGCCACCACGGCTTGTCCTCTAACTGTGTGTGGAAGCCCGTGCCGCCGTCCTTGATGCCGTCGCAACCGCCCGGGGCATCGTCCTCCGGCGAGACGGAGACGCCCGGCGGGAGCTTGCGTATCTTGGCCTGGCGCAGCCAGTCGAGTTCGATGAGAAGATCGTTGATCTGGTCGGGGAAGTCGGCGGCGATGCGCTGCAACAGGGTGTTGCTGCCGGTGTCGACCGCGAACCCGAATCCGGACGGCCCGCCACCCTGGCACACCTTCAGGAGCAGGTCGTTTTTCCCGGCGCGAAGCTTCAGCGTCAATCTCTCGTCGCCGACGGTGCAGGCGCGGCTGACGTTGTGCGCGAGGAGCTTCTCGCCGTTGAGCCACACGGTCAGTGTGTCGTCGCTGCCCATCAGCACCGGCAACTCGCGTGCCGAGGGCGCGATGATGGTGCGGTACATATAGACCGCGATCCAGTCATTGTCATCGAAGATGGTGAGCGAGTTGGCCACCCCATCACTGAACCGATCACCGCGCTGCCAGCGGATCGTGCGCCCGGCCTTGCCCTGATAGGAGGCCGCGAGATCGACCTGCTTCTCCGGGGGATACTGCGCGTCGAAGCCCGCGCCGCCGGTGCTATCGAAGGGGCCGATGTAGTACCAGGGACCGTACTCGATCGCCGCGCCGGTGGCCCTGGTGGAGGCTTCCCAGGTCTCCCGCGCGGTAGCCATCTTGATATACGCCGACTGCGCGCACGCCATGCCGGCGCCAAGGATGAGAATATCTGCGAGGAGGAATGCGAGGGCAGCGCGTCGGACCATGAGCGTAGCTCTCCGTGTGGGGGTTGGCCGCAATACCGCTTACTCAGACGCGGGGTGCCCGTCGAAGACGGGTGGGGACCCCGCGCACGCCACGCGGAACTGTGGGGCCCCGTCTTTACCTGCTGCGCAGGCGAAGACACCCCACAGCTTTGGAAGACAGCACTTGGGTTGACCGGCATTATACCACGTCAAGCCGACCTGAGGGGCGGCGGCGTGTCACCGGATCTCAGCCATCGCCCAAGCGGACAATCGAGACGCACTTACGGAACAGCAGGGCGGTAAGAAGAAGCTGCAGCGGGAACAGGATGAGCAGGGCGCGGGGCATTCCCAATCGGTAGACATAGGCCGGCCAGCAGTCGAGGGTCGCGCGGATGCTGCGCCGCAGGTCTTTGGATGGGCTGCCGGACTTCAGCGCCGCCAGAAGCATCGGCGACCACTCCAGGCGGGGCAGCTCCTGCGCGGCGACGAGCAGGGGCGAGTAGCGCACCTCGAACTCGTGATACTGCGGCGGCGCGCCCGTGTCGTCGATCACCCGGTACACGTGCATGAAGTTCACCGCGCACATCAGCATCTGAATGGCGACGCTGACGCCGATCAGGGCGACGACCGCCGCCCGCAGGCCCTTCGACCACTCCTGCCAGCGCGACAGCGCCGCCGCCATCGCGACTCCCAGGGCCGGTAAGGTCGCAACCAGGAATCGCGGGCCCCAGCACCAATGCCCGCCGGGCGTGGTGAGGCTCGCGTACAGGCAGGCGAGGGGGACGATCATGGCCAGCAACACCCAGACAAAATCCCGATGCGATCTCCACAGGGCACGCAGGCCGACGGCGCCGAGCAGGACGGCCGGCGAATACCACAACAGGCCCTTGCCGGGGCTGACCAAAAGAAGCGCGATCCCACGCCACAGCGGGGTGCCGCCGATGGACTGCTTGAGGTCGGATGTCATCGTCAGCGGAGCGCCGAACTTCGCCCAGTTCAGCCACGCCCAGATCGCCGTTGCGACCAGGACGGGAGCGACGTAGCCGCTGACAAGCGCCAGCCTTCGCGTGCTCCCGCGCCGTTTGCCGCTCACCACACCCTCCCCCTCCGAGAGGGCGGCGGGGTAAGTCGCCGTCGCCACCAGCGCTGCCCCGATCCCGGCGACCAAGAGCGCCTGATGCCGCACCAGGATCCCCGCCGCCGCAAACGCCCCCCCGGCGATTGCCGCTCTCACGCTCGTCTTCTCCCTGGCTCGGTACACGTACCAGATCGTCAGTAATAAGAGCAGCGCGCCCAGCGGATCGCTGAAAAAGGTCTTCGTGTAGGGCCATGCGAGCGTGCCGACACCGTATACCACCACCCCGCCGAGTGCGCACGCAGCCCCGTATCCCAACGAGCGCGCAATCAGGAACACGACCGCGCAGGTGAGCGCCGTCACCAGCGGGACGAAGAGCATCACCGCCGCGCGCGTCACGAACTGCGCCGGCAAACGAGGGAGGAGCCGCGCCGCCGCTGCCCCGGCAAGGTACAGCGGCATGGCGAGGACCGGCTGTCCGATACCGAAGGGGGAGTAGAGGCGACCATCGCGGCCGGGGAACAGGTCGGGATTGTCCGGATACAGATCGGAGCGGATGTCCAGGCGTCCCTGCAGCAGGCTCTCCAGGCTCTCGAACATCGTCTCGCCATCGCTATGGTCGAGCAAGTACCGGCCCGTGAGGAGATAGAGAGACAGGAAGGCAAGGAAGACCCCGAGCGCAGCGCGACGGTCGTTCATACATAGTCCAGGAGGCCAGGCGGCACGCTATATGCCCACGGGCGTCCTCAGGGTGCAGCGGACGCCCGTGGGCGAACAGAGGGCGAGATCGGGTCCAACAGGGCACGCGGGGCTATCCGCGCGTGCCGTTGCCCCAGGTGCCGCAGCCGATGACCCAAGTGGTCCAGGCGGAACTGCAAGCTCCGGCGCTGTAGGATATAATTCGGCGTCCGCGTCAGAATTTCCTCTTCTGAGGCAATTGCAAAAGTCTGTAGGAGCACTCTCCGCGCCGGGCTGTGCCCGGCAATGCGACCGGACCCCATAGCGTGTTAAAATAGCGTCTATAAAGACGAAAACATGCCATTATCGCGGCGTATTAACGGCAATCGCGGTCTGGAGACCGCTCCTACAGACGACGCAGCGACTTTTGCAATTACCTCTTCTGGCAGAGAAATGCTCGGCGCGTGTGCAGTTGCGCATGATCGCGGCGACAGGGTTCGAGCCTCAAACGAGAGCCCGGCTGCACGCCGGGGGACTCCCCAGAACGCAATGCGGGGCAGGAGGCCAGGGGCGATGATCTCGCCCGGCCCGCTGCCCCGCGAAGGCGCTGGACCGTCAAGCTCCAATGAAACCGCGTTACGGGCCGTAGCGCAGAGCTTCGCAATTGTTCCACTTGAACCATTTCACATGGCCGTCAAGGAACAGGACGTTGCTTCCGCCATTGTGGCGCGTGTAGCTGTCATTCATGACTGTCTGGAAGTTGCCGCACTGGCCGCCCCCGGTTATGCTGCAAACCTGGACCGTGGAGCAGGCCAGGCGCATCCAGTTGATCAGGCCGCTGGAGTCACCGGCTGCCACCGTCTCTGCCGGATACTGGTACTGCGCCTCCTTGCGGCCCCAGATGAGCATGTCCTCGACATAGCCGTAGGTCAGTTGGAAGTTTCCGGGCAGGCGTCCCGCAGTGATATCCGTGTTGACGTTGTGGTGCGGAATCGAGCCGTTGTCGCAGCCGAAGCTGCCGGCGCTCGGGCAGTTCCAAATCTGCCAATTCTTGATGTAGGGGTTGATGCGAGCGCAGACGGAGATTGAGCTTTCCGCTGTCTTCGCCGAACCGTCCGCATTGGTCCCCGCACAGGGGGTGGTGATCGTGGGAAGCCGTTCGTCGTAGTCCGAGGTGTACATGTTGAGGGCCAGGCCCTGTTGCTTCAGGTTGCTCTCACAGCTTGCCTGCCGTGCTTTCTCGCGAGCCCTTGCAAACACCGGGAATAAGATAGCTGCCAGGATCGCAATAATCGCGATGACGACCAGAAGTTCAATTAGTGTGAAACCGCGTTGTCTCATTGCGCTCATCCCTTCCGTATAATATTCGCACCGCAACATAATGTTTCGGCATTCGCGCACAGGTTCCTGCTTCGCAAGGCTCTTCCTTAATGTGTGTGCGTAGCTTGACGAAAGCCCCGCAAGCGAACCTCAATGAGTGAGTGAATGCCGTCAAGCCCCCAAATGGGGCGGGCCGCCCATTACGCCGTCGGTTGTAAGCAAGCACTCCGTCGAAGTCGAAGCCGCGGTAACTATACGACGTGATCCGCGCGATGAATCGCGCTGCCACATGGTCTGAAGGAAGTGTCGCTAGACACATAAGAACGTCAGTCAGGCAATTGGCGAAAACCCCCTCCGGGGCTGACGGCAACGACTCGTCTTGTGCAACGCCCGGATATCACCTGGCGACGATCGCCAGGACCAGTTTACGGGATCTACCCACACACGTTGAGGAAGAGCCTGCTTCGCAACGAAAGACCTTGAAAACAACCCGGAGCGTATCCTTTTCCGGGGTTGCCCTGGGATCGCGAGGGGAGACCCAGCGCGCGGCTATGCGCGACGGTGTGGCTGCTTTGCACGTCCTCTGTGGCGCTTCTCCCGGCCGTCATTCTCGACAGCCACCCCCGACCGTTGAGCTTTTACCATAGGTATTGCCCCAATATCTCAAGCATCGCATCGTGAGCACTCAAATGTTGCACAAATAGTCAGAATAGGCTTTACATTGTCAACTTCGGCTGATATATACACTTCTGTTCAAAGGGCGCACGCCAGGGACGCCCTGAACCGCTTACCCCACAACCGATCGCTTTCTGGTGCCAAATGGCGGGTCTGGTCGAGAGCGCCCTGGTATTGGTTTCCTAGGGTCGTCTTCCCCACTCAGTTCCACTAGGCCACGTAGCCTGATGCCGCGAGCCCTTCGGGGGGACGGCGCACATGCGCGTGGAGTTCCCCTCACATGGCAGCGCATCGCACCCAGGTGTCCGGTAAAGCCTTTGTTGTGTTGGTTCGGTTCAGGGCGCAGTAGTGGGCGGGCGCGGTCGCATGGGCGGATATGCGCAAGTCAGTGCCGGACAGCACTCTTGGAGTTCATCACTCACCTGATCGAGCAGGAGGTATGCCGCAATGTCCAGACGGATCACCGGCAGCGGGGCTATAGTGAGTTACGCGTTTCCCCTCATTGTTCTGACCATCGGTATGGGCGCTGCGCAGGCGCAGACGTCCGTGCTCATTTCGAGCGTGTTCGGGGTGAGCGCGACGCTAAACCCGGCCGGATGGAGCTACACCAACTCCCAAGGCGCCGCGACCGATCCGTACAGTGCCTTCGCCGGCCCGAGCACCGGCAGCAGCAATTGGCTGCCCACGGTGTCGCTACTCTCGACGAGCTATCAGGTCGCCCCGTGGGAAGGGACTTGGGATGGCAGCAACAATTCCAGTGTGCCTGCCGGGTGGGGGGTAAGCGATGCTTCGTCGACCCTTCCACTGGGGACCACGGGCGGGAAAAGCTATGACATCGAGGCGATGTATGTCGGCAACAACGCGCAGAACGTCTATGTCTCGATTGTCACGTCAATCCCGCCACCGCCGGGGCAGTACAACAATCCCTGGAACTCGTTGATGTACACCGGCGACATCGGGATAGATGTCACCCAGCCGAATTCGGGCAACACCGGCCGCACGTACAATGGCTCCGGTTTCAGCTACGACTATGGCATCAATCTCACCAATGACACGTACGATCCAAGTACCGGCAACGCGGTAGTGCTATCTTCCGCTTCGAGCGGTGTCACGGTCCCTGTCAACCAGCCCTCGGGCACTGCCCAGACCACCACCACAGTCGACGGCTCGTCCTCCATCGGGAACGGTCTGTACCAGACGCTCGCCGGCTCGTGGTATGTGGCCAACGGCCCCTCCGACCCCAATCCGGTATACACGAACTTCGACCCAAGTTACAACAGCGGCAGCGGCTCCACCAGTGTCTTCGTCGCTAACCTGCCGACCGTGACCTACACCCAGTTGATGTACACCCCCAGCGGCGGCACGGCCCAGCCGGTGCTTGACAACGGCGTCCCGATGTATGTCATCAATGCGACGGTCCCCCTGTCTGATTTCTCGAACCTCACCTCGGGCGATCAGATCGGCTTCAGCTATGCGCCGGGTTGCCGCAACGATTACATGCAGGTCTTCGACACGATCCAGCTTGGCTCGTATGACACGGTAGCTTCGACGCCCGAGTTGCCCACGCCGGCGCTGCTCGTGCTGAGCATGGCGCCGATGGGCCTTGCCTGGGCGAAGCGGCGACGCAAGCGCTCGTAGATGCCGTTTCTCCCTGGTTGTGGTAGTGCACAGACGAAAACTCAGGCCCGGAGTCTCCCCGCATCGGCGCTGACGACTCCGGGCCTGTGTCGTTTCAATCGGTGCGGCGACGGCGACCTCATCCCGCCCCTCTTCCACGGGATGGAGAGAGGAGAACGGCAGCGGGCGAGACGCCCGTTCCGTTCGGGAGATAGCACAATACAGAGAGAGGCACGGCGGAGGAGGCCGTGCCTTTCTTCGCGCCTGGGGATGGCATGGCAGAGAGGTTCGCGGCTTCGATTGCGGAATGAAGATGGAACAGCACTGCCGGACGTTGGAACGGTGCAGGAATGCAGCTCACTGAGCTTCGCTATCAGGACCCCGCAACACGAACTTACCTCGGAAGCCCGAGCCTGGCGCGTCTCCAGGATGGCAGCCTTCTCGCCACCCACGATTACTTCGGGCCGGGATGCCCGCGCAACCATGAGGGAGAGGAGCATCTCACCAGCGTGTACCGCTCCCTGGACGACGGCGCAACGTGGGCGAATGTCACGCATATCGCCGGCGCTTACTGGAGCACGCTCTTCGAGCGCCACGGCGGCGTCTATCTCTTCGGAACATCGGCACAATACGGGTCGATCGTCATCCGCCGGAGCGACGATGGGGGCAACACATGGACGCACCCGGCTGACGAGCGGACGGGGCTTCTGTTTCGCGGCGGGGTCTACCACGACAACCCGAACTACCACTGCGCGCCGGTTCCGCTTCTGTTCAAAGGCGGGCGCATCTATCGGGCATTCGAGGAGTGCCGGGACGCACGATGGGGAACAGGCTTCCGGTCGCTGGTGATCTCGGCGGATGCCGGGGCGGACCTGCTCGACGCCGCGAGTTGGACCATGAGCAACAGCCTCGGTTTCGACCCGGCATGGGTGCCGGCTGAGTGGGGGCAGCTTGAGGGGCCGGGCTGGCTGGAGGGCAATGTGGTCGAGGGGCTGGACGGGCGGGTATGGAACGTCCTGCGGCTTCACTCGGCGCCGCTTGCGGATAAGGCGGCGATGGTTGCGGTGGAGGACGGGGGGCGGCGGCTGGAGTTCGACCCGGCGACGGGGTTCATCGAGTTCCCCGGCGGGATGACCAAGTTCACGATCCGCCGCGACCCCGTCACAGGGCTTTACCTGACCCTCAGCAACAACAACACCGACCCCGCCTGGGCCGCGCAGCGCAACGTCCTGTCCCTGCACCGCTCAGAGGACCTGCGCCACTGGAAACATTGCGCGACGCTTCTGGAGGACGACTCGGGCCTGGCATATCAGGATTCGCTGCGTCTCACGGGCTTCCAGTACGTCGACTGGCAGTTCGACGGGGACGATCTGATCTACCTGGTGCGCACAGCCTACAATGGCGCGCACACTTTCCACGATTCCAACCGCATCACGTTCCACCGCTTGAATGGCTTCCGCGAGATGACATGATCCGGGCGCGCAGCGGTTCTCAGGGCTTGCGGCGGGCTCGGAGACGGTCTGCGATCTGGAGGGGGATCACCAGCGTCAGCCAAAAGAGCACACAGGTCGGATCGAGGGCGAAGGGCAGAAGGACGCACCAGTGGGGCAGGCGGAGCGGGCAGACGGCGAGCGCAGCAACGCCGAAAAAGGCGCAGCCGAAGAAGACCATCGACGGCCGCTTACGCTCAGGGACCAAGTGGAGGAGTACGGCGATGTCAGTGGCGTAGCACCACCAGTTGAAGGCGATACCCCACAGCGAGAATGCGCCGAGCGGGACCGCCACAGCCCAGCGGATGACGGTAAGCATGCGGGTGCCTTTCGGAAGCGGACCGCGCCAACCCGCGTACTTCCCGTAGGAGGACGGCGTCCACCTGCCCGTGGGGCAGTTCCGGTCGGTGCGGCTGGTGGCTCGCCCTGATTGCCTTGCATCGGCGCTGTTCGGGCAGGAGCACGAATGGCAGTGCCGACTGCGGCAGCAGCTTGCGGCCGATGCCTACGCGGAGGACCATCTGATGTAGCGGCGGCCCGGCTGGTGACTCTGAGCCTGGAACCATCGTCCACACGACGCGAAGCGAACAGGCCCTCGGTGGCCCGAGGGGGGCCATCGGAGAATCGACGTGCACAGGGGGCTCGATCCATGCCCGACCGAGTGACTGCGAACGATGTCCGCCAACATGTCATCTGCCCTTGCGGTCTGTATCTGGACTCGTATGACCCGCCGACGGGAGAGGTCGATGGCGCCGTCGTAGATCCGCACTTGCCGAACTCGGCGCAGCGAATGCTCCTGCTACCGCGGCGCCGTGAGCCTTCACAAGTCTTCGGCCCTGTTCAAGCGCACTATGATGGGCCAGGGCGGTCCCTTCCTCCAGGCCGCCTCTCCTTCGCTTGGCATCCTGCAGCGCACGCGCTCAGACGATGAGGAGCAGTAACGGAGGTCGCAGGCACACAGGGAAACGGCCGCCTCGAAGAGCGACCGTTCGGCATCCAAGAGTGCGACGTGCATTCAGCTATCACGGCGAAGGCGGATCCAGGCCAAGCCAAGCGGCAGGACGCCCAAAAGCGCCACCAGCGGGAGTTCGGGGGTGGAGCCGCCTGAGCTTGGGTCTGATATGATCTCGAAGTTACCCATTTGGATCTGCCCCGCGGCCGGTCCGGTCGCGCCCACAAAGGCATATCCGATGCTGTCCGGGCTCTGCCATGCGTTCTGAACACCGAGATCACCGGACCCCAACAGAGGTACCCAGCCAGCGGGGTTGTTCAGGTCCACGGACAGTGAGCCCCAGTCACTACCCGGGGCGAAGCAGGAGGTGAGATCGCCGTAATCGTCGCCATCCTTGCTCACGAAAAAGACCAACTGGCCGCCGTTAGGCGTCGCCCCGTCGGAGAGACGGAAAGAAGCCGATACCGTATCGCCGATAAGGTCGGAGATGCCCGCAGCAGTCAGAGCCGCCCCGTCGAAGTGGCGGCAGCGCCGCATCCCTCGCACCGGCCCGGCCCCCTCCGCCTCTGGCGTGTTTCGCGGACGGCGGCATTCTCCGCGCCGCGGGCTTCTTATTCTCACCCCCACCGCTTCCCGGCGATTGTAGGCGATCCTCAGCCGAACAACAGGAACCTCAACCCCGGCAACGAATCGTCTCGTTAAGCGGGAGGTGGTCCTATGTCGCGCGGTCGCCGTTCCGATCTCTCGGGAGCGGCGACCCTTTCCACCGATGTCGTGCCTGTCGATGCCTCCAGGCCAGAGGCTCGCCTGGAGGCATCACGGGTGCGCTCGCAACTCTACAGGCCGACCTCCAGCGGTCGCATCATGTCGTTCTCCTCATGCTCGAGGATGTGGCAATGCCACACCCACGTCCCTATGAAGTCTTCCCACTTGATCTTGATCCAGGTCACCATGCCCTCAGGACACTGGACGGTATCCTTTAAGCCGGTCTCGTTGGGGCGGGGTCCCTGGAAAGCTCCGGTGAGGATCAGCGGACCTGTTGCGGTGTTGTTGAGCGGGTTTGGCCACGTGACATAGGGCTCAAACGTGGTAGTGTCGAATGTCTGGCGACCCAGGACCTGGAAGGTCTCCAGATGGATGTGCATCGGGTGAGTGTCGGGCGTCGTGTTGACGATCTCCCAGACAGCGGTAGACCCGAGATGTTCGATCTCATTCCTCGACACCGGGTCGGCGAACCGCTTGCCATCGAGAGTGGGGATGACGGTGACGCCGTCGGCGAGGAAGATCTCCTCAAGAAGCTTCCGTTTAGTGTAGTGGTAGAGCGGGACAGAGGGCCCGAGGTTTTTCACTGGCGGAAGCCCCGCGCGCAGTTTGGACATGTTGATGGGAACACCGCCGGCCCGCCCAGTGCCGACGTTGATCTGCATGAGCTGCCCCATCGTGTGGGCAACGGTCGGGTCGGGGAACTCCTCGGGGGCCGCTCCGTATGGCGCGGGAGCGTTGTTCCCGAGGATAAAGCTCTGCCCGGCCATGCTGGAGAAGTCCACGAGCACATCCGCGCGTTCGGCGGGGGCGATCAGCAGCGTGTTGCCCATGTAAGCGGGAGCCGGCATGAAGCCGCCCTCTGCGCCGATCTGAATCCAGAGCAGGTTCGACGGCAGTATCATGTTGATGAATCGAGAGTTTGTCGCGTTGAGGATGCGGAACCGGTACATACGCGGTTGGAGGTCGAGATGCGGCCAGACCTTGAAGTTCACAACTGAAATCGACGCGAAGAACTCCGGCTGCCATGTCGACGGATAGTACAAGTAGCTACCCGTGATGTTCTGTTTGGCGTCTCTGGTGACCAGGAAATCCTTGTCCTGGAATACCAGCGGGATCTCGTAGGCGCCGTTGATGCCGCCGATCATCGGCAGCTTGGCGTATGTGTTGAGCTTGTTCTCGTAGGAATCACGGTTGAAGTACAGACCAGCCAGGCCCGCATAGACGTTCGTCCGCGTTATCCCGAGCGCGTGGTCATGGTACCACAACTCGCTTGCAGCCTGGATATTCGGGTACTTGTCAAGCCGGAACTTCCCCGGCCCGAACCATTGCGTTGGCAGGCCGTCGGACGACGGTAGGACGTGAAGGCCGTGGACGTGAGTGACCATGCGATTGGAGTTGTCCTGAGGGGCACCCATAACCGTCGGGTCGATGGAGAAGATGTTCATATCGGGCCCGGAAGGCAGGTCGTTCACCCACCTGACCCCGATGGGCCTGTTCCGCTGGGTGATCAGGGTTGGCCCGGGGGTGTCCGCGTAGGTCCCATTGGCGTATCCGTAGGACGGGGTACCACCCAAGTTGGCGTGATAGACGTGGTTGCATCGGACGGCAGTGATCGTGTACTGAGCCAAGCCGAATGTGTAGTCCGGAACAGCCAGGGGCGGGAGACCAGCAAGAGCGTCCTCGGTCCAGAGCGTCAGGGCGGGATCGTTCGCCGCCAGAGGCACCGCGTTCGCCGGCGCGGGCTGCGCGTCGGCGATGGAAGCGAACTGAAGGAGCGACACTGACAACACGGCTGCGACCCCGATGAGCAGGAGTGGCAAGGCAGACCTGCGAGCGGACATGTAACCCGTCATCTGTTGACCTCCTTTGTTCTGGGCTTCAGGCCACAGACTTCTTAAAAATGACCTGTTATAGCCCATCGTGGCGTAAATTCGTCACTTGGAGGGAAGATTCAATGTCGGTACGGCAATTCCTTCTGGGTAGTTTAGCCTGAAATTGCGTGAGAAGGTGCCGGCGCGTGATCGACCGGCTAAACCCGGGGCGACCGAGGACGCCGAAGCGAACGTGTTGGCGGCGCGGATCGCCACGATGACAGCCGACCAGTGAGCGGCGCTCAGGGCCCTACTCGAGTAGCAGTGAACGAATCACGAGCCGACGCGCGACGGATAGTTCAGCCGGGATTACCCAGATCAAACTGGGTGTCGTTCCTTTCCGGTCAGTTCATATTGACTCGACGTTCAGCGTAGACTTCCCCAGCATCGTCAGTGCCGGTCCTGCGCCACCTTCCCCTGTCGCCTATCTTGGCCCTTCAAATTTAATATCGTAAAGTATATTAAATAGATATTAAATTATGAATTAATACCATTAAAAATGGTAGTATAGCACAAAGGCTATTAATGAGACATTTTTCTGCGCCGCCGGGTGCGTTCGCCAGTTGTAGGTAGAGACGAAAAGAGCTACCCTCCAGGTATCAACACCATAGCGGGTCATGGCCACAAGCCATGCCCCCAGGAGGGTAGCCCAGTGACCAT
>Ga0181520_10005092_pt1 | contig 21299 bp, 20 predicted proteins | sample PEATcosm2014_Bin_29_FD_132451 | JGI IMG/M metagenome (GOLD analysis project Ga0181520, IMG submission 132451) | Peatland microbial communities from MTU Mesocosm Facility, Houghton, MI, USA - PEATcosm2014_Bin02_30_metaG | ecosystem: Environmental > Terrestrial > Soil > Wetlands > Peat | place... | reverse complement strand
GCGGCGGATCTTCCAGATTGTTCGAGGGCAGGAAGCTCAGCAACTTGTGGCAGAGCTGCATGGCATGGCGGTCGTCGTCGGCAATGAAGTGAATCACGCCCGACTTGGTCATATGCGCGTCTGCGCCGCCCAGTTCGTCCGCCGTGACGTCTTCTCCTGTGACCGCCTTGATGACCTGCGGCCCGGTGATGAACATCTGGGCCTGGCGCGTCTGAATGATGAAGTCGGTCAGCGCCGGGCTGTACGCTGCACCGCCCGCACAGGGTCCGCAGATCAGCGAAATCTGCGGCACCGCGCCCGATAACATCACGTTGGTATAAAACACCTTGCCGTAGCCGGAGAGCGAATCGATGCCTTCCTGCACACGCGCGCCGCCGGAGTCGTTGATGAAGACAAATGGCGATCCAGTCTTCAGCGAATGCATCATGATCTCGGCGACTTTGATCGAATGCACTTCGCCGGCAGAGCCGCCCCCAACCGTGAAGTCCTGGCTCGCCAGGTGGACCAGGCGCCCGGCGATGGATGCCGCACCGGTCACAACTCCATCGGCCGGCATTTCCTTGCCTTCCATTCCGAACATGGTTGATCGGTGTTCGGCAAACAGGCCGTTCTCCTCAAAGCTGCCCGGGTCGACCAATTCGTCGATTCGCTCGCGCGCGGTCAGCTTACCCGCCTTGCGCTGCTTCTCGAGCTTATCGGCGCCTCCGCCGAGCATTACCTTGGCACGGCGCTTCTTCAGCTCTTCAACTCTCTTCTGCATCGGGGTGGTCGCTACTTCTTCCAGAATCGGCATAGTTCACTCTCTCAACTGGCTGAAACCGTCACTTTGTGCGATTTTCCATTCAGCTTGACTTCGTAGGTAACCGGCTCGCGGGCCACGCCATTTCCGTTCGTGGCGGGCGGCGCGGCCACCACAGCGGGCTTCGCATTGGGGTCTTTGCCAAGATTCTTGGGGCCGTTCGCACGCGTGGCGAAAAACTTCGCGGCCACCTGCGGAAACATGGCGTAGGTCAATACGTCTTCGTCGGTGCCGTCACAGCCCTTCAATTCGATGGCCGTGGCGCGCAGTTCCTGCCACTCCGGCTTCAGCAAGTCCGCCGGCCGAATGTCGATGGGAGACTTCTTCGCGTGCTTGGCGGCTTGCTCGACCAACTCGGGATTGCGGGGGCCGATCGTTTCTCCGTAGTACCCCAGCATCAGGTCGGAGAACTCGGCCGAAAGCACCTTGTAGCGTCCCAGGAGCACGTTGAAGACCGCCTGGGTTCCAACGATCTGGCTGGAAGGAGTGACCAGCGGCGGATACCCGGCATCCTTGCGCACGCGCGGGACTTCCTCGAGCACTTCCTTCATGCGGTCGCCCGCGCCTTGCTGCTTCAGTTGGCTCTCCATGTTGGAGATCATGCCGCCCGGAATCTGGCTGTCGAAGATCTCCGTCTCCACTCCGGTAATGTCGGACAGAAACTCGGCATAGCGAGGACGAATCTTTTTGAAATAACGCTTGAGGTTGAGCAGGCGCTGCTTGTCCAGGCTGGTGGTGAAGCCCGTCCCGTCCAGCATCTCCACCAGGCTCTCAGTCGGGTTGTGTCCCGGCCCCAGGCTGAGCGAGCTGATCGCGGTGTCTACGCAATCGGCTCCCGCCTCAATGGCTTTCATCAAGCTGACCAGGGTGACTCCGGTAGTGGAATGCACATGCACCTGCACCCGAACGTCCTCACCGCATGCCTGCTTGATGCCCTTCACAATGTCAAAGGCCGGCTGCGGCTTCAGCAGCGCCGCCATGTCCTTAATGCAGATGGAATCGCACCCGAGATCGAGTAACCTCTGGGCCATCGCCACAAACTGCGCGGGCGTATGCAGCGGACTGGTGGTGTAGCAGATCGTCCCCTGGGCGTGCTTGCCGGCCTTCTTCACTGCCGACACCGCAGCGCGGAGATTGCGAATGTCATTCAGCGCGTCGAACACGCGAAAGACGTCCATGCCGTTATCCGCGGCCTTCTGGACGAAGCGCTCGACCACGCCGTCTTCATAGTGGCGATAGCCAAGCAGATTCTGGCCGCGCAACAGCATCTGCAGCCGGGTATTCGGCATCAGCTTGCGAAAGGTCCGCAACCGTTCCCAGGGGTCTTCATTCAGGAAGCGTATGCAACTGTCAAACGTCGCGCCGCCCCAGCACTCCACCGACCAGAAACCTGCCTGGTCCAGGTCAGCACAGGCTGGCACCATGTCTTCGAGCGACATCCGGGTAGCCATCAGGCTCTGGTGGGCATCGCGGAGAATTAGTTCGGTTACGTCAATGTTTTTCGGCATGTTCACTTAACTCGCAGTCTACAAGAGGCGGTTCCGGCAATACGCTGGAAGCAAATCTTTCAGAGGCGCGATCTTCAAATTGCTATCGATCAATGTCTGTCTCAACTACCGCATTTTCTTTCCGTTGCCACATGCGTGGCCCATGGACAAGACTAGCCGGTTCGGCAGAGGATGCGCTGTGACGGACAACACTGCATGAATTGTGAATGATTCGGGCGATATACTGAGGTTATGCCGAAGACCTTTTACATCGAGACGTTTGGCTGCCAGATGAACGCCCACGACTCGGAAAAGGTCATCGGGACGCTCGAGCATGAAGGCTATCTGCGGGTCGAGGACGAAGCGGATGCAGGATTGATCCTCTACAACACCTGCTCGATTCGCGATAAAGCCGAGCAGAAGGTCTTCCACCGGCTGAACGAATACAAGCGCTTGCAGGGCGAAGGCAAGAAGTTCGCCGTGCTGGGATGCGTCGCGCAACAGGAAGGCGAGAAGATCTTTGAGCGCGCGCCCTACGTGTCGCTGGTGAGCGGGTCGGCTTCCTATCGAAATCTGCCGCAGATGCTGGTGCGGCTGGAGGCCGGCGAACAGCGCATTACCGGCCTGGACGACCGTCAGACCGAGGAGACGTTCGACACCGAGTTCACGTCGCGTACAAATCCGCACCGCGGTTACATCACCATCGTCGAAGGATGCGACAAGTTCTGCGCCTACTGCGTGGTGCCTTACACCCGGGGAAAAGAGCGTTCGCGTGCGTCCGACTCGGTTCTTGCCGAGGCGCGGCGCATGGCGGATGCCGGGTTTACCGAGATTCAACTGCTCGGACAGAATGTGAACTCCTACCGCGATCCCAGCGGCAAGATGAGCTTTGCGGAGCTGCTGGCTGCGGTTGGACAGGTCGCGGGCATTCGCAGGGTGCGCTTCACCACCTCTCATCCGCGCGACTTTACCAGAGATATTGTCGATGCCATCGACGCCTATCCAGCCCTGTGCGACCACGTCCATCTGCCGGTGCAGTCGGGATCGACTCGCGTGCTCAAGGCGATGTCCCGCGAGTACACGCGCGAGTGGTATCTGGAGCGGATTGCCTGGATCAAGGCAGCCAGGCGCGAGATCAGCATGACCTCCGACATCATCGTGGGATTTCCCGGCGAGACGGAGCAGGATCTCGAAGACACGGCGACGCTGCTGGAGGAGGTTGGCTACGACGCGATCTTCGCGTTCAAGTACTCGCCGCGGCCGAATACGCCAGCGATTGGAATGCCCGACTCAATCCCCGACGACGAGAAGTCGCGCCGGCTGCAGGTGCTGCTGGACCGTCAGCGCGAACTGCAGCGCAAGGGCTATGCGCGCCATCTTGGCCAGGTGATGGAAGTGATGGTCGAAGGCCATAATCCCGCGCGCATGCAGGTGGTGGGTCGCAGTTCGCAGAACAAGACCGTAAACTTCACCACAACGCTGCCAATCCTGCCGGCCATGGGCAGCTACCTGCCGGTGCGGATCACTCAGACGTTTCCCAACAGCCTTGTAGGCGAGGCACTGGCGGGTTGATGAAAATCGGGACTGAGCACGAGGATTCGGCAGCCGCGGCGGCCAAGGCCGAGGTCGAGATGCAGATTCGCGGGCTGATGATCGACCCTCTCACCAACATGCCGATCGTCGTGCTGAAGGATGTGGCCAGCGATACCGTGTTGCCAATCTGGGTCGGAATCTTTGAGGCGAATGCGATTGCGCTGGAGTTGGAGAAGACGGCAACTCCGCGGCCGATGACCCACGATCTGCTGCGCAATGTGACCCGCGGATTGAATGCGATCGTGCGCAAGGTGGTGGTGTCGGAGTTGCGCGACGATACGTTTTACGCGGTGATCTGGATGGACCACGACGGCGAGACCGTGGCTATCGACTCGCGGCCGTCGGACGCCATTGCGCTGGCGCTGCGCTGGGACTGCCCCATCTACGCCAGTCGCGCGGTGCTCGACAACGCCAAGCAGGTGGCAGAAGGCCCGCAGAATGTCGATGGGGAAGAAGCCCGCCGCTGGCTCGAGAACCTGAACGACGACGACATGGGCCGCTACAAGATGTAGTTGCTGTCCTCAGTCGCCTTCGGCGGGGTCCATGGGTTGACCGGTCAACGCACGGAGCAGGCGGTCCCACCGGTCGCCATAATCGTCCCAGCCGCCGAGTGTTTTGACGCGTTCGAGCGCCCCCGTGCCCATGCGCTCGCGCAGAGCGGGTTCGTCGGCGAGCTGTTGCAGGCGTTCGGCGAACGCCTGCACATCGCGGTCTGGGACGATGAATCCCTCCACTCCATCGCGGAACAAATCCTCCGCGCCGGTCGCCGTGGTGGCAATCACCGGACAACCACAGGCCATCGCCTGGCCCTGGACCAGCGCGAGCCCCTCCTCCACGCTGGCCAGCGCCAGCACGTGACTGCGCGCCATGCGTTCGGCCAGCTGTGTCTGCGGGATTGGGCCGAGAAACGTTACCTGTTCCGTCGGCAGCCTTGCCAGAAGCTGGCGTATATCCTGCTGCACGAAGCCAACCACGGTCAGGTGTTTGTGGGGGTGACGCAGGCGGGCGAATGCCTCCAGAAGATATGGAACGCCTTTGCGCAGGTTGATCTGGCCGGCGAAGAGCACCTCAAAGGAATCCGCGGGCGGATGGCCGGCTGGAGAGAATTTATCGAGACGCACGCCATAGGGAATGACGTGGACCTTGTCGGCCGCAATGCCTTGTGCGAGGAACGACCGGCGCGCGACGTTCGAGGGGACGGTGATCGCGTCAGCCATCGCATAGATGGCCTCTTCGCGGCGGAGAATGTGAGTTGCGGGCTGGGTGTAGGGCACATTCCAGCGGCGGTATTCCTCGGCGAGAACTACGTCCTGGTAGCGTTGGTGGGTCGATCCGCGGTCGCAGATAAACTTGCCGCCAGACGCCTGCACCCTGGGGCCGGTGGTCAGGCCCGCACCTGAGATGGCAATCAAAGCGTCGCAAGGCTCAATCTTCCGGCGCAGCCAGCGGTCGAAGCTGTCAGAGTTCCACTGGTTGAAACGCGCGTCGAGTGCAGTCGAATACACAGGGGTGCGGCGCAGAAGATAGTCGGCGGTATGGACCAGCGGAAAGGTGCTGACCAGATCGCGCGGCAATCCCTCGCGCTTGAGCCGCGCCCACGGCCATGTGGAATAGATGCGGCGCAGATGATTGCGCCGGTGGAGTTGATGCGCGAGCTCGAAGTGGTGGAAGACGCCGAAGACGGCCTGGGTGATCTGCATGGCTATACCACCCACCCGCACAGGCGTGCGACCTGCTCGGCCCACTGCTCCTCGGTGGGTAGAATCGGCAGAGATGCCGCGTGATGTCTGCCAGCGACAACGCCGCTGATGGCGTTATCGAGTGCGGGAATCATCTGGTCGAGTCCGCCGCTCAACACGGTTGCCCAGGGGGTATCGAGCAGGATATCGGAGACGCCGGAATCGCGATGCAGCACCACGGGGATGCCGCGTTGCAGGCTCTCAATGGCCGGAATGCCATATCCCTGCACGGCCGGCATGACGAAGAGATGCGCCTGGTCGTACAGGGCCAGGAGTTCAGCGTCCGGCACGAAACCGTGAAAGTGAACACGATCGGCGATTCCGAGCGTTGCGGAGAGTTCCGTCAGCGGGGCGAGCAGTGGCCCCTTGCCGGCAAGGTCCAGCCGCCAATTCACCCGCGCAGACAGCCGAGGCGCATTGTGCTCAAGAATGGCCAGCGAGCGCAGCAGCCAGTCGATGCGCTTATTGGATTCGATACGGCAGACTGAGAGCATGCGCAGCTCGCCCAAAACTGGCCGAATGCGAAAGCAGCTGGAGGGATGGGATGCGGAGAGACCACCCATTCGCACGATGTGCGCCTCAACGCCGAAGTCTTTGCGGCAATCGGAACGCAGATACTCGCTGGTGACAATGGTGTTGCCGCCGCTGCGCAGTCCATGACCGACGATCCGGTTGGAAACGGCCAGCCGCAGGCGCTTCCCCAGGCTCCGGGCGATGGGATCGTCGAAGAGCGAGGGCGTGTCGTGCATCAGGTCGTGGAACCCGCGCATTCCGGCCAGCGTGGCATGCAGCGCGGGTTGGTATCCAGAGAGCAGTGGTTGCGGAGAACCGGTCGCGCGCGCCCTGAAGTACCTGCCCAGGGCCGCGATGCGTTTGCGGGTTCCCGCCGCCTTCAATTCGACGATAACCAGTGGATGAGTCGCGTAGCGCGCAAGGTTGCAGTGGTCGGCGTAGGTAACGATGTGGCCGGACAAACCGCGTTGATGGAGCCAGCGGAGCAGTGCGAGTGTGCTGCGCTCCGCGCCGCCGAACTGCTCAATCTCGGTAATGACGATCGGGCGGGAGTCGGCAGGTGGGCTTGGCTCTGGCATAGGCTAACGCTGGGCGAGCGAGTCGAGGTTGTCAAAAAACTCCGGAAAGGAGATGGCCGCGGCTTCAGCGCCAAGGATCTCCGTGTCTCCCTCGGCACGCAACGCCGCGATGGCAAAGGCCATGGCAATGCGGTGGTCGGAGCCGGAGTCGATTTGCGCGCCGTGCAGGCGCTGATTGCCGGGAATCTCCATGCCGTCCGGATGCTCGGTCAGCGTGGCCCCCATCGCGCGAAGATTCTGCGCGACTAGAGCGATGCGGTCGGACTCCTTGACACGCAATTCCTGCGCATCGCGAAGAATCAGGCCATTGGCCGTTAGCGGTGCGATCGCGGCCAGAACCGGAAGCTCGTCGATCACCTGGGCCGTAAGCGCTCCGCTGATGGTGAAGGGTGCGTTGGACGGCGTAAGGCCGCGATTGACCTGGATGGTCCCGATGAGTTCGCCGTGGTGCTCTTCGACATTGAGGACCTTGATGCGGCCGCCGAGCGCTGTGATCACGTCAAGCAACGCCGCCCGCGTCGGGTTCATGCCCAGCGAGTCGAGGATGAGATTGGAGTCGGAGAAGAGCAGTGCGGCGCAGAGGAAAAACGCCGCGGACGAAATGTCGCCGGGAACGGTCGCGTCGATCGCGTGCAGCTTCTGTCCGCCCGCTATGGAAAGCTTCTCGCCAGTGCGGGTCAGGGTTGCGCCAAAAGCCTTCAAAGCGTGCTCGGAGTGGTCGCGGGTGCGGATCGCCTCGCTGAGGCTGGTCGTGCCTTCGGCCTGCAGCCCGGCGAAGAGCACCGCCGTCTTGACCTGGGCTGAGGGAATCGGGGTGGTAAAGTCGATGGCTTGCAGAGGGCCACCGTGGACGGTAATCGGCGCATGTCCGTCCATAAGATCAAGTCTTGCTCCCATCTCGCTGAGAGGCTTGCGGATACGTTCCATCGGCCGCTGAGTGAGCGAGTGGTCGCCGATGAGCGTAAACAAGTGCGGATGGGACGCAATCAGCCCTGCCAGCATGCGCATGGTCGACCCCGAATTGCCGCAGTCCAGCGGCCCTGCCGGCTGGCGAAACGCTCCTGCCGCGCCGGTGATTTCGATGGTCGCGGACGGCCCCGTGCCACTGCGCACCACGGTCGCACCGAGCGCCTCCATGCAGGCCAGCGAGGAGTGCGGGTCGGCTCCTGTGGAAAAATTCGAAAGTCTCGACGTGCCCTCGGCCAGACCGGCGAGCATCGCATAGCGGTGAGAGATGGACTTGTCGCCGGGAACGGTGAGCGAGCCTTGCAGCGAGCGGGCGGGGCGGATGATCTGCGTGGACATTCGCTTTCTAGTGTAACCAACTCGCAATCGATGCTGCGGAACTCCAATCAATTCAGGGCTTCCCTTGCGGAGCAGAGCGCCCGGTTTGACGGGTTCATTCCACATCGCGGAAGGCGTATGCTAACGTCATACCCTGCGAGGTCGCCTATTGCGCGTATCCACAACCAGGCCAGTATTTGAACCCTGCTCGCGCCTGCACGAGCTTTCGGCTGAGGAGTCCGCGCTCTACCGCCAGCTCGATCCGCTCAAAATCCCGCAGCACGTGGCCATCATCATGGACGGCAACGGCCGCTGGGCGGGCAAGCGCGCGCTGAAGCGGTTTCTGGGCCATCAACAAGGGGCAGAAAGCGTACAGTTCGTCGTCGAGACGGCCTCGCGCATTAACCTGCCGTTTATCACGCTCTACGCTTTTTCGCTGGAAAACAATCTGCGCCGGCCCAAGTCCGAAGTCAATTTCCTGATGAAGCTGCTGCGCAGTTATCTGGTCGGCAATGTCAAGCGCATGAACGACAACAATGTGCGCATGGAGTACATCGGCCGCATTCAAGAGCTGCCGAGCGAAGTCCAGGACACCATGCAGTGGGCGTCTGAGGCGACCGCGCGCAACACCGGCACAACCCTTACCCTGGCTCTTAATTACGGCTCGCGCTCGGAGATTGTCGACGCTGCGCGTTCGATTCTTACCGACCTCATCGCCGAGGCCCACCAGCGGGGCTGCTCGCTCGAAGACCTCATCCAGGTTGACGGTCTCGAAGCCCGCCTGGATGAGCACCATATCTCGGATCACCTGTACACCGCGCACATGCCCGACCCGGATCTGGTAATACGCACCTCCGGCGAGCAGCGTATCTCCAACTTTCTCCTGTGGCAGATCGCCTACTCCGAAATCTTCATTACTGACCGCCTCTGGCCCGACTTCCGCGGCATCCACCTGCTGGAAGCCATCCAGAACTACCAGAAGCGCGAGCGACGCTTTGGTGGCTTGGGCGAGACCTTCACCGACGAAGATCTCGATGCACTCGAGCCCGCGTCCGAAGTCGCCGAGGAAATCGTTACCGAGCTAGCTCCCAAGCAGCTTGCCCCGCGCTGATTTCAGTCCCCGCCTGGTCGATTAGCGGCACCGGAGGAAAATATAAATCGATGTCAGGCAACCATTTAGAGTCGGCGTGATTTTGGTTGAACCACTGGCAACTCAATATTGCCCCTTGCTGTCCTTCGGTATAAGCAAGGAGGCCCGTATGTTCGCCGCATTGAATAAGTCACTCTGCATCACTCTCGCCCTGGTTCTCGCCGTGACGCCTGCCATTCCGGCCCAACAGATTACTCCAAATGCCGCACCGGTTCCGCCGCAGATCGCGTCGGCGCACACCATCTTCGTCTCCAACGCGGGAGGAAGTAACTTCTTCAACATGTTTACGGGTGGCCCCGACCGCGCGTACAACAGTTTTTACGCAGATCTCCGTCAGTCGAGTCAATACCAGTTGGTCAGCTCGCCATCTCAGGCCGACCTCATCTTTGAAATCCGGGCCATCGCACCGGCCATACCAAGCGATGACCTCCCCGCCTACAATCCGCAACTGGTTCTCAGCATTCTCGACCCGCAGACCAAGGCCGTGCTCTGGACGACCAGCGCCAATGTCCGCGCTGTCGGAACCAGGAAACAACGGGACAGGGGCTTCGATCAGTCCATGGCGGTGCTGGTCGACAAGCTGGCGCAGATTACCGGTCAGCCACTGACGAGCGAACAACTGAAGGCAGTCAGGGACAATTCGCGGATGCCTACGGCAGCGAAGGTATTCATTGTGGTAGCCCTCGCGGCGGGCGTGGCCCTCACCACCTACGGCATCTACCGCGTAACCCACCCACCCACGCTGACGATGCCATCCCTGCCACCCGGATTCGGCGCAACACGGTAGGATTGGGCAGGCCTGGCGCAAGTTGCCCGTTTCTTCCACTCCAGAGCACGTCGCGGCGGTTGTCTCTACAGTCGGCCGCCGCGCCGCGCTGCGTCGTACAGCGAAAGCCCGATCAGTGTTTTCCCATCATGAATCTTGCCTTCGGCCACCATCTGCATCGCCCTGGAAAGCGGCATGCGCAGGATCTCGATGTTTTCGTCGAGTTCGGGGTGAGCTTCGCCCGCGCGAATATCCCGCGCCAGATAAATCTGCATCCATTCACCGAGGAAGCCGGGGCTGGCGAAGTAGCGCAGCAGCATGGTCCAGCGTTTCGCCCGGTAGCCGGTCTCTTCGATCATTTCGCGTTTGGCGGCGGCCAGCGGAGCCTCTCCCGGTTCGCGCGTGCCCGCCGGCAGTTCGAACAGATACTGCCCCGCGGCGTGGCGGTACTGCCGCTCCAGGATCACGTCCGGGTCAGCCGGATTCTTTGACTCGTCTATGGCGAGGATCACCACCGACCCATTGTGCCGGATCACATCGCGCACATTGCGATGGCCGCTCGGCTCAATCAGTGTGTCGGTGTATACGTTGAACACCTTCCCTTTGTAGGAAAGCTTGGAGGAAATCAGCTTTGCCTTGCCCGAGCGTCTCACGCCGGTCGCGGTTTTCCCGGCGGATGGCTTTGGTGCATTCTTCTCGCGGTGGGGCTTGCTGGGCTTGTTTAATGGGAGGGCCATGGGTCTACGGTATCATCCTGCATCGGCGCGACAAATAGCGCATCCAATCTCAGGCATGTTCCAATTGGTGAGGGACTTGGTTCGACTTGGCGGCCGTCTTGCTCCACGAGAAATCCACAGCCGAGATTGAGAATTACTGATGAGCACTGAGTGTTATCCCATCGCGACGCTGCCGCACACGACGAGGCTCTTCCGCGACTTCCTTGCCATCGGCGACAGCCCGGCGGAATCCCCGGTGCGCCAATGGTATGGAGCCGAGCCACTCGGCCGCGCGTGGATGCAGCCAGCCGGGCTCACGGGAAACACGGACGCGCTGGCTGCTGCGCTCGAGCGGCAAAGCCTCAGCTTCGGTGCCGGGCCGGCGACGCTCGCCAACCTTGCGAGACTTCGTGGCGGCGCGCGGGCCGTCGTCACCGGACAGCAAGTGGGCTTGCTGGGCGGACCGCTGCTGACTCTGCTGAAGGCAGCCACCGCCGTTGCACGCGCCAAACAGGCTACCTTGGTCACGGGCGTCGAGCATGTTCCCATCTTCTGGCTCGCTACGGAAGACCATGATCTCGAAGAAGTGGACCAGGTTTCGCTGCTGAGCAAGTTCTCCGTAGAGACGCTGCGTCTCGGACTGAAGACGCAGCATAACGGTCCGCCCGTCGGAGACGTTTCGTTTGGTCAGGAGATCAACGCCCTGCTCGATCAGGCTGCCGAGCTGCTGGGGCATACGCCCATCTGCGATCTTCTACGCGAGTGTTATGGCTATCGGCCAGCCAACGGACCCGGCCCGACGTTCGCCGCTGCCTTCGCCCGCCTGATGACTCGCCTCTTCTCCGAACAGGGCCTGATCGTAATGGACGCCTCCAGCCGTGACTTTCACTCCCTTGGCGCGTCCACCCTGCGACACGCGATCGAACACGCCGGCGACCTCGAAGCCGCGCTCCTCTCCCGCACTGCCGAACTCGAATCCGCCGGATACCATGCGCAGGTCCTGGTCAAGCCCGGTGCTTCGATGCTCTTCCTGGTTAGCGACGCGGAAGGTGATACCGGAATCAAAGAACGGCAGCACCTCCGCCGCCTGCCCGACGGGACCTGGAAGGCCGGGGCAGGGAATTCCGCGCTCTCATACACGACCGCCGAGCTCCTGGGTATTCTCGAATCCGCACCCGAGCGGCTGAGCCCGAACGCGATCCTTCGTCCGGTCTTCCAGGACACGATTCTGCCAACCACCGCCTACGTCGGCGGCCCGGCCGAGGTCGCCTACTTCGCTCAGAGCGCCGTGCTCTATCAGCGTATTCTGGGCCGAGTCACACCCATCCTGCCTCGCCTCTCCGCAACCCTGATCGAGCCGCCCGTCGGCGCCGTGATGACGCAGCACGAGGTCAGTCTCCCGGACGCGATGCAGCCGACCGACGTACTGGCCCAGCGGTTGGGCGCGCGTGCCATGCCGATCGAGGCCAAACGCAAACTCGCCGCTGCCGGCAATGCGCTCGACGAAGCGCTGACCGCCGCACAGAATTACCTTGGCTCGCTCGAGCCCAGTCTGGGCCGCTCGGCGGAGGTTTCCGCGTCGAAGATGCGCTACCAGATGGATCGCCTGCGCCGACTTGCGGCCAACTTCGAACTGAACAAGGAAGCCAGCCTGCGCAAACATGCGGAGGCGATGACGCTGCACCTGTTTCCCGAGGGCCATCCCCAGGAGCGCGTAATCGCTGGGGTGTGGTTTGTGGCGGGGGTGGAGGCTCAGGGTGGGAGCGCGGAGGGGTTGATTGCGCGGCTGGTGGACGAGGCGGCGAGCCAGTGTCCGGGACATATTGTCATCCGCCTTTAGCGATTTCTTCCAGCCGGTCGAACAATCGCAATCAACAGCCAGAAAGCGTCTTACAATGGTTCCCGAGCAAGGAGAACCATCGATGGGCCTGAGCGATCAACCATTTGAAATCACTTGTCCGGACTGCGGAGCGATGCTCAAGGTCGACCCGGTTACGCGTGCGATCATCTCTCACACCTCCGCGCCGCGCAAGCGGATGTTCGAGGACTTCACCGACGCTGCCAAGGCGCTGCGCGAGGCCGACGCCCGCCGCGAATCTCTGTTTGCCCAGAGCATCGATGCGCAGAAGAACAAGGACGACCTGATGGCCAAGAAGTTCGCCGAAGCGGTGAAGAAGGCCAAGGAGACGCCGGACACCGGCAAGCCGCTGCGCGATTTCGACCTGGATTAAGGGCCTAACACCGATCAGCATCGATTGAACCGATCAAAGTGGATCGAGGATTCTCCGCATTTCAGCATCGTTATTTCCTTTTCCTAATTGGTCTCATCCGCGTGGATCGGTGTTAAGTTTTCGTTTGCACGGTAAACTGAAGACATGCCGCCAATTCTCAACGCACAAGGCTTGTCGAAGCGATTTGGCGCCGTGCCGCTGTTTCAGAACATCAGCTTTCCCGTATCCGCCGGAGATCGCATTGGCCTGATCGGCCCGAATGGAGCAGGTAAATCCACTCTGCTGGCTGTGCTTGCGGGCGAACAGGAGGCCGATGCCGGCGAAGTCGCCACCCGCAAGCGGGCCCGCATTGCGTACGTTCTGCAGGAATCAAACTTCGCCCCGGGCCTCACGGTGCGGGATGTTCTCGATGCCGCGCTGACCCGCGCTCATGTTGCCGAGGCGCAGCACGAAGGCCGATTGCGCGAGACGGCCGGCCGCACCGGATTTCCCGACCTCGCTGCCGAGGCGGCCACGCTCTCCGGAGGCTGGCGCAAGCGCCTCGCTATCGCCGAAGCTATCGTCACACACCCGGACGTGTTGCTGCTCGACGAGCCAACCAACCACCTCGACCTGGCCGGGATTGCGTGGCTCGAGGACCTGCTCAACCAGGCCAACTTCGCCTGCGTCATGGTGAGTCACGACCGTTATTTTCTGGAGAATGTGGCGACCGAGATAGTCGAGCTGAACCGCGTTTATGCCGAAGGCCTGCTGCGAGTAAAGGGAACCTACTCGAAGTTCATCGAGGGGAAACAGGCGTACCTGGAGGCGCAGTCGAAGCTGCAGGATTCGCTGAAGAACCGCGTCAAGATTGAAGTGGAGTGGCTGCGCCGCGGACCCAAGGCGCGTGCTACCAAGGCCAAGGCTCGTATCGACAACGCGAATGATCTGATTGGCCAATTGCGCGATGTGAACCAGCGCGTGCAGACGGCTACCGCGGGAATCGATTTTTCCGCCACCGACCGCCAGACCAAGCGGCTGGTCGAGTTTGAAGATGTTTCGCTCAGCTTTGGCGAGAAGAAGATCGTCGAGCACCTGAATTTTCTCATCCCCAACGGGATGCGCGTCGGCCTGGTTGGCCCCAATGGCAGCGGCAAGACCACGGTGCTGCGGCTGCTCACCGGGGAGTTGGAGCCGACGGCGGGCTCGATCCGGAAGGCGGCCGCGCTGAAGATTGTTTACTTCTCGCAGATGCGTGAGTTGGAGGAAGCGGTTACGCTGCGTCGCGCCCTAGCGCCGGACTCCGACTCGGTCGTCTACCAGGGTCGCGTGGTGCACGTCGCCAGCTACGCAACCAAGTTTCTGTTCACCAGCGAGCAGCTTAATCAGCCGGTCGAGCGGCTCAGCGGAGGCGAGCGCGCCCGCGTGCTGATCGCCAAGCTGATGCTTGAACCGGCCGATGTGCTGCTGCTCGACGAGCCGACCAACGACCTCGACATCGCGACCCTGGAGATTCTGGAAGAGAGCCTGCTGGAATACACGGGCGCGCTGGTGCTGGTCACCCATGACCGCTACATGCTGGACCGCGTCTCCACCATCGTGCTGGGGCTGGATGGCCGCGGCAACGCCGAGACCTTTGCCGACTACTCGCAGTGGGAACAGTGGCAGCGCGAGCAAGGCTCGGACAACAGCGACGGGAGTTCGTCCGCAGCGACCGCAACGCCCTTGCAAAGCGCGTCACCGGCCAGTGCTGGCAAGAAGAAGCTCTCCTACCTGGAAGCGCGTGAGTTCGCGTCGATCGAGGACAAGGTTGAGGCTGCCGAAGAACGGTTGAACGCAGCCCGCGATCAGCTGGACGACCCGCACGTCGCCACCAACGCCGATGCGCTCACTGCGGCACTGCACGAAATGGAAGCGGCGCAGGCAGCCGTCGACGAACTCTACGCACGCTGGGCCGAACTGACGGAGAAGGCCGGCTAGGCACTTCGCGCAGTTCTCGGCGGTACTTCGTGCGGCTCTCGACGCTTCGCGCAGCGGCAGGAGCGAACTAGGTTGACTTCCTGTTTTCCGCATTCGCGGTATGCGGCTTGCGGCCGAGTTGCTTCCAGTTCGTCTCGGTCATCTCGACGCCGAACTTCTTCGCCGCTGTCTGAATGTGGTGAAATGCCTGTTCGCGCTCCTCGTCAGAGACACCCTTCACCTGATCGAACCGCGCGATTGCATTGCGTACGTGCGATGCGTCGTTCAGAGGCTCTTTGCGCTGCCTCGGAAATGCATAAGTTGAATTCGGCAGTTGCTCGCGATCTTCCGTTGAGAGCGGGTGCGAGGACTCATGCGATTGATGCGATATGGCCATGGTCATACTCCCTATCGGCGCGTTGGTTGCGCCGCATGTGGGATTAGATGGCAACCTGGCGTCGGATGTTGGCGGTTGAAGCCAACAATTCTCCGCTCATTCGCTCGCATACTGCTGAAACCTTGAACAGGCTGTGTTCTGGAATCGCGATCGCTCAGGCGGGATCTGCGGGAGTCGCTCAAGCGCCATCGCGAGAACCAGGTTAGCTGCCTGGATTGAACGGCTCGTCGGCCGATGGGCCGTAGAGGCCGGGCACGGGAATGTCGTTCAGGCGCAAATACACGCTGAGTTGGGCGCGATGGTGAAGCAGGTGGTTAAAACACATGTGGCGGAAGGCAAGCGATCGCGGACTGCTGGAGATGACGTGATCTCCGAACGAGAACTTCCACGGCTCAGCGAGTGTAGCGTCGGAGCATGCGGCCAGTGCGGCGCGACAGTCGCCGGCGTTGGTATCGAAGGCGGTGAGCGCGAAGTCGCGGCTACGGAAGGTCTGATCGGGCCATGATGTGTTGGGGTTCTTCAGGTCGAGGCTTGGCGTGGTCAGGATGGTCTTGCCGAAGATGGGCAGCGTAGCGACATGCATGGTCAACTTGCCGAGAGGCATGGACTTGTCGTGACACTTGAAGTCCGGGTTGCCTTCGGGGACGCGCTCAAGGACCCTGCGCGTCATGGCTATCTCGATGTCGTAGTCCTGGAGCAGCAGTTCTGCGGTTGTCATAGATCGAATCTCCCTGTCGGTGTCTGACTTCAGCTTCACGGTTGGACATATCCAACTGTGGCGGCGGAGCGGGAAGCTCGTCGCCGGGCCGTCGTCGTCAGTAACTATATGCCGGTGATGTTGAAGCCACAATCAACAAACGTGATTTCTCCCGTGATTCCGCTGGCCAGCGGCGAGCACAGGAAGAGCGCCGTGTTGCCGACCTCGGCCTGCTCGACGTTGCGGTGCAGCGGCGCGCGCGCGGTAACGGCGTTCAGGATCTGGCTGAAGTCGCCAATGCCCCGCGCCGCCAGGGTCTTGATCGGGCCGGCCGAGATCGCGTTGACGCGAATGTTCTTCGACCCCAGCGAGGCAGCAAGATAACGCACAGTGGCTTCGAGCGCGGCTTTCGCCACACCCATCACGTTGTAGTTGGGAAAGACCTTTTCAGCTCCGTAGTAGGTCAGTGTCAAGATGGCGCCGCCTTCGGTCATCAGGGGCGCAGCGCCACGGGCGACCGCAATCAGCGAGTAGACGCTGACGTCGTGGGCGATGCGGAAGTCCTCGCGCGCCGTCAACAGAAAGTCGTTCTTGATCGCGTCGGCCGGCGCGAACGCGATCGAGTGAATGAGGATATCGATCTTGGGGAATGCGGCGGAGATCTGAGTGAAGAGTGTGTCGATTTCCTCGTCGCGGGACACATCGCACTGGAAGGCCCGCCCGGTGCCGGTCTGCCCGAGGTCGTTCAACAGCTCTTCCGCTTCGCTCTTCAGCCGCTCCATTTGGTACGACAGCACCAGGGTGGCTCCCGCCTCGGCCAACTTCTGGGCCACGCTATAGGCAATGCTGCGCTTATTTGCCAGGCCGAAAACAACGGCCACTTTCCCCTTCAAATCAATCATTCCGCTCCCTCAAATGCCCTGAAGGTCTAGGATAGCAGCCGATTGCGGCAGACGCATACGCCGGACGCAAATGGCGCCTGGTCTGTAACTTGAAGGGGGTGCGAATGAAATTGAACTACTGCAGCAGCGAGGAACGAACCGTCGGCATCATCATGTCGCCCAGCGGAGCATTCTCGGGCGACCCTTCAGCGCTCGCCGCATCCGCGTCCGCGGTGATGACTCGCCGGCAATTGCGGCCGGCGCTTTTTGCCTGATAGAGCGCCTTGTCGGCGCGCGCAATCAGGGTCACGGCGTCGTCCTCAACGACCGCTTCGGTGAGTCCTATGCTGAGAGTCAATGGCATATTCCGCCCGAAAAGGCTCAGATTGCTAACGGCATGGCACAGACGCTCGGTGACGACCAGGGCAATGCTGACGGGTGTCTGGGGCAGGATCAGGAGAAACTCATCGCCGCCATACCGGCCGAGGTAATCCCGCCCGCGCAGATGCGTGGAAATCGTCTCGGCGACATCCCGCAGGGCTGCATCTCCGGCGGCATGGCCCTGGATGTCGTTGATGGACTTGAAGTAATCGACGTCGATGAGCGCGACCGAGAGTTTGGTCTTGCCGCGCTGGATGTGCTTGAGTTCGGCCGCGAGTTTGACCTCAATGCCGCGGCGGTTGAACGCGCCGGAAAGAGAGTCTTTTTGCGATTCGTCGGCACTGCGGGCGATCAGCTCGCTGCTCGAGAGGAAAAGGATAAAGAGTCCGGTGACGAAGGCAGAGACGACGCCGAGCAGCAAGGTCGCGCTGCCCACAGCGTTGGTTTGCAGCAGTCTTAGGGGCGTACCGTGGAGAACAGCCATCACGCCACAGTTGACCGTGACCGCGGCGAAGAACGTCATGCAGGCTGCAAACAGACGCATTGCGGTGGGGCTGGTGAACGTCGGCGACTTGCGGAAGAGTTCCAGAGCAATAAGGCCGCGGATCAACCCGACTGTGAGCGACACGGCGACGATGCGCGGGACGATTCTGTCCTGGACTTCACTGTAGTAGAAGAGGATTACCAGCGAAAGGCAGGAGACAGTGATTGGCAGCAGCGTTGTCCTTCGGCTGCCGATGAAGCGCAGAATCCCGCGGTAAAGGAAGACGAAAGATCCGAAGACAAAGCAATGGGCGGTCGATACCGACAGGAGATAGGGGATGGATCCGCGCGACGCCAGCAGAAATGTGCCCGGCACGCCGAGCAGAAAACTGACGGCGATGGTATTGATTCCGCGCAGGTTGGGGTAGCTGCGCTTCATGCCGAAAAACACGACGGCAAACGCCACCGCCAGCATGAAGTCGCAAGCAATCAGGGTACGGTTGTCCAACCAGGAAAAAACGTACATGTATGCCCAACCTTTCTCGCAATACTAGCCACAATGCAGTGTGCGAAGTAGGGCACTTAAGTTGTAGATGGCTGAACAGTTGTAGGGACCGAGGCCTTCCGGAAAATGACCCGTCAAGAGTCCCGTCCGGTTGCCCGGCGGGCGCGAGCCGGGTGAATTGGGCTCTCAGTTGATGAAACCGATACGAGCGCGTTGGCGGGGAGGACAAATCGGCCGGAAATGCCGCCTAGCCCGCAGTCAACCATTTGTATTGCTCTTCAGTCAGCGGCACGACCGACAGGCGGAACTGTCGAAACAGGAGGGAACCTTTGAATTCCGCCGAATCGCGGATCTCGGCCAGTGGTTTTTCGCGCTTCAGCCGCTTCACCGGCTTGATGCGGACGATGGGATTTCTGGGATCGGACGCGTCCACCGACACCACCTTGGCCGTTCCCACCGCGGCTTTTCCCACGTTGGAGTGGTAGATGACCAACTGGTCGCCCTTCTTCATATTGCGCAGGGTCAGCAGGGCCTGGTTGTTGGTGATGCCGTCCCAGGTGGTTTCGCCGTCGCGCAGCAGGTCGTCGAAGGAGTATTTGCCGGGTTCGGTCTTCAAGAGGTAGGGCATTAAGGCAAGGTACTAGGTTCGAGGTTTGAGGTTCAAGTTGGACTAGCCGCCCAGGTCCAGGAGTTCCACCTGCGGGATGGATCGGCCCAGGAATTGGCTTCCAAGGCGGGCGAATTTTTCCACCGAGTCGGTGGCGTAGCACTGGAATGTGGCTTCGCCGGCAGTCACCGGATGTGCGAGGCGAACCGATCGCTCGATCGCGATTGCGGTGGCTCTTGCCGAGTCGATGACTTCGGCATGGGAACCAAGTTCGTCGAGCGCAGCCTTGATGGCTGGGGCGATCAGCGGGTAATGGGTACAGCCGAGCAGAACGGCTTCCGGGGAACAATTCGCAAGCGCCTCGCGCAAATAGATGCGCAAGACTTCCCGGGTGACGAAATGGTCGACCCAACCCTCCTCGACCAGCGGGACCAGCAGCGGGCAAGCCTTCTCGTTTGCGTGGAGTCCCCGGCTGGCGCACTGAGCCTGGTATGCATGCGACTGCACGGTTGCAGAGGTGGCGAGAACCAGGACATCGGCGTTGGGATGACGATCGTGCGCGGCGTCCACGACCGGCTCGATCACCCCAGTCACGGGAATCTCTACCGAAGCGCAAATTTCGTCCAGCGCGAGCGCGGACGCGGTGTTGCACGCGATGACCAGATGCTGGGCGCCGCGGGACGCGAGGAAACGCGCGCTTTCCATCGCATACCGTGCGATCGTCGTCTGCGACTTCGAGCCGTAGGGCAGACGCGCCGTGTCGCCGAGATAGATGTAGTGCGCGCTGGGAATCAGCGGCAATAGTTCACGCAGGACGGTGAGACCGCCAAAGCCCGAGTCGAAGACTCCGATGGTGACTCCCATCAGTGAGCCTCCTGCACAGTCGGCTGTGCGGTTCCGGTTGCGGTGTCGACCACCGCATACGTGCGCAGCAAGTCGGCGTGTCCGTTCAGTGTGTCGCGCGGCCGGCCGTCGACGAGAAAACGGACCTGCTCGATTCGCGGAAAGTTGGCGTACAGAGTTCCGACGATTGACTGGATGGTGAGCATCTCGGGCTCGATGCCGGACGGGTGGTGGTCGGCAAACGTACCGTGCAGATTCACCACGGCCAGTTGTCCACCCGGGACTTGCGGCTCGGCGGTTAAGTCGCTGCCGGCGGGCGCCGCAGGGGAAGCCGATTGCTGGTCTGCCGTCTTGGGACCGGCCGCGACCGGCGGGTGCAAGGGCAGGTCAAGCAGGAACACATCGTCAATCGCCGGACCGCTTTCGATCGGGTGGGCGGAGTTCTTGTAGGAGTATTCGGCGATGAGCCGAGCCAGCAGTGCGCGCGCCCGCGCGGTTGCCTCAGTCGGCAGAGCCAGATCGCGGTCCACCAGAATGATGGTGCCGTCCGCGTCGTTGGCCAGCGCCAGGTGGACACTGGCGCTACCCGCGGCAACCGGAGCAGCCAGTGGGGTCTCGTCGCGATGCCGGGTCAGCTTCTCTCGCGCCTGCTCGCAACCGCGCAGCAGCACCAGCGCCATCAGCAAAATGGCTCCGGCGAGCACCCAGAAAAGAATGCGCTGGTAACGGGGGATCATTGCGTCCCCTTCTGCGCCGGCCGGGCGGTGGCACCGGCTTGTGAGCGCGCGCGAGCGGCGGCAAGCCCGGCAGCTTCCGCGGCGGCAATTGCCTTCGATTGCGCCGAATCCTCGGCCGACGCGGGAGTTGCCATGCCGATGGGGTCAGCGTGGTCGCGCCACGCTTGCAAGGCTTCAGTCAGCGCTTCCGCAACCCGTTGCTGATAGTTCGCGTCGGTCACGGCTGCCGGATCCTCACCCGGAACCGGCAGGGGCGCGAGTTCGATAGTCACGGCAGGGCACATCAGGTTATCCAGCGGCGCCACTGCGGCCTTCCCAGCCAGCGTTGGAATACTGCCTTTCGAAAAGACTGAGCTGAGGTCGCCACTCAGGCGCTGACTTTGGCTCACAAAACCGGCCTGAGCCGTCTCCCAGGGAACCGGGACAAACGCGGAGGAAAAGTCGCCGCCTGCATCCTCAGTTAACGAGGGCTGCAAGGTTGAGGTGTAGATATGCACGCCTGATCCGGTTGCGGTTGCATGCAGGACGATGCAGGCGACTGCATGGGTGCGGTTTGCGATCTCGGCGCGCTGGTCGGCGGTGAGCGGGTCCGCGGGGTCCGCATCCCGGGTCGCGACTACGGTGAATCCTGCAGCCGACAAAGCCGTGCGCAGCCGCATCTCCAATGCCAGCGTAACGTCCTTTTCGAGGATGTGATCGCCGAGAACTGCACCCCCATCCGGCCCGCCATGCGCGGGGTCGAGCACCACCAGATTGTGATTCAGCAGCGAGGCGGGCAAGGATGGCGGCTGTTCCGGCATGGGAATCTCGCCCTGGGGCTGGGCATGGACGGAGAACGCAATCGCCGCCGCTGCCGCCAGGACGGCGACGAGAACGGCGGCGAACTTGCGGGAAGGGATCAACGGATTCTTATCGGATCGATTCCAGATTGACGGAGCGAAGGCGCCCTGCCCATCTTAGTCGAGCGCATAGAT
>Ga0181520_10005087_pt1 | contig 21307 bp, 24 predicted proteins | sample PEATcosm2014_Bin_29_FD_132451 | JGI IMG/M metagenome (GOLD analysis project Ga0181520, IMG submission 132451) | Peatland microbial communities from MTU Mesocosm Facility, Houghton, MI, USA - PEATcosm2014_Bin02_30_metaG | ecosystem: Environmental > Terrestrial > Soil > Wetlands > Peat | place... | reverse complement strand
TAATTTTCGAGATTCACAATTCGAAATTCCCGTCCCGGTAAAAGTTTTCGCAACGGATCCATCAACAGAGAGATTTTGTTACTGTCCGTTGCTGGTGATCGATATTAAACGCGAAAAAAAATCTAAACCCGCCGCCAATGTGATGGGTCCTGTATGCCAACCATGCAGATTCAAGACCAAAAACATCCTTATCTTGGCGCACCCGAATATCACAAGAGTACATTATCTTTTACGAGGCCGGATTATGCCGTACACCATTACCCTGATCTCACCTGAAGAAAAGGAACAGCAGGTAGAGCGCTTTGCCCCCCGGGTTAAGTACGAGATCAAATCCGAGATCTTCGGCTGCTGCATCAAGCTCCTGTCCGATGACCGGACGCTCCTTGAAACCTGGCAGGAGAACTTCTCCCCGATGTCCCAGAACATCCGGTCGCACGGCCGGCTCTATGTCTTTAAGGATCCATCCTGTGGTGAGAACACGGTGCAGTTCGACCCGTATTCAAAGACCGCGTTTCTCTTCAACTTCTCGTACTACGGCTGGATCAAATCGATCGCGCTCGGCCTGTGCGGCGACATCCTTGAAGACGAGCACGGCATTGGCTCGGTGCACGGCGCCTGCGTGGATGTCGGGGGAAAGGGCCTTGCCATGGTCGGGACATCGGGTGCCGGCAAGACCACGCAGACCTATGGTCTCCTCCGCGACCCGCACGGCCGGATCATTTCTGACGACTGGTTCTTTGCCCGGGTCTTCGGCCCCGAGATCCTTGCCTACGGCTCGGAACGGAATTTTTACATCCGGCAGGACCTCTCCGCTATCTGGAAAGAGTTCGGCGGCCTTGTGGCAGCAGACGAGTACGATGCGGACGGGCGTGCGGTGGCAGACATCCGGTGGGTCGTGGGCAAAGGGCGGCTGCTGCCGCTGACCACCTTGAACACGATTATTATCCTCAAGCGGGATGCTACCGACCCGCAGATAATAAAACCGCTTGAGAAGCGCGAGGCGCTCGACCTCTTTACCGGAAACGGGTACTTCAACCCGCACCTGCTGGTAAAAGATTCCCGAAAAAGTGCGCTCCGGGAACGGTATATCGGCGACCTCATCGACCGGACAGACTGCTACCTGCTCAATACGACCGGGACGCCAAAGGAGACGCAGCAGCGGATCCGCACGATCCTCGGGATGCCGGAGTGTGCATAATACGGCTGGTACCTCCGGGACAATCCCGAAACGGCAATCTCCCGCCCGCCTGCATCCGCACTAAAAAGCGAGCGTTCAAATATGGTCACGGCAGAGTTCTGGTATAATTCCTGAGGTATACTATGACAGAAACAACTGCAACTACGGAACCGTGCGGGTGCTCATGCGGGTGCTGTGCTCCCGGGCTCTTTCCCTGGTGGATCCTCCTCCTGTGGGGGCTCCTTGCCCTGATTCTCGGGATCATGTTCCTTGCCTCACCCGGCATAACGACCATTATCTTTATCACGTTCCTTGGCGCGTACTGGTTCGTGGGGGGTCTCTTCTCCCTTGCCAGCCTCGCCATTGACCGGACGAACATGGGCTGGAAGATCCTCTTTGCGATCTTAAACCTTATCGCGGGTATCATCATCCTTGCCTACCCGCTGTACAGCACATTCTTACTCCTGACGTTTGTGATCATCCTCATCGGCGTCTGGGCGTGCATCACGGGCGGTGTCCACCTGTACCATGCATATTCGCAGAAGGATGCAGGAAACGGCATCCTCGGGATCATCAGTCTCGTCTTTGGGCTCCTGCTGCTTGCATTCCCCCTGATCTCGGCCGCGCTCCTGCCATTTATTGCCGGCATCTTCGCCATCGTTATCGGTATTGCTGCCATCGTGACTTCGTTTGCGGCAAAAAAAGCATTATCGGCGGCTCCGGCACCATAAGGCCCCACTCTTTTTTTTATTAATTCCCTTTCAGCGGTTCACCATCAGGCATCATGAAGAGAGGATTGTTACTTCATTCCCGATGTTATGATGAGTGCCGCCGACCCCGAAGGGACGCCCCCGCGGCGGATCAGTGACGAATAAGAATCTGAAAAATCAAACGGGGAATAAAACTCCCTTGCCCCGCCGTGCCCCGGAGGGGCGCTCGCGGCGGGTGGCCCTCCCCCGGTTTTCACAATGCTTTTTGTTGGTTTTTTTACATCCGTTTTGTTCAAATCTGATCTTTGACAATAATTATTTTGTAAAAAAACGGTAAATTAAAGCAGAAGCAGATCGGGCATCCCCTCCCTCCTGCGCCTTCATGATATCAATGCGGGAATACTATTGACCACTCAGCCGGCTAAAAAAAAGATCAGGATTTTTTCATGAGGGTTTTTCCCGCAGAGAATGCCGCGCCGGCGACGCCCCCCAGTTTCCGGTACGAGCGACCGGCCAAGAGGAGCGGGTCGATCTTCTTTGGATCGGGAATGTTGTCCGTAAGGCAGGGCGTGTCCACGTAATATTCGACAACTTCTCCGATGAAGACCTCGTTGTTGGGCAGTTCCACGGTCTTGACCACTTTGCAGACGGCATTTACCGGGCACTCACGGATCATCGGGGCGTGTTTTTCTTTGCCGTAGAACCCGGAAAAGACCGCGGACTTATCGGTATCGCGTCCCGAGACGAGCCCGCAGTAGTCGGTCTCTTTTATGAGCGCTGCCGGTGGCACGTTGATGCTGAAGTACCCGGTCTCTTTTATCCCGGCATTGGTAAAGTGGGCCTTCATGGATGAGATATAGACGAGTGGTGGCTGTATGGACATGACGCCATATGCGCCGATCGTAAGGTAGTTCTCCTTTCCCTTTACGAGCGTGCCGGCGATCACGACGGGCATCGGCGCTGCAGGAGCCTGATTTGGCATCTGGATCTTCTCCATATCTTACCTCCTCGCACCCGGAACCGGTCATGAGCGTTTATTCACTCAAAAGCCGGCCGGATCCTCACGTATACCATACTGTCCAATCCAGTATATACAGTACTGGCAGGATGGAATGGTATTTTTTCCGGTGTGTGCCGTTTTTTAAAAAACCAAAAATGTCCTGCCGGTTATGCTCCTCTCGGGGATTTTTTTGCCGCACGATACCACCCAAATGCATGCCGGATCAAAAACCCGATGACAAGCACCGGTACCGCCGCTGCCAACGCAATTGTCACCCATTCTGTGGCGGTCAGTGGCACTGTGCCGAAAACCTCGCCACCGAACTGGATGATGAGGATCTGGACAATCACGATCCCGCCCATGACTAAAAAGAACGTCGGGTTGCCCTTGAAAAACTGCGGCATCTTCCCGTCCATTGCCCGGCAGTTGAAGCCGTTTGTCACGGCGGCAATGATGAACGCCGCAAAGAAGATCGTGCCGATCTCTGCCTCAGTCTCGCCGCCAAGGAACCCGGTGCCGAGCTGAAGGAGACCGCCAATGATGAGGAAGGTGCCGGTTATTGCGATTGCAACCCACATAAACGGCGTGATGATGCGGGCGTCACGCGGGACCGGCGTCCGGTCGAGCAGCCCGGGATGCGGCGCTTCCGAGCAGAGCGCAAACGCGGCGAGCGTGTCCATGATGATATTGATCCAGAGGATCTCAATGATGGTAAATGGCTCCGGGTAACCGAGGAGCGGTGCGATGAACACAAGGATACAGGCACTGAAGTTAATCGTGAGCTGGAATACGAGGAAGCGCTGGATATTCTCGTACAGCGACCTGCCCCACCAGACGGCACTTGTTATCGAGGCAAAGGAGTCATCGAGAAGGATGATGTCGCTTGCCTCCCGTGCCACTTCGGTACCGGCGATACCCATTGCAAGCCCCACGTCCGCGTGCCTGAGCGCCGGGGCATCGTTTGTCCCGTCGCCGGTCACGGCAACGACCGCACCGGTCTTCTGGAGTGCCTGCACGAGAAGGAGCTTGTCCAGGGGTTCGGCCCGGGCCATCACGTCAAGAGTTTTTGCGGCTGCAACCTGCTCTCCGGCTAAAAGCGCCCGGAACTCTTTTCCTGTCATGATCGTACCGCCTTGCAGGATCCCGGCCTCCCGGGCGATTGCCTGTGCGGTTACCGGGTTGTCCCCGGTAACCATCCGCACCCTGATGCCGGCACGCTGGCAGCGGGCCACGGACGCTGCGATATCGTCCCGCAGGGGATCGCGGATGCCGACGTAGCCATCCCAGGTAAGCCCGGTCTCGGTCTCGTCATCCCCGGTAATTTCCCGGTGGGCAAACGCGAGTGTCCGCATCTCGCGGGAAGCAAGCACGCCTACTCCAGAGAGATCGGGGGTCGTGATGCAGAGGCCGGACAGGATCTCCGGCGCTCCTTTGGCAAGCAGAAATTTGTGTCCGTTTAAGTCCACCACGGTCGACATCCGCTTGCGCTTCCCGTCGAAGAGGTACTGCCGGGCAGCCGGGATATCTTCCCGCAGATTCCGGTAATCGATCGCATGCGCCCGCAGCCACCGGAGGAGCGCCCCCTCGGTCGAGTTCCCGATCACGGTCGCCCTTCCGTTCTCCCGCTCTTCGAGGTAAGCGGTACCGTTGACTGCCGCGTTCAGCGTGATCCATTCCGCAGGGGTTTTTGGGACCAGGCCCGGCCCTGCAGGGGCTGTAACGGAGGCTTCGGCTACTTCCATCTGGTTTTTCGTGAGTGTCCCGGTCTTGTCGGTGCAGACCGAGGTCGCTGATCCGATGGTCTCGCACGCGATGAGGCGCCGGACAAGACAGTTTGCCCGGGTCATCTTGCGCATCGCAAGGGAGAGCGAGAGTGCAACGCTCATCGGGAGTCCTTCGGGCACGGCGGCCACGACAATCACGACCGCGAGCATGAAGTACCGGAGCAGGTGGTTTGCGGTAACGAGGTTAAATCCTGTCAGGTCGCCGACAAGGATGCCCCGGATAACGAGCGTACTGCAGATGAGGATTGCCATCGCGTACCCGAATTTCGAGATGAGCCCGGCAAGGATTTCGAGTTTTTCTTCAAGCGGCGTCTTTGTCGCATGATCGATCCCGAGCGTTGCGGCGATCACGCCCATTTCTGCTGCATCGCCGACCGCCCCGGCGATCATCCGGCCTTTCCCGGCCGTGACGAAACTTCCTTTGAGGACCTTGTCGGCAGTCTCTTTCCTGATCGGTTCACTCTCACCGGTAAAAGCAGACCCGTCAGAGAAAAGTTCGTCCGATACAAGGAGCCAGCCGTCGGCAGGGATCGCGTCGCCGGCTTCAAGGAGGATAAGGTCGCCGACCACGATATCGCGGGAGGGCACCAGTCCCGGGGTGCCGTCCCGGATTACCTTGACTGCCATATCATCGCGGTGGGCGTTGAGGACGTCAAACTCCCGGCTGCTCCGGTACTCGTTGTAAAAGGAGATGCCGGTGGCAAGAAGGATCGCGATGATAATCCCGGCCGTATCCAGAAGGCTGCTCCCGGAAAAGAACGAGACGATGGCGGAGAGCATGACCGCAAAGAGCAGGATTTTGATGATGGGGCTGTCGAAATTTTTCAGGTACTGTTTCCAGAGCGGCTCGCGTTCCGGCGGCGTCATGACGTTTGCGCCGTATTTCTTCCTGCTCTCTTCTGCCGCGGGGGACTCTAGGCCGTCCACCCCGGCATATTCCCTGATCTCATCAAGCGTGAGCATGTATACGGTTCCCGTGCGGGGAGGCCCCCCATCCCCGGATGTGAGGAGGATATTGGTGCTCCGTGAGTATAACACCGTATTATGATGCAGGGATGATGCAAAGCGCCGGGTTACCCGTTACTAGACCGGTCCCATAGCCATGTATCCCCATGCACACCGGTATTTTTCCGGGTGCAGCAAAAGGGCAATTATGTACGGTAAGGACCGGGACCGTTTCAGTAACCGGTGGCATAGTACCAGCCGTTTTCTTCCCTCACCTGCACCGGTACCGAGAAGAGCCTGCTGATCTTCTCATCGGTCAGCATCCCTTTTTTTTTGCCATCGCCGCAGATCCTGCCTTTGTCCATCATGACGACACGGGAGATCTCCGGGATGATATCGTGGAGCTGGTGCGTGACAAGGATGATGCTGGTTCCCGACTGCGCGATCGTTCGCAGGGTCTCTCTGAACGTGTGAAGGGCAGAAAGGTCGAGGCTGTTTGTCGGTTCGTCAAGGATGAGCGTGGCAGGATCGAAAACAAGCGCCCTCCCGATTAAAAAGCGCCGTGCCTCTCCAGACGACATCTCGTTTGTGGGCCGGTCGCTGAGCCGGTCGATGCGAAGGAACCTCTGGATCTCCTGCGTCTTTTCCTCCATGGCCGGGGTGACGACCTGGTTAAAGAGTCCGATGCTTGAAAAAAAACCGGAGAGGATCACCTCCTGGCCGGTGATGGTTCCTGTGAACGTGTACTGGAGGTCGTTTGACACGATGCCGACAAACGACCGGAGATCAAAGATATCCCACGTGTCTTTTCCCCTGAAATCAAAGGTTACGGGACCTTCGGAAAGGACCGGGTAATACTCGCGGGTAATGGCTTTTATAAGCGAGGACTTTCCCGCACCGTTTGGTCCGAGAATGGCGACGTTCTCGCCTTCTCCAATGGAGAGCGTGACACCATCGAGCACCCGTTTATCGCCCCGGATCACGGAGACATTGGCAAATTCAAAGAGCGGTGGCATGATATCAGGATCGTATGCGGCGCATGCTGGCATGATTTTTCTTTAAACAGGTGAAAAGTATTTCCTTTTATTGGGTGATATCCGTTCCCTTGTTCGGTGCGATATCAGATCCAGGAAATTTTTTTCGGAAAAGGTTGTATCAAAAGGACTATCAGGGGCTGGTTCACAACTCGTAGCATATGCCAGATAGTACGCTGCCCCCTGCCGGTGCAGGACAGGAGTTCCTGGAGCAGACAAAGTACCGGTACCTGGGCCGGTCGGATCAGGAAAAAGGCATGCCCCAGCCTCCGCTGGAACTCCCGGCGGACCCGGATCTGCCGGTCTTCGCTCTCCCGGACCCGGCATCGCTTGTCATCCCGCAGATCGATCTCCGTTTGGCAATCGAGAGCCGGCACAGCGTCCGGTCGTATGTAAAAGAGCCGCTCTCGCGCGACGAACTCTCGTTCCTGCTCTGGTGCACACAGGGAGTAAAGAGCGTGCACGGGGTACAGGCGACATTCCGTACCGTCCCCTCGGCCGGGGCGCGCCACGCGTTTGAGACTTACCTGCTCGTAAACGATGTTGACGGCCTCGTACCGGGCCTCTACCGGTACCTTGCCCTCACCCACCGGCTCTGTCTGGTAAAAACCGATCCCACGCTCCACATCGACATTGCCCATGCCTGTCTCAACCAGGAATTCGTGATGACGAGCGGCGTCGTGTTTCTCTGGACGGCCGTGCCGTACCGGATGACATGGCGGTACGGCGAACGCGGGTACCGTGACCTGCACATTGACGCCGGCCATGTCTGCCAGAACCTCTACCTTGCCGCAGAGGCGGTCGGCTGCGGTGTCTGCGCCATTGCGGCGTTCGATGACGATGCGATGGCCGAGATCCTGGGAATTGACGGGAAAGAGCAGTTTTTGATCTACCTTGCAACCGTGGGGAAACGTGAAGGGGCCGGTGATGGGGCAGGATAACATCCCCGCACCCCGGCACTATCATTGGCAGGGATCCTGAAGTATCTCAAAAGAAGAAGATTCAGGATCAGGAACCCGGCGATCCCTGCAGTGCGGCTGACGCTTCCTGTGCTGTAGGATAGATGGCAAAGATGGTGGTAAACCCGGCCAGTCTCATGACCTTCTGCACCTCATGCGAGAGGCCGCAGAGCGCGAACCGGTCACTGTCGTTATGCAAGGTTTTTGCTGTCGCAAGCAGGATCCGCAGGCCGCCGCTGGAGATATAGACAAGACCGGTAAAATCGAGAATAATCTTACGGCTCCCGTCGGCAATAAGATCATTAAGGGCAGTTTCGAGGGCTCCTGCGGTCATGGCATCCACGCGTCCGGTCACTGCAAGGACCGTTGCGGTATCATGTGTCGTAGTTGTAATCTCCATGTTTATACCCCGGATTGCCATCTGGCCGTATCAGATACTTGGGAAATATGCACCCTGTGCCGAGATAATCCTTCTCCTTTTTTACAAGACTGACTTATTTATGTACGTGGGTGTGCAAACCATAGTTGGAGTATCCCTTTATGACCCCCGTGATCCGGATGCCATATTTCCCCTCGCTGTGCCTGTCACGGAAAACTGGCACGGGAGCCGGGTTTCCGGTTCAGGGCCGTGACAACTCGGTCCCGGCGCCGGGTAAACCACTGGCATTTTTGCAGGGTTCCGGCGTGTGATTATGACCCCGTCTGCGAGCATTGTTATTCCCGCCATTCTTGATGCGATCCCCGGGGTCTCCTTTGAACTTGAGCAGTACCTGCGATCATCGGGTTTTTCCGATGAACAGATCCTCGATCTCCAGCTTGCCGTCGAAGAGGTGATCACCAATACGATCATGCACGGCTATGCCGGCACCCCGGGCACCATCGCGATCTGCTGCCGGGCGGGGCAGGACGAGGTGACCGTTCAGATTTCTGATGACGCCCCGGCATTTGACCCGCTCCAGGTACCGGAGCCGGATACAACCGCGAATCTCGATGACCGGGAGATCGGGGGTCTTGGTATTTTCCTTATCCGGAAAGTAACCGACGGCGCCACGTACCGGTACAAAAAGGCAAAAAATATCCTGACCCTGACAAAAAAGAGATGCCCCCTTTCTTAAGGGTACCTCGAATGGTCAGAAAAAACGGGATTATCCTCTACTGCTCTTTTACAATATCCTGGATGTACGCAACGCCGATCTTTGCGTGCCTGATCCGGGTGCTGTCGAGGAGGTGGCGCATATCCACAAATGTGGCATCGCTGACGATCTTTTTTACCTGTGTGTTTAAGTCAAGCGAGCCATCGTAGGGCACCCCCCGGAACACCACGCCATGGTTGTGGAGGTACATTGCCTTTGAGGCGTCCTTGTTTGCCGGGTTTGCGTAGTACAGCGCATCGAGGTTCTCTTTTTTGTAGCCTGACAGGTCGTGCGCGAGGTCGATCCCGATCCCGAAGCTCACGAGCGTATCCCCGTTATAGGACATGCTGGTATCGGAAGCCATCCATGTTCCGGACTGTGCAGGGTCCATGATCGAGGCTCCTTTCGGCAGCGCTGTCCCGGCGACCGGTGCCTTTTTGATGCCCGAACTGGCAAGGCCGGCAATAACGCCCCAGATGGCGACCGCGATGACACCCTTGTAGGTCTTTACTCCCCGGTCAACGGCCCCTGCAAAGATCATGCGGTAGATATCGGTGATACTGATCCCCTGCGGATCTTGCGTATCGAGGGTCAGGTATTCGTTGAACGGGCCGTCCAGTGTGACATTAAATCCAGTGTAGACCGGCACGTCCGTTTCAGCGTCAAGCGGTGTCAGGAAATCCGGGGTGTTGTTCCCGTCGGTCGGCAGCCAGACCATGGAGCCGTACAGGGTGATCATCTCGCCGAGAAGCGGCATTGCCTCTTTCTTATCGGCCCCGAGCGCGCCAAGGCCAAGCGAGTACGTGATCTCGGAGAATTTCCGGGTCTTGATATCGGCTTCGGTGAGCTGTGCATGCAGGATCTTGTGGAGATCGCCGGTGACACGGAGGGCAGGGGGGCTTGTCATCCAGCCCGGCTCGATGGTGAGCGTGACGCCCTCCTCCTCGATCTTCTTGTAGAAGATCTCGTTAAAAAGCGTCGGGTTTTTACGCTTTTTCTTTATGTCCTCAACAGCGGCGTCGGTAGTCAGGAAGATCTCCAAGATAGTCGTGAACCCGGCCATGTCGAGCACTTTTTTCGGGTACTCCCCGACGCCGGCAAGGGCAAATCTTCCGCTCCTGCGTTTCATCTCCTTTTTGAGCACATTAAACGTGCGAAGACCGCCGCTCGAGAGGTACGTGGAGCCGGAGAGGTCGAGCACCAGTTCCTTGTCATCGTCGTGCAGCGCTCCTTTTATCCACTCGTCGAGCTGCTGGGCGCCAAATGCATCCAGCCTCCCGTTGATAAAAAAGACGAGCACGCCCTCCTTTCGTTCGCTTTTCGCATCCATTTTTTCTTTTCCATCTCCCGGATAATACTTCTTGCACCTACCTTTTTTTAATGTTCGTATTTATCTGCAGACGCAAGCCTCTCCTGTGCGGTGCGGTTGTTATTCCCATCCGATTTTCTGGACGAATCAAAAAAGAAAAGGATCAGGCCGGTGTCTGTTCAAAAATGAGGAGCGGTTTTTCTGTGGGATCGTACAGGTAAAGGTGGTCGCTCCGGAACATTAGCGTGGAGGTATTTTTCAGATCGTGGAGGTACGAGGACTCGACCTGCATCACACCGGGAGCCGGGCAGAGCATTGTGTTTGGTCTCCCAGAACCGGGTGTCAGGGTCAGGGTGGAACTGATAATCGTGTAATTATAACTGTACCAGTTGCACCCGGAATACCCGCCAAGGATGGTGTTGTTCCCGGGGCCGAACCGGAGGGTTACATCAGTCCCGTTTGTGACCGGGACCATGGTGCCTTTTTCATTGGTATAGTAGGAGAGCGTCCAGTTCGTGCCGGTCAGGTTCACCGGCACGGATCGTGTGACGCCCTGGATCTGTGCATAGAAAATGAGCAGGACAAGCACACCTATAAGTGCCATCATTGCCCAGAAGCCCGGACCCATGGGTGCCGCCGGCAAAGGGACAGGACCCGCGTTATCCCGTATACTGGTTACGGGCGTGATCTCCGAAGGTTCGTCAGCCATTCCAATACTAAAGTGGCTCCTCAAAAGATAAGCATTCGCGGGCTTAAAGAGTCCCTTAAAAGAAAAACCGGTGCACACCGGAAAAAACCTGTGCAGGTTCCGGGGTGAATATGCACCCGGGCCGACCGGTCACCCTTACCTATTTTCCCATCTCATCGATCAGGTTTTCCACGAGCGGCCGGATGCGCGGGAGTGTTTCCGTGCTGATCTTCCAGATGAGCCGGGGCCGGCTGACTGCATCTGCCTGGGCAACTGCCTCTTCCAGCGCCGAGAGTTCTTTCCACGGCAAAAGCGCGTATTTCACCCGGATAATTGTCGGGATCTGGTGCACCATTTCATCGATGGACTTAAGGCTGGCAGTAACCTTCGCATAGGTCGGTTCATCCCGGAAAAAATCCTCGTACTGGTATCCTTCGGTCAGCTGGGAGATGTTTGTGATCCCGGTAAGGATCCCGTTGAGCAGCTCAAGGGTATTTCTTCCTGACATGGATTTGTCCTCCCGGTGCTGCCGTGCAGCACACCATTTTTTCCTGTGCACTCCGGTAGCAATCGCCCTGCAAGGCCGGTCTTGTGCCGGGATTACAGGGAATGGCGACCGGTATCTGCGTGAGATTCGCAGAGTGACCCCAAATACTTTCTTAGGGTGGTTCGACAGGGTGCCGTCCTTTTAAGATTTTTAAGAGAAGGTGACGCCCGGAACCGTCTTCCCAAGCGACAGTCTCACTGCCGGCTTTTGAGAGTTTTAATAGGTGAACCATCTAATTATTCATATGGAATTTGCCGTTGTCAAAAAATGGGTGATCTTTTTTCTTGGGATCCTCGTAGCCATCATTATCGCGAATGCGCTTTCGAACTTCATCGTGGCATATGCAGGTATGACCGGCTGGATAAATCTTGTCGTGAGTTTCGTGCTGTATGCCGTGATCTTCTTTGCTCTCCTGTATGCGATGGAGAAACTTTTCGGGATCGAGTTTTTCGGGTTAGGCCGGACGTAGATACTCCTGCCAATCTCATTTTTGGATTTTCTGAATGTTCTCTCACCATTGTTTTAAGGCCTGAAAAACGAGAAATGTGGGCGGGTCTGCGCACGGGATCCTCCGCCGGGCGGCATCTGATATCTCAATGCCGGCCGGTCCGGGCGCGTTGTTGATAAGGGGAAAGATTGTGGTAGTGAGGGTGATGTTATCGCTGCTGGTTCCTGTTCTGAAAAGAAATATACACTGATAAAAAATCTGATGCTGCTGGCAGGAACATCGCTGACAAGTCCCTGGTGCCGGATTTTTGGCACCTGCTGTGACATTTCCTGAGTGCGCCGATAGTTTTCTCTGCCCGGTTTACATCTCCCTGCACCGTATTCATCAGGCATACATAAAGCGCCGGGCACCACCTGCGCGGCAGGGGCGACGAGAGTTGTCTGCAATAACGATGATACCACGGGTGGGACATACGGATCCGTGTATTTCTGACACTCTTATGTCGGGAAATCACAAAAAAACCGGCACGTGATATTTTTGCAAATCACCGTTCCGCCCGGTACATGCATACGAAACTATTAACGCGAGAAAATAGAGGTATTTCTATGGATGCGAAACTGTCCTGCCTCCTGAAAGGGTTGATAGGAGTGATCTTCGGTGGTCTCGCGCTGGTTGTACCGGGTCCTGTACTGGCCTTCTTCACCGGGATATTCTGGGTGCTTCTGGTAACGGGAATTGTCTTTTGCGTGCTGATTGCCATCACCTCCGTTGCGGAGGAATCATTTTTCTGGTTTCTCTGTTCGGCCGGCCTTGTTGTCGTCGGCATAATCGAGATGCTGTTCCCGAATTTCCTTTCCCTGATTTTTATACTTGCCGTTGCCGTGCTGGCGTTTTATGCCGGGTACTCCGGGATATCGTTTGCACTGACCCGTCCGCGATCAAAATATTACCTTGTCGCCGGGGTGATTGTGAGCAGTGTCATTCTGCTGTATCTTTTTATCCGCTTCGTGCCGGCCATGAGTGAGATCATCATTATGACCGTGGTCGGAACGTTCTCGTTTGTACTCGGGCTCTTTGCAATCTTCATGGGGTTGACCATAAAGGAAGGGGAAGTCGCGCCCCTCCTCCCCCCGCATGTACTCATCCTGAAAACCTGCGGGATTCCGGTAAAATCCGCGGGAAAGGAAGCCCATTCCGCTGGTACCCCGGATCAGCCGGGCGGACAGCCGGATGAGAAAACCCCCCGGTGAATCTGACTTTTTTTAAAAAAGGATCCGCCCATCATGCTCCCGGATTTTGATATCGTTGTCGCCGGCGCCGGGCCTGCAGGCTGTGCGGCCGCCCGTGCATGCGCCAGGACCGGGCTTTCGGTGCTCTGTCTTGAGGAGCAGGGGAGCATCGGTTATCCGGTGCAGTGCGCCGGCCTTTTGTCCCGTGCGGCATTCGAAGAGTGCTTGGTTTCCCGGCGATCCATTCTCAATACCGTGACCGGAGCACGGGTCATATCCAGTGCAGGTCACTCCCTTGTCATCGACGCAAAAATCCCAAAGGCGCATGTGGTGGACCGGGGGATGCTCGACCGCGAGATGGCAGAGGCTACGGCAGATGCAGGGGCAGACTTCCGGCTCAAAACCGCTGTCTGTGCTGTCAGGGACAACCGGGTGGTCACCCGGGGGATCAACGGGCACGAGGAGTTTTCTTTTAAGATCCTCATTGCGGCAGACGGGCCCCGGAGCACGATTGCCCGTATGTACGGGATGGAACGGGCACCGGTGTACCTTGCCGGCATCCAGGCAGAAGGAATGCATGACTGCGATCCGGGGCTTGTCGAACTCTACCCGGATGCTTCCCCGGAATTTTTCGGCTGGGCGATCCCGTCAGGGAATGGCCGGGTCCGGGTCGGGCTGTGCGGGACTGAGCTGGTGCCGGAGCGGTTTTCTGCATTCGTCCGCAGGATCGGTCTTTCGTCCGACCTGCACCTGGTCACCGGTACGATCCCGCTTGGCGTGATGTCAAAGACGTTTGGCCGCCGCACCCTCTTTGTGGGGGATGCGGCAGGGTTTGCCAAGCCCACATCCGGCGGCGGGATCTATACCGGCATCCGTTCGGCCCGCCATGCAGCGGCAGTCGCGGCGGCGTGCTGCGAGCACGGGACATTTTCCGACACTGCACTTGCAGAATACGAGCGGCGCTGGCAGGCAGATATCGGGCGTGAACTTGCTCTCGGGTACCGTCTCTATAAAATGCGCCAGAACCTGTCCACGGAGACAATCGACCGGATGATCCTTGCGATGAGCGATCCGGGAATTACCGATGAGATCGTGAAATACGGTGACATGGACAGGCCGGGAAAAATTGCCAGTATCCTTATGAAAAACCCGTCGCTCTTCCGGTTCTTCTCGCCGCTCCTGCTGTCCGGCATCAGGTCGTTTCTCTAACACTATCAAAAAAGTGCACTGTAGAAAACCTCTTTCATAATACGCAGCCTCCAAGAGCGTTGTTGCAATTTCCTTTAGGATTTCTACAGAGCTAAAAAAAAAAGAATTCAGATTTTACCGGATTCTTTGTGCTCTTCTGGACCCGTGTACCCCGGTTCCGAGCACTGGTGCTTCCAGTCATCGACCGGCAGATCCCGTTTCATCTTCGGCCAGAGACGGGCAAAGGATGCGGTCAGGATAAAGAACGCGATGGTGACAAGCACGATCGCTCCCCCGGATGCGATGTTGTAGGAGAACGAGAACTGGAGGCCGATGACGACAGAAGCGATCGCAATGGCCAGTGCCGCAATGACCGTGCGCCGGAACGGGAGCCTGAGCTGGATTGCTGCAATCGCGGGAATGATCATGAGACTTGATACGAGGAGGACACCGACAAGCCGGGTCGCAACGACAACGGTGAGTCCGACAAGGACCGTAAAGAGGATCTCAAGGGCTGTCACCGGCATCCCGGCGACCCGGGCAAAATCCGTATCAAGGGTAATCGCGACCCAATCCTTCCAGAGCAGGCCGAGCACCACAAGGACAATCATCCCGAGCCCTGCCGCGAGGTACACATCGTTGTCGTTGATGCCAAGAATCGTCCCGAACAGGTAGGATAAAAGGTCAGCCGGGGCCGACTGCGCGAGGCTGATAAGGACAATGCCGATGGCAAGTCCCCCGGAGAACAGGATCGCAATCGCCGCATCGGAGGCGACCCGGAGTTTTCCCAGTGCATGAATCCCCAGAGCCCCTGCGATGACCGAGGCAACCGCTGTATAGAGCGGGTAGATCCCGGTCCAGAACCCAAGGGCAATTCCGCCAAAGGCTACGTGGCCAAGGCCGTCTGAGATAAGTGACAGCCTGCGCAGCACGATAAATACCCCGAGACTCGCGCAGGTCACTGCCACGATCAGCCCCCCGATCAGCGCACGCACGCCGAACTTGAACATCAGAAATTCAAGCACCATTTGATCTCACTCCTCACTGGTTTCCTGCCTGTAACATCAGGTTCCAGAGCCCTTTTGTACCAAGCGGCTGTGCCGGGCCGTCATACAGGACCCTGTGGTGCAAAAAGACAATCCGTTCCATCATACTGCTTAATTCGGTCAGGTCATGGAGGATGAGGAGGACCGTGATCTTATGGGTATCGTGGAGGTGGAAGAGGAGCGCGTAGAACTCCTGTTTGCTCTTTGCATCGATCCCGTTTGTCGGTTCGTCAAGTGCGAGGATATGGGGGTTTCCCACAAGCGCACGTGCGATCAGCACCCGCTGCTGCTGGCCTCCCGACAGGTCGGAGAAAAGTTCCCCGGCGACCCGGCCGAGCCCGGCCTCGGCAATTGTTTTGTCCACTGCCGCCCGGTCCTCTAGTGTCGGCCGGGTAAAAAGGCCGGACTGCCCGTAGGTGCCCATCTCGATAACCTCCCGCACGGTTACCGGGAACTGCTGCTGGCGCAGGACCGGCTGCTGGGGCACGTAGCCGATGCAGGGCCGGCAGGGTGACATACCCTCGCAGTCGTCCATGTGGCAGGTAAACTCGACTGTTCCTGTTTCTGGCCTGAGCAGGCCGACAAGGATCTTTAAAAGTGTCGTCTTCCCGGATCCATTTGGTCCGGCGATACCCACAAACTCTTCCTGCCGGACCGCAAGTGTGACGTCTTCAAGGACCGGTTCGGCACCGTACGAAAAACTGATGTTGCTTGCGGTCAGGCATACCGGCCGGTCGCGGGGAGCATCTACTGGCATTTCAGTGCCTGCCTCATCTGCCGGAGATTATTCTCCATTATGGTCACATAATCGTTATCCCCGGGCTGGGGCGAACCGCCCGGCAGTATCTCCATGGTGGAGTAGGGGTAGAGGGGCAGGTTAAGTTCGGTTGCAATGGACTGGCTTAACGCCTGGACTTCGTCGGTTTCCGCGAGCACTCCCTGGACGTTATCTGCCTTTGCTTCTTTCAAGATCGATGCCATCTGCTGGACTGACGGCTCTGCATCCGGGCTCAAACCGGAGATGGAAAGGGCAGTCAGGTTATATGCGGCCGCCTGGTAATCCAGAAATGCGTGCGACGTCAGGAATGTCCGTGTCGTGCAGTTTGTGAGGCCGACAGAGTAATCGGCATCCAGTTTTTCGAGCCGTGTCTTGTATGCAGCCGCGTTCTTCTGGTAGCCGGAGGCATTGGCCGGGTCTGCTGCTGAGAGCTGGTTTGCGATATAGGGCACATAATATTCGGCGAGCTGTGGCGAGAGCCAGAGATGAGGATCCTGATCCGTGTTGGGGAAGTCCGGGTATTCGGTTTTCATCTGCGCAAGCGCCGATGGCGGGATCGAATCGATAAACGGTGCGCGGAGAATCACGGGGTTAGCCGAACCGGCAATGTTTTCTACCCAGGGTTCCATAAACGGCCCGTCGTAGAACAGCACTTTTCCTTTTGCGAGCGTCATCGCATCACCCGGTGTCGGTTCGTACTCGTGGGGTTCCGCACCGGGAGGGAGGAGCTGGGTTACGTCGGCGTAGTCCCCGGCAACAGGTTCGACGAGCAGGGTGATCGGCCGGAACGAGGTGATGACCTGAAGTTTACCCGTTGACCCGGCTGCCGGAGATGGCGCATGGGGGGTGCCGGAACCCGTTGTAAATGCCGGAAGCACGATCAGGATTACGAGGATGATAACGATTGCAAGGGCACTTGCCATGGCAATTTTTTTCGATGACGGGATCATTTTTTATAACCTTCTTTTTGGGGAAGTGCATGATGGCAATCCGGGGAGGAATATCGCCGGGTGATCATATAATTATTATTAAAAATTTGGGCATGCCCCAATCTTTTTGTGGCACTTTTTTTCAGGGTTGTGCAGACCCGGGGCAGGATCTGGTACGGAGTCTGGTACACCAGATCTGCCATAAATCCGTGAAGGATAAAAGACGATGGCAGTGAACAGTTTTTCACTATCCTTGGTCCGGCTTGGACTTTTGAAAAATCAAACCCTGAAAAATTAAAAAATACCGGTGAGAAAAGAATGCATCAGGGAGCCGGTGTAGTATCAAGGCACCCATCGTCATGCGTGATTGCCCCGCAGATCCCCTGGCCGGGATGCCCCATCGCGGCGCAGATCCGGTCGATGGCCTCCTTACTTACCCGGCTCTCGAAATGCGAGGCCTCCGCGCATGCCTGCTCGTGCGAAAACCCGTAATGGGTGAGCATCAGACTGAGGATCCGGTGGCGTTTGATAAAGTAAATGGCATATCGTTTTCCCGTATCCGTAAGACAGATCCCGTGGTACGGTTCGTGGGTGACAAGACCGGCACACGAGAGTTCCTGGATCGTTTTTGTGATGGTTGACGGGTCTACGGAAAACTCCCGTGCGATATCGGTAGTCCGCACCCTCCCGTCTTTCACGCACAGGTATTTGAGGTACTCCACCTTGCGCGGGGATATATCAGGGTCGTTACCGGTTTCCATGCGTACCGGTATCGGGCGTCTGGAAAAATAAAGTTTGGGGCATCCCCAATATTCTTTTAATAGGACCTCAGTATCCGCGTTCCCATGAAAAATGCAAGACAGATAAATCAGGAAACCAAAAAACAGGCCGCACTGCAGACTGGTGTGTAATCCACGTCATGGGTGCCTTTAAAAGACAAGTTTTATTTACTTTTATAAAGTATACTTTAGTGGTAAAACCATGCATATAATGGAAGGATTCTTACCCTGGCAATGGTGCGTCTTCTGGTACCTTGTATCAGCGCCATTTCTCATCTACGGGATTTACCTTTTGAACCGACAGGTCAGGGAACGCCGAGAAACACTTTCACTGCTTGCAGTGTCAGGCGCCTTTATCTTCCTCCTCTCGTCACTTAAGATGCCATCTCCCGTTGTGGGAAGCTGCTCGCATCCCACGGGCACCGGGCTTTCGACCGTTCTTTTTGGTCCTTTTATCACCTGTGTGCTCAGCCTGATTGTGCTCATTTTCCAGGCACTGTTCATGGCCCACGGCGGGATTACCACGCTCGGCGCGAATGTCTTCTCGATGGGAATTGCCGGGCCGCTTCTCGGGTATGCGGTGTACCGTGTGGGAAAAGCGGTCAACCTGAACATATTTGTGAACATATTCCTTGTCACGTTTGTCGCGGATCTCTTTACGTATGTTATCACCTCGATCGAACTTGCAGCGGCATTCCCGGCAACCCATGGAGGGTTCATGATCTCCTTTGCGACATTCTTTGCGATCTATGCAGTTACGCAGGTTCCCCTTGCAATTCTTGAAGGCCTGCTTATTGCGCTCGTGTTCAAATATATCGTCCAGAGCCGTGCCGATATCCTCGTCAAACTTAAGGTACTTACATCCGAACAGGTTACAAAAATCATGGAGAGTTTCAAATGATCCCCAGATTTTTCATAAAATACAAACTTGAGATCATCTTTGCGGTCTTCATCGTTGTCTTTGCAGCGATTTTCCTTATCCAGAATGCCAATATTCAGGCAACAGCAAAACCCGGGCAGGAGACCTGGCAGGGATCGGATGATATGGGCAGCGCAGCAATTGAAGCTACGGGATATACCCCCTGGATACAGCCTCTCTGGACGCCGCCAAGCACGGAAGTCGAGTCCCTGCTCTTTTCCATCCAGTCCGGACTCGGGGCGCTCGTTATAGGGTACTTCTTCGGGTATTACCGGGGTCAGCGGGAATGTTCAAAATCCCCCTAACCCCGACGCTCTTTGGTATATTGATGTATACAATGCATGAGGATTGGCATTCCCTATGAAGATCATGGAGGATAACCTGGATTATTATGCGCAGGCAAATGCCTTGCGTGACGTCAACAGCTATCTCAAACTTATCCTTGGCATGGGTGCCATACTTGTCTGTGTGGTCTCCCCTGGCCCGGTGGCGCCACTGTTTATCCTTATTACCCTCTCTCTTATCACCCTGGTATTTGCAAAAATCCCGGTGTGGGTTTATGTCGAACTCCTGCATATCCCGTTACTGTTTGCGTTTTTCTCCGTGATCGTGATACTGTTTTTGAGCGGGGGCGGCGAGCCGGTCCTCGCATTTTCCATCGCGAACGTCCCGTTCGCCATAACGACGGGCTCTGCGAACCTCGCATTTCTTGTACTGGTCCGAACCTTCGGCGGGATGTGCGGGCTTTTCTTTATTGCCCTGACCACCCCCATGATTGAGATCTTTTCAGTCATGCACACGCTGCGCGTTCCGCCGGTCCTGATCGATCTCTCCATGCTGATCTACCATTTTATCTTCGTTTTTATCGGCCAGGCAATCGCGATCCACAATGCCCAGACTATCCGGCATGGTTACACCTCATTTAAGCGATCTCTCAATTCAATGGCCATGCTTGGCGCCATGCTCTTTATCCGGGCATGGAAAGAGGCAGAAGACTTACTCGTAGCGATGGACTCGCGGTGCTATGACGGCAAATTGGAATTGCCGGGCCGGCAGAACCCCCCGAAACCGGTAGCCATTGCATCTGTCGCAGTCTATCTGAGTCTCTGCATCGCCGTTGCAGTCATGACGAGCACTATAGTTCCGTTCAGGTGAACAATGACACACCTGCTTGAATTTGATAATGTTCATTATGCATACCCGAACTGCCCGGCATCACTCTCCGGTGTAACCTTCTCAATAAAGAAAGGAGCAAAGGTTGCACTGGTCGGTCCCAACGGTGCCGGGAAGACGACCCTGATGCTGATGTGCAACGGGGTTCTTGAACCCTCGAAGGGGCATGTGCTTCTCGATGGTGAACCCCTCAGGTATGACAGCAGATCGCTTCGGGAGGTGCGGAAAAAAGTCGGGATGGTCTTCCAGAATTCGGATACCCAGCTCTTCGCACCAACGGTATACCAGGATGTGGCGTTTGGGCCGCTCAACCTTGGCATGGAACCAGACGAGATTAAAAAGGTCGTTGCCCGTGCCCTCCTTGAGGTGGGGCTCGTGGGGTACGAAAAACGCCCGCCACACCAGCTGAGCGGCGGGGAGAAAAAGCGAGCCGCGATTGCAGGGACACTCGCGATGGACCCGGAAGTTCTCATCTTTGATGAACCGACCAGTTCGCTCGACCCCGCCGGTGCCGCGGATCTCATGGAACTGCTCGACGAGCTCAGTGTGAAAGGCGCGACGATCATTATCTCCACTCACGATGTTGAACTTGCCTATCTCTGGGCGGACCAGATCATCCTCATAAACAAAGGGACGGTGCTTCATGTGGGCACTCCTGAGGAAGTCTTTACGGACCCCGCGCTTGTCACGTCCTCGAATCTCCGGATGCCTGCGGTACTGGAAGTCTATACAGAGCTCGTCTCGCGCCAGATGGTGGAAAAGACGGAGTCGCCAAAGTCTGTCCTGCAACTGGTTAGTTCGCTCGAACAGAACTTCAGGAAACCGAAAGCGGACAGGGTTCTTGGAATCATCACGGTCTGCGACGTGGATGCGACGGGTGCGGATGAAATTGTCGCATGGATCGCAGGTCATCCGGGTGTCAGGCGCGGGGCAATGGGAACCCGGGCGAAGAATCTTGCCGAGCGTGAATCGATAGTGCTCGATTTCACGTATGGCGTGATTGACAAAGGCATCCTGCGGGCACTTGTCGGGGAGAACTCGGTACTCCTGACGCCTGCGTCGATGGTGCCGCATGTTTTCCGGCGGGTTGAAACATACTGTCGGGAGAGCGGCAACAAGATTGCCGTTGTACCCCTGCATTCTCCCCCTCCGTCTCCTGCATGTGGCGGTATGAAAGCAGGAGATCAAAAAGAATGAGCCCTCACCCTGATGACCTGACCCCCATGGCGATGACAGCCACGATCATGGGAAGTGCCATCATGATCATCATGACCGTGGCCCTTGCACGGCGTTGTCGATCCCTCAATCTTTGCATACGGGCAGTAAAATGGTCGTTTGCCGGGCGGTTCCTTTTGAGTAAGGCGAAGCCTGCATGCAGCCCAAATTAACGTATAATTTTTAACAAGATCGAGTTTTTAATTAGTTCATACCCGGATTTATAAATTACATAAAATACGTGCAAAACATTGCCATTTTCTTATTAAACGGTGGATACTGTCTTTGTTACAAAGAGAAACATTTTATAATAATAT
>Ga0181520_10005086_pt1 | contig 21320 bp, 16 predicted proteins | sample PEATcosm2014_Bin_29_FD_132451 | JGI IMG/M metagenome (GOLD analysis project Ga0181520, IMG submission 132451) | Peatland microbial communities from MTU Mesocosm Facility, Houghton, MI, USA - PEATcosm2014_Bin02_30_metaG | ecosystem: Environmental > Terrestrial > Soil > Wetlands > Peat | place... | reverse complement strand
CTCTGCTTAGAACGAGGAATGCACCATGAAGCGACTGCTGCTGATCGTTCTCGCCATTTGCAGCCTTGGCGTAGTGGTTTCCAACGCACAGGAAATCCGTGGAATTACCGACAAACTCTCTGAGAGCCTTTCCCTGTCAGGCAAAAAGAAGGTGGCGGTTGCCGATTTCACGGATTTACAAGGCAATGTTACCGAGTTGGGGAGCTACTTAGCAGAGGAACTTTCAGACAATCTTTCTGAAAATGCAAAGGGTATTGAGGTTGTTGATCGCCTCACGCTGAAGGCAATCATCCAAAATAACAAACTTGCCTCCGCTGGAATCATCGACCCGGCGACTGTCACGAAGCTGGGCCAGATTGCAGGAATCAACTCATTGATTACAGGCACCGTGAGACCTTTTGAGGACTCGGTTCATCTCTCCGTCAAGATTCTTGACACCGCAACGGCGAACACAATCGGAGCTGCCAGCGCTGACATCCCGAAAACCAAGGCAATCGTTGAACTGCTAGGCCAAAATGCCACTTCAGCTACCAATAGGCCGAATCCTCAGCCGCAGGTGCCAAGCCCTATCCTCGTTCAGCCTTCGACAGAAATAAAGGGCATACGCGTCGTCGTCGATAATTGCCGGGGGGAAGGCGAGAGGCTGACCTGCACACTCAAAGTGACGAGCCAGGAGCAAGACCAGAAACTGTATCTGAGAGTTGGGCTAGGAGACAACGATTTGTATACAAACGCATTCGACGATGCCGGTGTCGAATACGGCGTTGATACGATTCAGCTCGGCGGGAAGTCGAGCGCTGATTCCTACGGTGCTGTTCAAACCCTTCTCGTCGCGGGAGTACCTGCTCGCCTAGTTGTGAAGTTTAATCGGTTCAACCCATCATCGGCACAGGTAACTCTGATGAGGTTTGGCGGCATCATTGGATATGCACATGAACATTTTGAATTGCGCGATATCCCCATACTGAGATACCGACATCTGCCCGATGCGAGTAATCCCAGGATGTAAAGCTCTGTGCCGCAAACGGAAATTCTTCGAGGGCGTGTAGAAGATGTCTACGGATTTATACAAAACGCTTGGGGTCAAACCCAATGCAACTCAGGAGGCTATCGCGAAAGCAGGCATACGCCTTCTCAAAATACATAACCCTGACATACCAGAGAATAGCGACAATCCTGGCGCTTTGAGGATGGCTCAAGAGATCAACGAAGCGCGCAGCGTATTGGGCAATGTTGCAAGACGCTCCTTATACGACTCGCGAAGAACCGCCGAGACACAAGAAGCTGCATCACCTCCGTCCTCAGAAGCGCCGCGCGATCTGACAATATCTCAGCGCGTTGCTGACGATGTGATTGAATTCGCGATTGTTCGTTGGATCATCAAGTCGATAAACAAAGAATACGGCGTTGATTTGTATCATCCTGCTCATGAAATGGCGTTTGTCCGAGTGACCGACGCCGCTCGTAAGGTGAGAATCGCACTGGAAACCGCGCGTGAATGTGAGATTGCTCTCCCGTTTATCACTGCAAGAAATGAAGACCGGATACACTTCCATCGGACATTTTCCCGCCTCATGCTTGACCAAGCGCTCACCTGCTCAACCGATCAAACCCTACTTCTACGGGAAGACGCCCAAATGCAAGCGGACGGCTTGGTGCTGTGCAGATGCATTCCACGGGAGATAATTGATCTCGTTTTAACACGCTGGCTGATGGGTCAATTCAAGCGGGCATACGGAGTTGATCTTCACGATATCCGGTACAAATCGGCGAGAGATCGACTTACCAATGAAGCTATATATGCTGTTGATGCCTTGTCGTCCCAAGGAACATATCAGGTTAACCTTTCTGACTTAATGGAGGAAGCCAGCGTCCAAATGCCTTTGACCTGTTCGCTCGATCTCCACACACTCGAAACCATTCTCAGCCGGTCAACTTTACGATTTCGCAAACGCAAGGAGCACAGAATCGCACACGGAGAAACCGAGATGACAGACACGTCCAATCGCTTCATAATTACCGCCGGCAAACAGGGTACAACTGTCTCTCGAGCACGCGCCACCAAGCCTACGAGTTCGGATGGCGGTAAATCTGAAAAGTCTACCCCAAATACGGCGTTAGACCTAGTATTTGTTATCGATTCCACAGGGTCAATGTCCAGTAAGATCAAAGCGCTGATGTCAATGTGCGAGCATTTTGTAGACGATATAACGAAAAGTGGAATCTCATATCGGGCAGCTATCGTAGCATTCGGCGATCTTACGATATCTGGCGATAAGATACAAACCACTAGCTTTACGGCAAATGTGCAAACCATAAAATCCTTGCTTGATCTCAAGAAACTTCCAAGAAATGATGGTGGAGGCAATGAGGGAGAATCAAGTTTTGAGGCAATTCAAGCAGCCCTGAAGCTGCCCTTTCAGTCCAAATGCATAAAGGTGATTGTGCTTATGACGGATGAACCGGCGTTGCAGCACAATCTTTCCCCACAACGAATTCAAGGGATGTTGGTTGAGGAAGGATGTATGCTCTTTGCGTTCGCAACGGGCGACGCGTACTACAAATCGTTCGCCAAGGCAACAGGAGGGGGATGGTGGGATATCGAATCAACCCGATCACTCGACTCCGTTCTTTCCATCCTCAAGAAGATGGCGGCGAGCGTCACTATGACCGTGACCAATGTCGTAAAGCTCGCTCAAGGTGATGTGAAAGAATATCTCAGGCTCACTAAGTAGAATGTTTTCGTGACTAATATTGGCTATCTAAACACTCGACTATAACTTACGACTTATGTCTTATGTGATACTCAAAACTTCCAGTAGTTCTATCTTCGTTGATTGACACTTCGTACCCTTGAAGGTCATCTGCAATGTCCTTTAAGATGCCGTACATATCCTCAATACTTGGCGCATCTCCATTTAGCGTGGTTGTAAGCGCTGGTAGAAGAGCGAGAGCCTTATCTCTATTGCGCGAAGAGAGTAGCATGCGACCATCTGCGCCTACCTTAAGACTCTCCGAGTACTCGCCTCCATGGTCTGATACCAATTCCTTAATCTCCTCCATCAACTCTTTGCGGTCATAATCGGGCTTATTCTCGGCGTTCTTTAATGATTCAGTATATCTCTCGTTCATATTGCTAAGATAGTTATGCTTATATCTTACTTAGTAGAGTCGTGCTGTCAAGGCAGCGAATATACGAATTATAGTTTTACGCCACGCAGATGTTCCACCCTCGTTGGCCTGTTTCGTTGCAATGCTCTGGAAGAACATACATAAAAGAAATGTGTTAGCATATGAACCATCCATTTGGCCTCGGCTCAGCTTCTGTTGATCTGTGGATTTCCATGCTCTCCAGTTGAGGGTGTTTATGCTTCCGGATCACTACAAAACGCTTAAGGTTCGTCGCGACGCCGATCTCGCAACTATCAAAAAATCGCATAGGAGCCTCATTAAGAAGTATCACGATGATAAACCTGAGAGTAAGAAAGACCCCGAAGCGGCCAAGAAAGCTCAAGAAATTAACTGGGCTTGGAATGTTCTAAAGGATGAGAAGGAGCGCCAGAAATATAACAAACAATGGGATCCTGTGTACGGTCGTAGCGCATCTAGCGCAGTGCCAGATGCTTCTCCGTCGTCAACTAAGCCCGATCTCACATCGGACATACATCAAATCGCGTTCGGAGATGTAAGGCTGGGATCAACATACAACATAAGATTTGCAATTCATTGCACCGATGGAGGCCTTGAGCTTGGTGCTCCAGACATTCGCTTCCATCCTTTCGTTGATGGGCTTGAATGTGTCGCTGATTGCACGGGAGGTGCAGGGAGTTTACGTATAGATGTCGCAGTCATATATCACTGCCCATATGACACCTCAGAAGGCGCTATTAACTCGTCGCTTTTGGTTAGTTATGGCGGTGCTGAGTTAAATATCTCTATCACTGCAAATATCATCCTAGATGAAGTGTCGTTCGCAGATTATGATGGAGCGCCAATTGGCAATTCAGTTTATGGCGCTCCACCGAGTGGTTCGTCTACTGGTTATCATGGTGGACCTGTCCCGCCCCCGAAGCCGCCCGTGTCTTCTCGGAACATCCTGCTGTATTCCGCTATTGCCATTATTGGACTCATCATTCTTTCCATATCGGTGCGTGGATTCATGAACTTTCTTTATGCGCGTCAAGCGGAGAATTCTCAGGTTGCACAAAGTCAAGGGAGCGTGAACATCCCGCCCGGCTTAGATAACCAGAGCATTCAAACGAGACTGCTTAGCGCCAGCTATTCGTCAGACTGCGTCAAACAATATCCTGACGCTGGGTTTAGCCGTGTGATTACCGTAAAGAATGGGATTTGGGATAACGGAAGAGAGGAATCCGATAAGCGGGCAAGTTTCCAGATAGTCGGAAAGAAAGTCATTTTGGCGAACCTCACCGGTAATGGCCGCCAAGAAGCGGTCGTCGAGACATATTGTGGCATGGAAAACCAAACGCTAGGGTATGAAGAGATATATGTCATTGACCCTTCGTCAAAATCAATGAAGGTCTTACAGAAGTTCTCCCCGCGCGACTGGGGCGAAAGCAGCCTCGGGATCACCTGGAGCATGACGGGAGTCGAGGCGGAGGATGGCGAACTGAGGGTAGGATACCGACTTGGCGGCAGCCATGCACAACCCGATTGGAACGCAACCACGGGCTTTCGGTGGAACGGGAGACATTTCGTCCGTGTGAACTTTGAAGCACGAGGCGAGAGCGGCGAAGCGCATGAACATCAAAGTATTCAGAAAGTGATGCCGATTGACGAAGCGTACCGCGATTCAACCCTTGTCACGTTTCGTGATGACTTGCTGGCGGCGGTGAAGCGGAGGGATGCGAACTATCTGTACCAAACGGTTTCGCCGACCATGGTCGTCGGCTTTGGCGCTGAGGCGAATACGCGCGAAGAATTCATCAAAGCGTGGAACATGACGGCACCTGATTCGAAATTATGGAGCGTGTTGTTGCAAGTATTGCAAAACGGCGGAACCTTTGTCGATTTCAACGGAAGACAACAATATGTTGCGCGCTCCACGTTTGGTGCGTGGCCCAAGAGCGTAGACTCGTTTGAGCACTGCGCAGTTATTGCTCCGCAGGCGTCAATGTATAGTCTGCCGGACACCGGATCAACCGTGATTAAGACGCTTTCGTATGACGTGGTGAAACCGGATTCCAGCGCTCTTTGCACACAAGATCAGGAATGGATCAAGGTCAGTACGGGAACAGGCGATAGTGGGTTTATTCAAACGAAGGCGTTGCGCAGCCCGATAGATTACCGCGCTGCGTTTGAGAAAATCGATGGGCGGTGGATCATGACCTCGTTGGTAGCTGGAGATTAGCGAGGCGTTGTGATATGCGCTGGTCGGTTCTTGGTGGAATGGGATAGGATCGCATGATGCAACAACGGGTTGATGGTGTCGTTGTCAACGCTTCTCACGCATACACCGGTGCGCCACGGCAAGACAGAGCAAACCTGCTCGTGCGAATTCTTCTGTGGACGTTTTGTATTTTCTTTATCATTCCCATACTCATCGCAGTGTGGGTAATGAAAGACATCATGTCGTCGAACAATAGATCGTCGTCCGGTCACGGCCTATTTGACCAAGTGCTCGGATACTGGTTCGGCATCAAATTGTGGGATCGCAGCCGGACGCAGATTCGTGATTATCGGGTGCAAGAAAACGGCACCGGAAGAATATGGCTCGTGCGGATGTACGGGCAACTCTGCGATGGAGATATCGCTCGCGGCGATTCCGTATCGATCTTTGCGGACTATACAAATGGAACCCTCATTTTTCGCAGCGGTTACAACCACACCGTCAATTCGAGCATTGTTGTGCAGTAATACTCCTTGGCTTGGCGGCAAAGAACTCATAAGGTTGTCCTCGCTCTGAATTGACAAGGTTGCGCTACTTGATGCTCAGACCGTCAGAATAACCTTCCGTTCGTTTACGATGAACATTTCAGTCAGATGATTTTCTTTTGCCGCTCCGTTTTCCTCAATAGCGCAACGCCCGTAGTCGCCGATTTTGTCTCATAATCGTTCGAAGAATTCCGTGAGTGAGACAAAAGCCCCTCGACAATATATGAGGTAAGAGGCGGGGTAGGCCAAAGCCGGATGAGGTCTGATTGACGTTATAATCCCTGGACAAGCCTCTCCAGTGGAACATCCAGGCTCAGCGCGAGCAAATGCAGGTTTCTGAGGCCGATCTCTTTCTTTCCCAACTCCACATCAGAAATGTAATTTCGGCCAACACCGGCATGCACGGATAGATAGGTCTGCGTCCAGCCCTTCGCCAGCCTCAGTTCTCGTACCCGGCGGCCTACCAAAACACAAATATCCGTTGCCATATCTCAAGTCTGGATGTACTCTATCGAGGACATACCCTCTATAGAGGACAGGCGATCTGTTCAAGCCTTATGAATGCCGTCGGTGGGCCGCGGAAGACGGTGAACGCAGATAAGCAATCTGTTTTCAATACGTTATGCAATGAAAGAGGCGCTGGATGAGATTCGACAGATGGACAGGGATTGCGGTCGTAGGGATTGGAATTGCCCTTTCGGGCTGCGGCGGTACCGGTAGCTCGGGAACCGTCAACAAGACAAACCCCACCATCACATGGGCAGACCCGGCACCAATCATATACGGCGCGACATTGGCATCGGCGCTCAATGCGACGAGTACCGTCACGGGAAGCTACGCTTACACAGCGACTCCCGCCGGCGGCTCGGCAGTCACGGTCACGTCAACAACGGTGTTGACGGCCGGAAGCTACACGCTCGACGCGACCCTTACGCCAAGCGACAGCAACGACTACAACACGGCAAGCGCATCGGTACCGCTCACGGTGGACAAAGCGACGCCGGCACTCACTCTGCCAGCAGAAGGCACAGTCACCTATCCGGCACCGCTTTCGGCCACACAGCTCGACGCGACAGCGCTGGGTGTTGACGGAAAGACGCTCGCAGGAAGCTTCACCTACACGGCGACACCCACCGCGGGCGGAACCACACAAACAGCGACCGCGGGAACCATTCTCACGGTCGGTGCCTGGACGCTGACAGCGGACTTCGCCCCAACAGACTCCAACAACTATGTCACGACCGCAAGCGTGTCGGCGGTATTGAACGTTGTCTGCGGGGCACCGGTGTTGGACTCGATCAGTCCGGCAACATGGTGGTCCCACGGAAACTTTGCGGGAATCGTACCAATCGAGGTTAACGGCGCCTGCTTCCAAAGCGGAGATCAATTTTCCATGAACTTTGGAGCAGGTGTCAATAACTGGGGATCGGTAGCCGGATTCACCGCCGACCAAATCACCGTCGATCTCGGACTGGGCACCAACCTTGCCATGCCGATGGCCGTGAAAACAACCGACTCACGCGCAGGCGGAACTCCAACCTCCAACGCGCTCTACTGGCTCTCGCTGGGCGACCAGAACCTGGGAGCCTTCTTCTCGGACGGAACATGGGTCCACGTGGAAAGCAACCCAACTGGAGGATCTTCACTCTACCAATCCGATGCAACGGGCAAGCTCGAAAAAAGTTGCCCACTCGAGGGTGGTGGAAACGACATCGCTGTTGACGTCTCAAATGGCTATATCGGAATTGGCGGAGGCGTGACAACCATGACACTCGATGGCAATGGCTACTGCACGAGTAATGAATTTATGGGAAGTAATGGGGCAAATGTGGGAGTTTCGTCCTCGGTCATGCTCAATGGGCGATATTGCGTCACTGCAGGCCTCATAAGCTGCATCCCGGATAACCAGCCGTGGAGCGAACCAACTCCTACCTCAACCAATGCAACAGCTCTTGCGGCGGTCTGCGGAAGCCCGTGGTCAAGCGTGGCGACAACCATCGCCGGACGCGATACCATGATCGTCTTCTGCCGTGAAAAAACGGCAACCACCACAACCCCAAGCCTCGTCTCGATCGACATGGCTACCATGACGATCGGAACGGTGACACAACTCACTAATTTCACCACCTACTCGGCGATGTCGGCGGCGAGCACCACGGCGAACGGATGGTCCACGGCCGGAGGATGGCCTATGGCGCTCTCCAGTAACCTCGGCGTGGTTGCAATCTGCTCCACGTATGACAGCGTGTGCGACTTCTACAGTACGAGCACGCTGCAAGCGGTGGGAATCAAAACCATCACCGTACCGGCGAATACATACCGCATCGCCGATGACGAGCTCAACGCGCAGTTCGTCGCTACGGTCGGCCATGCTCAAGCACCGGTCACCACGTTATTGGCAATCGATCCGATGACAGGAGATACCAAAACTCCTGCCGCAACGGTCAATGGCCAAATACTGGGAACGGTCCTGGTCAGCAACGGTACCGTACTTGGCTCCGATCTGACGGGCCAGACCTACGTCCTCGCCCAGTAACCCAAGCGGCCTCTCATCATCATTTTGAGAGGCCATATCAAGCTCTCAGTAGAGGTTCCTAAAATAATTGATGGGACTACAATTCAGATGTTTCACGACTCTTGACGGACCTCTATTCCCCTCTCTTGTTCCGTGCTTGTGGGCGCGGCCGTAGCCACTGCCACGCGCCGACCCCGAGCACCGCGAGACCGATTTGCTGCCACAGGGACATTGCCGACCAGACGCCCGCAAGAATGCCGGGGGCCAGCATCAGCGCAATGACGATGCCCACGATGGCTACGACGCGTTTGGGGACATCGGCAGGCTTCACGATGCCGAGCATGATCCCGAAGGCCGTCAGGATGAGCGCGATCATTGCGAACACCCCGAGAAGGGCTATCCAGCCTTGCATGAGACTCGATTCACTCATTTTGTGACACTCCTCTCTCTGAACGCGTGTTATTGCTTTCCGCCGACACAGCCATGCTCAGCATCAGTCAACATCCCCGTGCCATCGAAATGAATCTCGGCTTGTACGCCTCCAGCGGCGAAGTACGCCGTCCAGAACGCCTCTACCACCTCCTTGCGCTGCGCGGAGAGCGGCGCAAAGTCACTGCTTTCGAGACGGCCAAGGCAAAGAGGTACGCCTTGCATCGTGAAGCCATGGAAACGCTCATGCTCGTGATGGCGCAGTGATCGCTCAATATGCAGAATGTAAGGGGTCTACCGAGGCAGGCCTAGTTATTTGCTCTCTCCATGCGCCGGAGATTACGGCTGATTTACTCGATACTCTGTGCTGCAGGGAGATATAAACTATAAGTAGGATCGCATGAAGCACTCTGATGACATTACCGGAGGCTATACAGCTGATCTCGGTCACGAGGGGGTTCGGCAAGGTGCGTTTCTTCTCAACAGCCACAACACAATTGCGGATGGTGGATTGGGCCGCTCTGGTGTTGCTGGCTTTCGAAATCCCATCTCTGTTTTTTTCTCAGGTTCGCGCCAATAGCGCTCGCGCATCGGAAGTTGTCGCGATAGCGGTTGTGGTGTATTTTCTCCTACGGCTTTTACTTCGGACACCACTCGGGTCTGCTTGGCTTGCCGCATTGCTTGGCCTCTGCGGCGCTTGGTTGGGAATTTCGAGCATTCTTCAGTTCAAGATGGGCACCGAACAATTGTCCGCAGTTGGCCTGACGGATTTTATCGCTTTCCGCTCTCGTTTTATTCATCCGATTAGCGGATGGGTTCCAGGTGAGTGCTTTACTGTCTTGCTGCTGACTCTGCCCTTCGCTTGCGCCGCCGCCGCTTACATATGGCGAATCGGTTCGGCTAAAGGAAGGTTTGGGTGGGCCATTCTCGCGTTTGTGCCGGCCGCGCCAATCATCGGAGCACTGCTTCTCTCCTTATCGCGCGCGGTATTTTGGAGTACAATTCTCTTCTTTCTCATGGCTTGGGGATTGATGACCGCCTACAGGGTGGTTACCCTCCGCACTGCCTCACTTCTACTTGCTGGAACCCTTGGCGTACTGCTTCTTCTTTTGGGTTGCGAAACGGCACTGTACCCAGGAATCTTCAAAGCCTACGCTGGCGGCCATACTTCGCAGACGCGCAGCACAGAAGGACGCATTGGCATCTGGAGTCGATCTCTCGAATTGACGCGCGATCATCGGTTGTGGGGAGTCGGGTCATCCAATGCCGCGCTCTCACTGCTCTCTTCCGCAGATCAGGAAGAGACGACAGGATTCGCCAGCCGTGCATTCAGCTTGCCAATCCAGGTACTGGCAGAAAAGGGTGTACTTGGGTTTACGCTATACTCGGTGTTTCTTCTGCTCGCAAGTTGGGAGTTTCATCGTGGAATGAACTCGCGTGTTCCGCAGACGACAGGAACAACTAAGATAATTGCGAATGCGCGGAAAAGCGCAGGCCGCAATAACAACGAAGAACGAACCCGACTGCGTAGCGAAGACGCTCACCGGGCGATGAAATGTTGCTTCGCCGCCGGTCTGGCGGCAGTTCTTCTCCGGGAGATCACATATTCTTCCCTGCTCGAACACACATTGACACTGGTGCTCGCGTTTGCTCTGGTTGCTTTGATGTGCGCGCCGAGTCGTTTAAATGAATTCAAGATCAGGCCTGTTGTTATCGCGATTGCCGTTGTCGTACTGATATTGCAATGGCCTTTCTTGAGATACAACCAGGCGGATGCGAAGCTAAGTGAGTACTATTTGCAAGTTGCTTCCGCCAAGTTCTCCGCTGCTCGCGAGAATATCGATGAAGCGATTCGCCTATGGCCATCCAACGGGCGATATTACGGATGGCGCGCATATATTGAAAGTCAGCAATTACCCTCGCAATGCTCCGAACAATCCAAATACGACAATGCCGGCATGAGCGTTGAACAACAAGCTCAGGCTCGTGAAGCAGCGGGAGACTATCGTCACGCACTAAAGTTGAATGACCGAGACGCCGTAGCGCACCACAACCTGGCATGGCTTGAGCATTTGCTTGGTGATAATGCATCAGCCGAGGAAGACTGGAGAGAATCGATCCAGATTGATCCCGATAATGCTGCGTTTCATCTTAGTTATGGGATGTTCTTGGAGGAGAATGGCGCGACGCGGGCCGCAAAAGAGCAGTATGAATCAGCAATTGAACTGACGCCCACGATACTGGACTCTCCGTTTTTCACGCGATATCGAAACCGATTACCACAAGAGGCCGATTCTGTCGTGAAGGAAAGCATCGCCAAAATTGAATCCAGACTTGGAGAAGGCAAGGACCCGATTCTCGAAGCGAGACTTGGCAAGCTCTTTTTGTATGAAGGAAACCTTGATCGTTCTAAAGAGTATCTGGAGAGGGCCGCGCAACAATTACCGAATCTCCCGCTGGTCTGGTTCAACCTCGGCGAAGTCTACGAAGCACAGGGCAATGAGGCGCAAGCATTACTATGCTATCAACGGGCCAGGGCAATCGACTCATCGCTCGCAGGGCCTTATCTGCGAATGGGGGAAATCGACCTTCGCAATGGACAGAAGGACAGCGCCGTGCGTGATCTGAATATGACAGTTCAGCAGTGGCAGCGCGTTAACCCGATTACCGCTGCACACAATAATCGGCTCTATACCGGACCGCGACAAGTGATCGACGATTTGCTGCCCACAACGTTGGTTTGGTTCATTTCGCCCTGTGAATCGTCGGAGGCATGGAGCGCGCTTTCTGGTTTGTTTCCCGAGAAGCCGGAATACTCTCGTAGGACAAGAACGTGCGAAGTGATTCCATCACCTCACTTACGACTTCAATGATACTGGTTCGTCTTCGTCGGCAAGCGGAATAATAGCTTGACCCCCACTTGGAATCCGGTTTACTCTTGAGCCGGAAAACTATGACATTGGCTGTGCTCGGTTGTTTGGATAGCTCTCGAACCGAACGGCATAACTGATGATTATTGAGCGAGGAAAGAATGCAAGATATTGGACTCAGATTGAACAGTTTCACTGTTCGCATATTCCTTCTAGGCGTGATCGCGGCCTTTTCTCTTCATGGATATTGCCTGCAATTTCCAACCTCCCTAACACCATCCGCGATTGGCAATGAAGTTACGATCACGCACTGGCGTTTGATCGGGCCTTTCAGGTTTTCCAAAAGCGACATCAGTGCTGATAATCCTCATGCTCTCGAAGGAGGACTCAACCACGATTTCCTGGCGGATATCGGGCACCCCGAAGAGGGACTGACTGCCGATGCGATTGAAGCTCTCTGCGCAGGCAAAGCGCGTTGCACTATTTATTCCCAGCACGGAGCCGTTTTGCCCTTCGATCATATCTTTCCCAACATGACCTATGCTGTTATTTATGCATCTTCCGAGATCACAAGCACTGAAGACGCTGATGTTGGATTGGAGCTTGGCAGCGATGATGGAGTGCAAGTGTGGTTGAATGGTCACCTATTGCTGGCGACACGCAACGACGTGGATCGTGCGGCATTCAAATATACGCATCTTTTGCCGGTGCATCTGAAAAAGGGCCACAATCTTCTAGTCATGAAAGTTGATCAAAAGGTAGATACCTGGGCGCTGATTTCAAGCTTTATGCCTCTTGATCAGATGCGCCAGGTTTCTATCGACCAGGCCGAAGGACATCTGCTTGCCAATCGACTCCTTAAAGTGGGCGACCACCTTCAAGTATCTTTGCCACCCCTATCGGACAACCTTGCAATGCATTTATCTGTTTCTAGATGGAGCGGGAGCGAGGTGATCGCCGCCAACGTTACCGGTACAGGAACGAAGGATATTGCGCTAAATAGACTCCACGATGGGTACTACAACGTGACCCTGCAAGTTGGGAACACCGCGCTCCATGACGCTTTCTATCTTGGGAATCCCAGCGCAGTTTATGACGCTGTGTATAGCGCTCAGCAGAAATACGAAGTTTCTACTCAAGAATTCATCCAGCGCGAACCAATTCTGCATCGATATAAGATACTGACCTCGGATCAGTATTCTCATCCTGATAACCCGGACTGGCAGAAGAAGCTGTTAATGGTTCTGAACGAGGGGCTTGAGACTCTCAATGCACCAGTTGAGGCATCGTGGTCCAGAGTTCCGGGGATGCATTTGCGCGAGTATATCTCCAAAGTCGACGGCACCACGCAGTATTATCTGCTTTTTCTTCCTTATAAGGCGCAATCCCAGCTTCCGCTGGTTTTGGTGACGCCCTATGCTCAGAAGCCCGAGCGTCCATTCCTGGAGAGCTCGCTCCTCGCCTGGCCAGACGATTTAGAAGATATCCAGAATGCCGCGGATCTAAACGGAGTTGCCGTAGCTCTAACGGATGGACGGGGCAATGCAGGAGTTTCTCTCGCCGCCGAAGCAGACGCCTTTGAAGTGCTGAACGATTTGAATAATAGTTACTCACTTGACACCAGCAGGCTCTACTTGTACGGGACGTGCGAGGGCGGACGGCGCGCTCTGTTGCTGGCGGAGCATTATCCCGGCGTCTTTGCAGCAGTGGGAGTCTTTGCCCCAACGCTGAGCGCGTATTCGCGCAGCCAGCTCAATGGGCCGGATGATGTCTTTGCGTCCGTGGATAAGTTATTGTCTACGCCGGTTTTTATGATCAAGGGCGAGTTTGATGATTATCCGCCAACCGCGATGATGGAGGCTTTCCAGCAGCGGCTCGTAAAGAATGGTTCTGCCTCTGAGATCAAGATCATCCTGAATGGAATGCACAAGGAAAAGAAGGTCGAACAAATGGTCTTTCCTTTTCTTGTGAAGCACCATAGTACCGGAAAAGCTCTCTCGATAGCGGAGCAATACCGAGCGGCTATTAGCCGGACGCACCCGCAGGCAAAGGCTTCTCACAATTAACCATTGTCGAGCATCGCGTAGTGGCTTGTGCCTCGCCAAAATTCCATCTGGACGTGACGAAAGCTTGATTTCGCAGTTCGAAAGCAGTTTAGTACCGATTTTCGACAAGGGAAGGAGGTGTGCGGTGGTCATAAAGCGTCAGGAAGACAAAGCAAAGTCGAGAATTGCAGGTCGGCGGACACACCTCCCTCGCATTTTTTCTTTGACTTCAAGAGAAAATGTCCTCTACAGTAACTCAGGCGGCCAGATCGTAGCGATGATGCAGTCCGCCGAGTCGTGGCATCGCGATAATGTTGCTCTCGGCTCCGGATTTGTCTACGGCATCACGACCGGCAGGCGTTCCCTTAGCCAGTGCAAGATGAGTTCGGTCGTCATGGTAATAACGGACGTACTCGTACATCAGGCGTTTCAGATGCCGCTCGTTCAAGACGATCACATGGTCGAGCAGATCGCGGCGGCAGTTTCCAACCCAGCGCTCGGCAACGCCGTTCTGCCACGGGCTGCGGAAGCTGGTTTGTCTGAGCTTGATGCCGAAGCATTTCATCGTTTCGATGACTTCGCTGTTGAATTGCGTTCCGCGATCAAAGATCAGATAACCCGGCGCAGAGTCGTAAGGGAATGCCTCGCGCAACTGCTGAATAACCCAGGCGCTTGTCGTCTGGAGTGCTTTGACAGCTACAATTTCGACTACACATATTCAGACACGGCAAAATCTCGCAAGTGTCTCCAAATTCAAACATAAGCCCTGGTTACGACCGGCTTGAATTTTGGCGAACTACAGCAGGTCACGAACAAGTTTTCCACAGCGTTCTTCGAATATTCTCTTGACACGTCAGACGCCTCTTGCGTTATCGTGCGTGTAACCAAAGTGCATACTTCTGTTACATAGCGAGGAGTCCATTGAGATTCGAAAGATCGTCTGTTTGCTTCACTTTCCTCGGAATTGCGCTTGCCTCATCGCTTCAAATCGCCGCTGCCGCTCAAGAAGCACCTACCCAAAATGCGAGCACGAGTAACGTCATTAGCCAGCTTTCGACAGCTTTTTCCGGTGGCCGCGCTTTCCAGAGAGTTCAAATCTCTGGAGACGCAGCTTGGTATGCAGGAAGCCAGGAAGACTCTGGCACCGTCACGTTGACCGCCTCGTCCGACGGTTCCTCGCAGATGGAACTGAATCTGGCCGCTACTGGCAAAAAGACAGAGACACAGTCCGGCGTGGGGTCGAGTTCGAATTGCCAGTGGTCAGGTGCAGATGGAGTCGCTCACCGCGTCGATCATGGCAATTGCTGGAGAGCGATTCCATGGATTCTTCCAGCCATTGCGCTTCATCCTTCTGTCTTGTCCAGCCAGTATAGATTTACAGATATTGGTGCGGGAGCCGTCGGGTCCGGCACAGGTGTCTACCGTCACGTGCAGGGTCGGCTTGCCCAGAGCGGCTTTTCTGGCATGATCGACAGAGAGAATAAAGCGCGCAGCACCACGGATATTGGCCTTGATCCCGTCACTCATCTGCCTGCGGTGCTCGCCTACTCGGTGCATCCAGATTCTGGCGCTCCTCTACAGGTGACATTCGAGGTCCGTTACTCGGACTACCGAGCGGTCGAAGGCGCGCAAATTCCATTCCATATTGAACGCTATGTGAACGGCTCCCTCCAGTTGGATATTCACGTCACATCCGCAGTGATCAATTAACACTTGGCACGAAACACAAGGACGGTTCCCATGTACGCTACGTTGCGCAGATTTGCATTTGCTTTTGTTCTTCTTTTCCCCGCATCCATGGTAATCGGTCAGGTTGCGACCGGAATCTATACTTCCGGAACATTCGATAGCCAAGGCTTCGATACGATCAATGTCGGCAATCTGAATGTTCATCTTTCTATGCCTATTTTGAACAAGGCCGGCAGGGGAATGCCGTTTTCCTACAATCTGAGCTATGACAGCTCGGTGTGGACTCCGGTTGGCGTCGGTGGTGCATCGTATTGGGTGCCGGTGACAGATTGGGGCTGGCAAGGAATCTCCAATGCCGCCATGGGATATGTGACAGGTAATGTGAATCAAACGAGCTGTACTTGGTTAGGACCCTACGGACCTCCGGGGCCGGTAGGACACACGAACGTGTATTCAGGCATGGTTTATCACGATAGCTTCGGTGTGGCCCATTCGTTCGGGGGAAGTATCAGTGTTTTGAGTTCGGACACTTGCCAGGGGTATCCAAATACATCAGGCTCCATTGGTCCATATGCATCGGACGGTTCCGGTTATCAGTTCAACTCTCAAAATATTGTTTCCGGTACCACCATCATTACAAATAGAACCGGAACGACAACCACCCTTCCCATCAACGAATCCTCTTCTAGTTTTGGGACAACCGTGATCACAGACAACAATGGGAATGAGATTTCCTTCGACGGCTCTGGGAACTTCACGGATACGACCGGAAAGATTGCGCTGACGGTAGCGGGTGAAGACAATTCAGGTATGACTTTTAAATACACCGATACCCACGGCAATCCGCAGACCGTGACTTTGACCACCGCGAGCTACACGGTTCAGACAGCGTTTGGATGCAGCGGCGTCAGTGAGTACGGTCCAGTCCCACAAATGCTCGTTAGTTCGATCAGTTTTCCAGACAATATCACATACAATTTTTCTTACGAAGCTACTCCAGGCCACCCCGGCAATGTGACCGGGCGGTTGGCAGGAGTGCAACTACCCCAGGGAAACTGGATTAACTATACCTATACCGGCAGTAACAACGGTATCGTATGCACAGACGGAAGCGCTGCCGGGTTGACGCGCGGCATTGCCAGTGATTCGGGATCGGCGGCGTCTACCGTGTCCTATGCTCGGACAGATCCTAACGGAACAGGAACCAGCCATACCGAAGTGGTGGATGGTTATGGCAATTACAAGGAGTATGACTTCGATTTAGTCAGCGGCGCCCCAGCGGTCCCGGCGGCTGCTTATTATGAGGTTGCCCGCAATATCTATAATGGCTCCAATCAAGGTACCCTTGTCGACTCTCAAATGAGATGCTGGGGCGGAGTGACTTTTCCTTGTCCGGCAGCTACGACTTCGGTCGATTCCACCCTCACGTACAGCACATATGAGACTCTCGATGGCCTCGAGACGCACGTCGGATCGATCGGATTCAACGGCAACGGCACGGTGGGCTTAGCGACTGCGAGTGATTTCTTGCCAGCCCCAAATCCTGGCGCTTTACTAAGAAAGGAAACATGGAGCTATGTCCAAAATATTTCCGCTACGGAACTCAGCACAGACCTTGTCTTGGATGGAAATAATAATCAGATAGGAATAACAGATTATAGTTATGACACCACTACGCTTACTTCCAGTTCAGGCGTCCCGCAGCACGTTGCCGCTACTGGCGCACGGGGAAATTTGACCAAGGTGGTGCAGTACGCCAACCCAAGCACGTACTACACATCGAGTACAAACTACGAGGACACCGGATCGGTGCTGACAAGTACTTCACCGGCAGGCGGAATCACCAAAGTTTCCTACGATCCTACTTTTACGTATGCGACTGGCACCACCCTGCCCACTCCATCCAGCGGTGTGTCGCTTTCCAGCAGCGCTACCTACGACACGTCCTACACCGGCTTGCCGCTTACGACGACCGATCCGAATGGCCAGGTTTCAAAGATTTCTTCGTATGACGTGTTGTTGCGGCCGCTTACGGTGAACTCACCGGATGGAGGCGTGACGACATTCACTTATTCGCCTACCTTGGTTACCCAGCAAACAGCCCAGTCTTCGGGCGTCAATGCTGAAACGGAGACGCAACTTGACGGCTATGGCCGTCCGAGCCGCGTGGCTGTCGCGAACGGGCAAAGCGGAAACTCCTGGTATCAGTCGGATACCTGCTACGACGCCAATGGCAATGTCGCCTTTGCCTCCTATCCCTATCAAGGTCCGGGCTTCAGTGCCGGCAAGGTCTGCTCGGGCGCGGGCGACACGTACAGCTACGATGTTCTCGGGCGCTTAACCAGTGTGGTGCGCGCCAACGGTGAAACTCGCACCTACACCTACCTGGGCCGCGCAACCAAATCCGTCGACGAGAATGGAGTGACGCGCATCTCGCAAGTTGACGGTTTGGGGCGTCCCACGATCATCTGCGAAATCTCCTCGAACAGCTCGATGCCCGGCTCGGGTTCGCCCGTCAGTTGCGGAACCGACATTGCCGGAACGGGTTTTGTCACGAGTTACGCCTACAGCCTCGTGAACGGCACAACGACGATCAGCCAGGGCGGTCAGGCACGCGTATTCAAGTCTGACTGGCTGGGGCGGCCCATCTCCGTTCAAGAGCCGGAGCGGGGCACGACCACCTACAGCTACTCCTACAACGCCACTGGAATGGTGGTGACGCGCACACGCCCCAAGGCCAACCAGACCAGCGCCTCGGTCACGACGACGACCACCACGCAGTATGATCTTCTCGGCCGCGTGGTCAGCATCAGCTACAGCGACGGGACACCCACCAAGACCTTTGCCTACGACAAGAGCGCGGGCGCGAACTTTACCGATCTGACGCAGGCAAATTTCAAGGGACGCCTTTCGCTCGCCTCGGTTTCAAATGCGATGACCGCCTTCAGCTACGATCCCGTGGGCAGAACCAGCTACCTGGACGAGTGCCTTCCCTCCGGCTGCGGCACACCCGCCAACAACCACCAGCTTCACTACACCTACGACCTGGCTGGGGACATACTCACCTCGACGGATGGCGCGGGCGTCACGACGACGTACAATCTCACGCCAGCCAGCGAACTGGCTTCGATGACCAGCTCGATCTCCAGCTACATGAATTCCTCCGCATCGCCGACGACCATCATTGCAAGCACGCAAAATGGACCCAACGGCCCATCGGTCTATCAACTGGGCAACACGCTGACGGGCGTCAACGGCTTTGACACGCTGGGGCGGGTCAGCGGCGGATGGGTCTGCGCGAACAGTTCGTCGGCCTCCTGCTCCGGCGGGACGCAGATTTATGGCTTCACGGCGGGCTGGAAGGGGCAGCAGTTGCAAAGCTCCTCGGATTCGGTGCTTGCGCAGACGTCGAGCTACGGCTACGATGAATTCAACCGGCTGACCTCGCGCACGGTCACAGCCGGCACGGGAGTGAACTACTCCTGGGGCTATGACCGCTGGGGCAATCGCACCTCGCAGACGATGACCGGGGGGACGGGTTCCGGCAATAGCTTCTCGGCGAGTTACAACACGGCGACTAACCAGATCAACACGGCTGGCTACACATACGACGCGGCGGGCAATGTGACCAACGACGGCTTCCACACTTACACCTACGATGCGGAAGGCAACGTCACGGCGATGAGCGGCGGCACGGCGGCGAGCTACGTTTACAACGCGCTGAATCAGAGAGTGCGCACGACGGTCGGCTCGGCGGCGACAGAGTATGTCTTCAACTCGGGCGGGCAGCGCGTCTCGGAGTGGAATCCCGCGACGCAGACGCCGAACAAGGGCAAGTACTATTGGGGCGGCACGCCGGTGGCTTATTACACCACGGGCGCGGCGGGCGGCACGCACTTCGAGCATCAGGACTGGCTGGGGACCGAGCGGCTGCGCACGAGTTATAATGGCGGCGTGGAAGCGAGCTTCACATCCTTGCCCTGGGGCGATGGCCAATCGGCGGCTGGCATGGATACCGACGCCAATCACTATGCGATGCTCGACCACGACACCGAGAGCGACACCGACCACGCCCAGTTCCGGCAATACTCCAATTTGCAAGGCCGCTTTATGTCGCCCGATCCGTATGATGGGAGTTATAACTTAGGCAATCCGCAGAGTATGAATCGGTATGTCTATGCGATGAATAATCCGCTGAGTAATGTTGATCCGAGCGGGAAGGATTGCGTTGAAGTTAACGAAAATGGCACTGTGGTAGCAATCCTAAACGGTGATTGCCCGACAGACGGAGTCCCAGTAGATGCCGGAGGCTATGGCGGTGGCAGTTATGGGATATTCATTGATGCTAATGGCGTGACGGATGCAACCATCAACGACAATGGCGACTTATCTGGATACACGATCGCAGGAATGTACTATAGCGCTACAGAAGATTCTTCGGGATCTGTCGTGCCTGGCGGCGGAAGCGGAGGTGGCTCAAGTAACGACATGGAATATGACATCTTCCATTGCCCAAGCTGCGTGAACACTTGGAAGCAGTCCGACTGCGTCGTGAGTCAGCCTTGGATAAATGCAGCGACAGCTGTGGTAGTGGGAGTACCTGCCGCTGCTATCCAAAGCGGAACCAACAACGTGAATGGGAGTTTTTTGGAAGGGGCGTGGACAGCCATTAAGGAGGGCACCGCATCGGCTGGAGCTGCCGCCGCATATTATGCAACCGGAATCTTCCTTACAGCGAAATACATGGTGAAGGGGTGCCCCCAATGAACAAACTCATTCATGCACTGCGTAATTCGAATTTGACCGGAAGCTTTCTGGCATATGTACTCGTTTTTACTTCGGCTGGTACCATTTGGCCGATGTATCTTTGGTTATACAAGCAGTGGGCATTGCTCAATGAGCCCATGATGTTGTTTTGGTGGTTTTGCGCGTTCTTATTTGCTTTTTGGGTATGGTTAATTCTGTTTCTTTCCAAAGAATACACGCAATACCCAGGCATGAGCATAGATGCTCTCATTATTGGCTCCTTGTTAACGGTCGCAGCAGTACTGCGAGATACAGACGTGTTATCTGACTTGTCAAAGAAGGGGTTCGGAGCAGCCGCTTGGGTAGTATACCTCAGCACGTGTGCACTCGCAGTCCGCATTGTCGCCTGTATATCCAGAATAAGTAAGATGGCAGGTGAACCGTCGGCGGAGGATAAGAGTCTTCCTGCTGAGTGAGAGTGGGCAGGTGGACCGATCATCACCGCCCTGAAACACGGGTGCCCCATCCATTCCACAGTCTTATCGTGGAATGGGTGGGAGACTACGAACCTCGATTCTCCTTTTTCCGTCTAACTCCATGAATTCCGACCCATCGCCGACGACGATCATTTCCAGCACGCAAAGGGGCGGTCAGTTGATCGAGGTCAACTGGGACGTCGAGGCCAACTATCAGCATCAGGACTGGCCGGGGTCCCCGGCGACAGGTCTTCGTCGCTGGGGTGGCTGGCTCGGCACGGAGCGGCTGCGCACGAGTTATAATGGCGGCGTGGAAGCGAGCTTCACATCCTTGCCCTGGGGCGATGGCCAATCGGCGGCCGGCGGGGATGCCGACGCCAACCACTACGCGCTGCTCGACCACGACACCGAGAGCGACACCGACCACGCCCAGTTCCGGCAATACTCCAATCTGCAGGGGCGATTTCTGTCGCCCGATCCGTATGACGGGAGTTATGATCTCTCCAATCCGCAGAGTTTGAATCGGTATGTCTATGCGCAGAATAGCCCGCTGGGTTTTGTAGATCCGAGCGGAGAAAACGAAATTGGCGTGGGCACTGGGGGATTGATGATGGGCTGTTATTCAGATGGTTTGGCAGTACCTTGTTCCTACCTG
>Ga0181520_10005084_pt1 | contig 21327 bp, 19 predicted proteins | sample PEATcosm2014_Bin_29_FD_132451 | JGI IMG/M metagenome (GOLD analysis project Ga0181520, IMG submission 132451) | Peatland microbial communities from MTU Mesocosm Facility, Houghton, MI, USA - PEATcosm2014_Bin02_30_metaG | ecosystem: Environmental > Terrestrial > Soil > Wetlands > Peat | place... | reverse complement strand
TTTGAAGTCGCCCACGGCGGTGGGGAAACGTCCGTTCAAGGCCATGTTGGGGTTGCGGATGAGGCGCAACCGGAGCGTGAACGGAAACGCCTCGGTGAACGCCCGGTCTTGAAAGATGCCGGTACGGATGATCTGGCCGGTGACAGCGGCCAGCACCTCGCTTTCGCGCGTAGCCAGGATGTCAATGCGGCCAATCTCGGCTTTCTGGTGCAATTGCTTGGAACGGAATTCGACGGCCTCACTGATGCGTTCGTCCTGGGCCTTGTTGAATGCGGATTTCAGGAACAACAGTTTGAGCAGGTCATTATTGTCAAAATCCTTGGGATTGCGTTCGAGGAAACAAAGGGTGGCCAGTTCCGCCTGCTGCACCTGCAACTCCCTGGCCTCGGAAAACTGGAGCAACGGACTCAAATAGTAGGTGCCCGCGGGGTCAATGATGACGACCCGCTCGCGCTGTTTGAACTGCGAGACCAGGTGGTAGCGGTCAAGGGCTGACAGCAACAGCACGACGACCGTGAATGCAAACCAGAACCACGGCAGCCGGTCCCGCAAGACCAGCAGGCGGGTCAGGTCAAAGTGCTTGCGCACGGCCACCATTCCTTCTGGTTTCGGTGGCCACGATTGGGAATCATCTGTTTTCATAATTTGGGGGGCAAAACAGCCGGGGTGATGGGCGGCTGAAATTGGTCGAGCCGTTCCATGATCTGCCGGAGCATCTGGCGGACGGCTTTGTCGCCACTCGCATCATTTTTTGACGAAACGAATCCACCAGCCAGTCCGGACACGAGTGAGCCGGCGTTGCCGATGCCGCCGGAAGTGGAGAACAAGCTTAAAGTTCCCGCCGCGCCGCCGGCGGCGACCGCCGCGACAGGACCCAGCGGGGCAGCGGCCACCGCGCCGCTAACGGTGGAGGCGGCGGTTTGTACGGCGACTTGTGCGCCGCCCGAAAGCAGTTCGCTGCCGGCCAGCGCGCCGGAAGCAATCACCTTTTGGATGATGACGGGGGCGGCGATGGTGCTGAAAATGATCCAGAAGCCCACGGCGGCAGCGCCGATGGTCTTTTGCAGGTTAGGCAAAGTGGAAGATGGGTCAATGAATTGAAAGGTGGAGTCCGTCATGAAATCGAGAATGCCCTGCGTAATGAGCGCGGCCAGAGCCCAGCCCAACGGCCAGAGGAGCACGCCCAGGAGATTCAACAGGTAGCGGGTGCCGATCTGTTTGAGCGCCGGCAGCGCCATGAACCCGATGAGCAAGGGCGAAAGCGCGTAGCCCAGATTCAGGATGATTGTTTGAAAGATATAGGCCCAGAACATCATCAACGAAGCCAGCCCGCCAACCAGCAGCATCACAGCCGAGACGATGAGGTCGGTGGTGAAAGTGTTGATCTGGGACATGATATTCCACCAGGACGACGGCGTGGACGTGTCGCGGTTGATGTTGAGTAGTTGATTGTACTGTTGATAGACATTGGCCGGGTCAATGCCCAGACCGGAGAGGATTGAACTTTGCAGCAGGGTTTGCAGGGTGTTGCCCCAGCCGGGCAGGAACACGAGCAAGGAGGTCAACAGCAAAATGCGCATGAGCAAGTGCATCAAGGTTTTTGGGGAAAACCGATGATACACGGTGACGAGGATGCCGGTGATAAACAGCGCGAAGGCCACGCTCAAAAGCAGGGTGTGAAGATCACCACACAGGGTGAGAAACGTGGGAAAAATGCTCTCGAACGTGGCCATGATGAAGGGGGCGTTGACGGTTATTGGGTTGGGAAGGTCGTTGGCGCATCAAGCAACGTGAATTTCGCCGTGTAATTACTGACGGCCTCCGTGAACTCGGCATTTTGCTGTTCGGTCAGCGCCTGAACCTGCTTTTGCTGGTCATTCCGGTTCTGGATGTCCTGCACCAGTGCCGAAGTCGCCGCCTGATTCACTTCGTCGTCCGTACTGGCCAGGTCGGCGTTCAGGCTGGTAAGTTCGGCGTGCAATTTTTGAACCTCGGCATCCGATGAGGCGCTCTGAAGCTGCTGGTCCGTCTGGGCAATCTGGTTTTTGATGGTTTTGCGCCGCTGCGCGGCGTTGTCGGCAACAGCGACGTAGTTGCTGGCAGAGTTAATGATGGCCGCGAACGGCTTATATTGATTAGTCGGTCGTTGGATGGTCTGTCCGCCGGGCGTCTGAAAACTGGTCCCCACCGTGGAGTAGAGACCCGCGTCATTGTAGGTCATCGCGAAGCTGCCATCGGCATTGGTCACCAGATTTTCGAGGTTCAGCCCAGGTTCGAGTGCCTTCAAATCGGCCATTAGGGGGGCCGTGTTGGACAGGATGACCTGGGACGGATTGCCGAACAGGGATTCGTAATTCTCGAACTGGCTTAACTGGTTCTCCAGCGTGCTAATCTGCTGCACCTGGTTGTCAATCATGATGACGAATTTGGCGATGTTCTCGGCTTCATCCAATATCTGTTCGACGTTCATGACCGGGTCATAGACGATCTCCTGCGCGCGGGCGGAAAACGCCAGCGACACGGTGACGACGGCTAATGCGATTAACTTTTTCATGTTGGTTATCCTTTCGTTGTTTGTTTTTGGTCGGGAAATTGGATTTGTAATGATTGGGCGCAGTCACTCTTCGATACGGAGGAATTGGGTGGTGGGCTGAAAAACCACGCCGTCAATCACCTGCTCCGGCAGATGCACCTCGTAAAGCCGAACCCGGCCTTCGTCGCCCGCCCTGGCCTGCTGGATAGAGACGTAAAGCCAGTATTGCTGTTTGACGGCATCGCTACGGCCTTTGTCGTAGCCGGTCTGGTATGACTTGTCGTTTAATTTACTGTTGGCGTAGTGAAGCCCTTCGCCAAGCAACGCGCCGCCCGCCGCGCCGCCAACTATGGCATAGGGGTTGTTATGGGAAAGCTCGCCGCCGAGGGCAGCTCCACCCGCTCCCAGCCCAACATCAGTGGCGGTGCGGGTGACGGCAGCGCAGCCGGAGAACAGAGAACCGACGGCGGCGAGCAGAAGGCATTGGATGAATAATGATTTTTTCATAAGGTTGATCGTTTCAATTTCCACAGAGACCGTGGCATTCCTGGTAAAAGCCCATGAATGTCTGGTCCCGAAATGACTCGTACTTTTCCAAATACGCCTCGGCCAGCGGATGGCAGGAGCGATGCACGTAAAGTTGCTGGTCGAGATTGCGGTTGACCACCGAACCGGGAGTCCGTAACGCGACATCAATTTCAACGGCACGCTGAAAGCCCGCCGGGTCGTTGTCCCGCAACCAGCGCCATTCCTCGTTGGAACGATAGGGGCAAAACACGCAGGCCGAGCGCGGCACCTCGTGGGGGACGCCAAAGGCTTTTAGCCGCTGCTGACACATGGAGCGGGTTATCTCGCGGTCCAGGAGCGGAAACACGGGCGTTGACCAGAGGGTTTCCGCAAAGCGCATCCGCACGCGCGCCGCGCGCCCCGCCTCATCGAAGCTGATGCCAAGGTATTGGCGGACATGCACCTCGTTGCGTGGAAACCATTGGCGCGGCTTCAGGCCGACAATTTCATAACGAATGGTGTGCTCAATGACGTCCAGCTTGTATTCCTTCGTGCATTGGCGCCGGATCATGCCTTTGGGCGAACCCGGCTCGTCGGTCGTGTAAGCCGGAATGCTGGCAAAACGCTGGCCGGTCGAATTCCGTCCGTGTTTCAAATCGTCGCCAAGTTTTCCAATGGAGCGCACCAGAATGCGCGGGCCGTTCAGCGATTGGAGCCATTCCAAATGCCGGTACACGGGCGTTGGTTCCTCGCCGGTGTCGGCGAAGATGGCGTAATCAATCTGCGGCGTGAGGTCGCCCCGCAGGAACATCAGGTACAGCGTCGTGGACTGGACACCTGCACCAAGATTGAGGATGTGGAACTCTTTCATGCAGCCTCCTTGGCCGGATTGGCGTGGGCGATGATACCCTCGACGATGTTGGGACTTTGGCGCAGTTCGCGGGCGCGTTTGTCGAAGTGTTCGCCGCTGGACGAACTGCAATAGAGCATTTCGGGCGACGCCACATTATGAGCCGTGCCGCAGAGATTGCGCCCGGAGTCAGTGTGAAAATAGGTGAACGGCGAATACTTCTGCCCTATCTGATGGTCTGGCAGCGGATAATTCATTATGGCATGCTTCGTGACTTCGGGTAGCGCGATGTCCTGCGCCATGTCATCCAGATCCGCCCGGTCGTTCTGGCGCATGATGAAAAACTGGCGCGAATTGCCGAACACGGCGGAACGGATGCGTGATTGTTTGAACCGGGTGTATTGCTGGACAATCGAAATGTTCCAGCAGTTGAACTTGCGAAGCTGGGCGTAGGATTCCTGGACGATTTCCTGGCCGCCTGGAATATCGAGGAACCGGGCGACTTCCTCATAGACGTTCCGTTTCCGCAAGGCTCGCGGCAGCGTGATGATGTGCTTGCGCGCGTGATTGGTGATGAGGAAGCCGGCGGCGGCTTTAAGTTCCTTGGCGGATTCGGGGATGTAACCCAATTCAAAATGGGCGATTTTGCCGGTGAGCGAAAGATTGCTCGTGCCATCGAACAGGCAGCCGTAATTGCCGTCGCGACACCACGGCAGAATCAAGGTCGCAATCTCGGTGATTTGATCGCGTTCCGAACCGGCGGGGTCGAGCATCATCAATTCCTGCAACATCCGGTGCGTCGGAAACTCCTCCGGCGTGAAATAGGCGAAAGCGAGATTGCGGACTTCGCGGCTGGTCTTGGGGTCTTTCAGGAATTTCAGGACGACGCCTTCGTCGAATTGGGCGAGATAGTCTCGCGCCCATTCGTTGAAGCGTGGCCCTGCATTGGACGGTATGGGTCCCGACCCCGCTTGGTCCCGGAAGTCCGCAAAGGTTTCGAGGGAGGTTGCGCCTGGCGGCATCCGCTCCAGCCGGAATTTCTGCAACGCCAATGCGTGCCGCGCGATGTCCAGCAACTGGTCATGCCGTTTCTTCTGCCAGTCCTGAAACGCATCCTCATAAAGCAGATTCAAATACTTGGCGATTTGAGCCTGCCGCAGCATTTGTTTGTCCTCCTGGCTGGAGATGCCAATCATGCGGGCGACCAGGGCGGTGGCGGCCGAAAGATGGTCGGGCGTCAGCGGCAACCCCTTCGTGTCGAGATAGTTGATGGTCAAATCGCCGTCGGGATGGATGATAATCGGGCGTGCGCCCTCCTCCACCGTCTGGGTGTAGATGCCGTAAGACAAACCTTCCTCAATGATGACGGTGTAAGCAAAATAGCCTTCGGTTTGCGAAAGCAGGTCGCAAACCGTGACCGATTTACCCGCGCCAGACATCCCCAAAAGAATGGCATGTTGCGGGGAGGCTGAGCCTCCATCCCCAGAAAATGTTTCAACACCCACGAGGTTGTTGTTGGGGCCGTCGTAGATGGCTTCGGCGGTTTTAAGATGGCCCGTGAAAGTGCTGGTGACCGGCAGCATGTCGGCCAGATAGCGATGTTCGGCATATAGCTTGCGATGTTCGTATCGTCCCCAAGTCCAACCCGGCCAGGTCTGGAAAAAGAGGCTCCTCGACGTAGTCGGCAGGTTGCTCTCGAAATACTGCGCCGAATTCATGGAGTTGATGGCGTTTTTGATGGCGCTGGCCTTGGCGTTCAAACCATCCTTCGACTTGTCCCAAACCCGAATGACAAAGAGCGCGTTGAACGGGATGGTTTGCCCCTGCATTAGCGCATGAATTTTCTTCTGCTTTTTCTCCATCACCGTAAGCAGCGAGATTTTCTTTTCACTGGCGTAGTCGCCAGCCACGCGGTCGTGTTCCTTTTCCTCCTTGCTGATTTCCCGGGTGATGGGGAGTGGATCAATGTTGACGGTGATGGTAAAGTCCAGGAGCCGGAGATTGGTGAGCCGCTGGATGATGCCCGGATACGTCGTGCGCGGCCAGCGCGTCAGCACGATGACGGAATGATAATGGCCGTCCAGGTAGAAGCCAAAATCGCTCTGGCCGTTGCCTTCGCTGTGCCAGCAATTCTCCTGAAGGGACAGTTCGGGCAGAAAATCACCGGCGGCATCGAAATCGAACCGGTCGGCCAGGGACGGATTGAGGAACGTTTTGTAATGCTTGAAATGGTCAAGATCGTTCATCGGCAGTATGCGCGTGCCGGTGCTGGCGAAGATGTCCATGAACAGTTGGTGAACGTGCTCAAACTCGCCCCGCAACTGGTCGAGGATTGTCGAGTAATACTCGCGGAGCGCCGCCTCCCCCGAAAGGAACTTGGGCGTGTTTTCCAATGCGCGCGAAACGTAAAGAATCACGCGCTGCCGCCGCAGCTTGCGTTCCACCATGGCCTGCCAGTAACGCACAAACCGCTCGTTACGCGAACGCTTGGTCCAGACATTTTCGAACCGTTCGGTTTCCTGCTGGAACCGAAGCAACTCGGCCTTGTAGTCGGAATCGGAGAAGTATTGGATTTGGAGTCGTTGACTTTCGTGGAGTGATGCCAGCAACAAGCAAAGCTGTTCCTGAAATTCGTTCAGGTCGGCGATGGGGCTGTTGGTGAGGTCGGGCGCTTCAAAAACAAACCCTTTGGCAATGAAACCGCCACGTCGGAGCGAGTTGAACAAAATCAAATCGTTGACAAAAAATCCGTTGGGGGCACGTTCAAACATAAATCAGAGGTGTTGGGATTTGCCGTGGGTGGCCTGGTCCATTACCTGTTGCATGCGGACCAGATCATTCACCAGTTGCCCGACCGTCCGGGCGCGGTTGATTTCATTGAGGGCGATGCTGGCCTCCTGAATGTGCGCCAGCGCCCGTTCCATGTGTGCGCGGGCGTTGCTGCCGAAGCCTTGCGTTTGCAGGCCGGTGTGCAAAGCCGCTTCGGCTGCGGTGAGCTGCCCCAGCAACGCCTGCCGCTGACTTTCAATCGCCTTGAGTTCGTTGGCCTCCATATTTCACAGAGGATTGTCCTTGTAACGGGGAACTTTCTTGATTTTCGATACCCACGGTTCATCGACTATCAGCGTTCCTGGATATTCTTCGGCGTGGACGCGCTTCACGCGTCCCTGCATCAACGGGTCGAGCATCAATTCCAGCCGCCAGCCAAAAAGACAGATAATTTGGGTCTCGAAAGTTAACATGAGCATATCGGTCGGTGAATTCGCTGTGCCATCTTGCTCGGGGTTCTCGCCCAAAATGAAATACTCCAATTGGTCTTGTCGAAGCCCCCAAAGACGATGGGTGGTAATAAATTCGATGAACGTTGGGCACAATGGAATGATTTCCACCGAACCGTTAAACTGCGGTTTGTCGGGGGATGGTCGGCTTGATGGACCGTGAGATTTTTCAGCTTTCATAGAAGTGGATGAGTGCAGGAACGATGGACTTCGGGACTGAAACCACGGCCGGTCACGACGTATTCAAAAATGTCGCGGTCGTAGCCGGGCGGTTTGCCCTGCCGCAGCCCAAAGATGTAAGCCAGGCAGAGCAAAACCGGAATCAGCGCGACCATTAACGACATGAGCAGGGATGAACCGGCGACCACCAGCAGGAGGAAGAAAACCATGATGCCCGTGCCGACGCCGCCCACGAGCCACCAAAACAGGTTGCCTTCCAGTCCCCACGTCCGCCCCTTGGAATCGGAGGCGGCGTTCGTATCCGTCAGTCGCAGTTCGTCTTTGGTGTTCATGGATAAACTTCAGTAAGGCGCCGGGGCTCTGGCCTTCGGTTTTCTTAGATCATTGAAAGGTGCCCACGCCGACAGCGCTGCTGGTATCGAGACCGAAGATTTTGAAGAAGGCGTAGATCACCGCCGGTGCCGCCGCGATGATGGCTCCGCCGAGAATGGACATCTTGCCCTGGTCCACATCGCCGCGCCGGATGGCAAAGCCGCCGTAGATGACCGAGAAGATGCCCAGGACGAAACCGAACATCATGATTACGGCCAAGCTGTTGCTGATGCCGGTTTGCAGGGTGGTGGAACTGAAGGTGGTGCTTTGCGCAAAGGCGGGCCGGGCGTTGAATGCGAGCAGGGCCGCAACGACGAGGAACGGACGGAAACGGTTCAAGGATCGGATGCTATGCTTCATATTTTTATCGTGAGTATTTCGGTTGGTTGTTTTGTCTGGCGGCACACGCCGCCAATCACGCGGACAGTTCTAGCACTTCTCAAAACCGTTTTTGTGCAATGATTGCACAAAATAAAAAAATCTTTCTGGCAGGCTGGAAGCATGAATAAATCAACCTGTGAAACAGAAAAAAATGGACGCCTGCACGATCTGCCCAAAGTCCTTCAAACCGAAATACGTGGACAAAACCAAGTCCTGCCGCGGGTTGTTTCTGTGGTTCGGCGGGGCGAACTTGGCCTGACCAAACCGGGACGCCCACGAGGGAGCTTCCTCTTGCTCGGTCCCACCGGGGTTGGCAAAACGGAAATCGTGGTGGTGACCACCCAACAAATTTTCGGCCCGGAAAAATTATTCCGCCTCGACATGTCCGAATTTCAAACGCAGGAATCCCTCGGCCTGCTGCTCGGGGCCAAAGCGGGTGAGACTGGTTATTTGGGGGCGATGCGCGAACGGGCAGCCGAAGGATCGTTATTGTTTGATGAAGGGGAAAAAGCGCATCCGCGCGTTCTGGATATATTGTTGCAACTGCTGGATGCCGCCCGCATCACCGTGGCCACGGGCCAGACGCTGGATTTCAGCGGCTTCTATATTTGGATGACTTCAAACATTGGTTCCGCAGAATTGACGGGACTGCAATATTCCAACGACGCCACTTTGGAGCGCCACGTCTTGTCCCGCGCACAACAAGCCCTCCGGCCCGAAATTTTTGCGCGCATCAGTGAAAAACTGGTGTTCAACCGCCTGAGCTATGAACACCAGTTGGAGATTGCCGAAAAGTTTCTGTCGCGCGAGATCGAATTTTTCGCGGTGCGCGGCCACAAGCTGGAATTGGACAAAGCGGTATTGCCGTTTCTGGTCCGCAAAGGATTTCATCCCAAACTTGGCGCACGCCCGATGCGCGACGCCGTTGAAAAACACGTCGGTGACGCATTGGCCGAACACCTGCTGGCCGGGAATAATTCCGGCGGCAGATTGCAAGTGGATGAATCGCGCGACTGCCTCATTGTCCGTTGAATGGGCGCTTGGTGGTCGCACACTACCGCCATACGGCCGGTCGCACCGCCTTCGTCGCTTTGCGTTCACGCAACTTTTCCACGTAATTTTGTTGGCCTGCCAACGGAGCAGCCATCTATACACGTTCAAAATCCTCACGCTGAATCTGGCGCGACGGCGATGTTCGCGTGTCGTGAGGAGGTTACCTTTTTCAAAGGCGGCAGCCAATTTGCGCGCGTTCCTCGCGTAATCGCATTTTCCCAACAGTCACACGTTGGAGCTTTGGTCAGAGCAGCCTTGATTTTCGTTTGCTTTCAATCCACGCAAGCGACAGGTGTGCGCGATGAAAACCTAGAAGGAGGGCTTTGGCGACGGCGGAAAACTCAAGGAGGAACGGAAGCGGCGAGCCAGGGTGTTCAAACCGACCCGTAGCATCCTTGAATTTTCCGCCGCCGCCATATAATTGCCCTGGGTTTTATCGCGCTGCGGGTGCGACGATGCTTTCCCTATACAAGCCGAAGGTGTAAATGAGTGGTTCATGACGGTTTATTCCGGCTGCATTTACGGCTGGCAACCGGACGGGCGCAGAATTTAGCCGAAGCAAAACACCCATTGCCCATGACGAAGACCAGACGTTACAACCATGCCATCCAACGCCGGGCGGGACAACGGCGGAGGAAGTGACGGAAGCGAAATGGATTTGGGTCGTAGATCGCTCACCGGCCAACACCGATGAAACGGGAAACAATTACGGGGGCGGCCGGCGATCCGAGCCTGCCAACCGAGAAAACCGCAGGCCACCGATGCAAACGAGGCAGGAATTTACGATTGTTTCTGCCGCTTGCCAATACGGATGCTCAACATTGACACGGCATTCACGCGGGCCAAGACGACGAGTCCCAAAGTGATGCCCACGAAAGCAAACGTGGATGGTTCCGGCACTGGCTCGATCCCGGCTTGAAAATCAAGGATGATTGGATCGGCTTGGAATTCCTGCGTGGCCGGCGGGCTCAATTCCTCGCCCGCAAGGATGGTTTCCACCATGCTTGAGCCATCTGATGAAAACGTTGGGTTAATGGAAAGAGAGACCGTCGGCGAATTCGCGGGCGTCAGCGTTAAACTGGATTCAAAGACCGCAGTGTTGTCAATTCCAAGCGACGACGGCAAAAGCGCTGTGGGCGGTGCGCCGTCAGTTCCTTGAGGGCGGGAGAATTCGGTTGGTCGTAAATGCCTGTCAAAATTTCTGTTCTCCATGCCAGATAGAAGACTTCGCGAGGTACTGAGCGCGTTTGAGAGCGGCTCAAATGAACCTGACTGGACATAGCCGCTGATGACTGTCGAATTTAACGCCGTTTGCACAGGCACCAGATGGGGGGCTTCATCTGCGCGGACAATGGATACAAATGCGATGGAAGCAATTGCCAAGATGAATTTCATTGAATCCCGTTTCTTCCGCATGGATGGAAGTGTGTGGAAACTTTTGTGTTTTTGCAATCGCATTTTTGGCGGTGAATCATGAATTTGCATGAATTTGCCCGGTGCCTGTCATTTTGTTCATCGGCTTCGGTCGGCGGTTGGCAAACGGTGGGCGTGAAGCCCGGCGCAGAGACGATTTTTCGGAACGAAGCTGGCGCGTAACGCGGCCGTTTGCCAACCGCCGACGGAAGCGAACGCGACTGCGTTTCCTCGAATGAAGATCGGGACGAGCGGGCGGGAAATGACGAAGGCGGGCCGGAGCGATATTAGCGAGGCCGCCGTGTCAGTTCCCGCCCGTTGGTCCCGGCGGCCTTATTCCAGATTCAAAAACAAGTGACTCTCGCCAATATCCCTTTCATTCGGTAAAAATGCGCCGCCCCGTTTGGCGCATAAATCCTGACAAATCTTTCGCACTGCCTTCCGTTGCGCCGACGCCTTCGGCAGTTTGACTAACAGCCGGTCGGCAAATTGTTTTCCGCGTCTGCCCGCATAAATGACGGCGGCAATGACGGTTTCCGCTCCGGCAGCGTATAGCGTTTCCACAAAGCGAAGCGCCGTTTTTGCCGTGCGAAACCGTGCCAGCGACCGGAGATCAGGATTTTTTGTTTCGCTCAACCATTGCCGGGCTTCGGCGTGGGTTTTTTGCAAAAGGGATTCGATGAACAATTCATGCTCCTTGCGTTTTAAAGCTGCCCCCTCGCGGGCAACCCGACCGGCCGGTTCTCCCTCGTGTTGCGGCCAGTCTGGATACTTCCGGGCTGCTTTCAGGTAGGCAGCACGGGGTACATCCACATTGCTGATGTAGTAGGTTTCTTGAACCAATGTGCCGTCCGAAAGCCAAATCCGCATCCGTCCAAAAAATTTGCCTTTGAAGGAGTTTATTTCCAATCGCAACCGGCCGTTGGGGTGCCAGTAGAGCTGTCTGCCGGTGCCGTGGTTCATCGAGAAAGAGCCCAGCAACCGGCCCTTCTCGTCCCATTGCCGGCCGAGGCCATGATGGAGGCCATGCTGATAGCGTAATTCGGAAGCCAACTGGCCGTTGGGGTGCCAGGTGCGGCAAAGGCCATGAAGTCCCCCATCCACTTCCCTGTTTTCCATGCGGATTTGGCCGTTGCGGTAATAATAACGGTCTAGGCGATGCTTCGGCATGTCTGCAAATCAAACGCGTTGTTCGTGTGACTGTCTTATTAACGTCCGTATTGACGAACGCTTTACCCCAAATTTCCTCAAAAATACGTGGTTTGAATACCGCATGTTTGTGTCAGCGGATTTTCACCGCTCTGCGGGGCTCGCATACCATCCAAGCGGCTTGGCGGCTGGACGAACCCGCGCCCGAATCATGCAGAAGGTTATGCAATTCAAAGCATAAATGCGATTAATTTCTGGATATTTCAATTTTCTGGACTGGACTGCACACTGTCACTGGCTCCGCAGCCGAAAGAATCTCGCGTGTGCAGACATATTGAGGTTTGTCCACGCATTCCCCTGGCTTGGCAAATCGGCATATGGTCCTTCTGGCGTGGACGCCCATTGCAATGTCCCCGTTCCATTCCATCGGATCAACAATCCGTCGCTCGTCCTGTTTGCCTGCAAGAACGCCTTGAATGGAACAAGCGCCATTCCAGTATAATAGCCGGAAATGATTTCAACTGCACCCGTCAAGCCGGCTGGCGGGTCTGATTGGCCGAGCGAATCGTTTCCCCATCCGACAACATTGCCATTGGATAACAGTGCCAAGGTGTGAAAATCACCTGCGGCGATGGCGACCACATTGGACAGTCCCGCCGGCATATTGGTTTGTCCGAAGGAATTATCACCCCAAACCACGACAGTTCCGTTGGAGCATAGCGCAACGCTGTGCAAATAGCCGGCGGTGACGGCCACCACGTTTGATAAATTTGTCGGCGGGGTTGATTGGCCAGAACCGTTGTCGCCCCAGCCAACTACGACGCCATTGGTTAGAAGCGCGAGGTTGTGATTGTTTCCGGCCGCAATTGCTTGAACCGGCATCCAGTTCGGATTGGGTATCCATGTCGGGTTCCACCACCAACCGCCCCAAGAACCGGTGACTAATTGATTAGGGAGGTCCGTTTGCCCATACGTGTCATCACCCCACGGCACCACGACTCCTGATGACAGCAAGGCGAGGCTATGAGAATCGCCCGCCGCCACACTGAGCACCGACGACACCGTGTTCGGAACATCAATCTGGCCCGAATCATCCAACCCCCAGGCCACAATGCTTCCGTCGTCCGCGATGGCAAGATTGTGGTCCGCTCCGGCGGCAACCGCCACGAACGGCAGAGAATTGGTCGGTGCATCAATTTGCCCCACATCATCCATGCCCCAGGCCATCAACGAACCATCGTGCCGAATGGCAACGGTGTGATATTCTCCCCCCGCGACCGCCACCGCATCATAAAGATTGGTCGGCACATCAATCTGCCCGCCGGAATCATCACCCCAAGCCATGATTTGCGACTCCGGCAGGAAAACACTCACCCTGCCGGTTGAAGAAATAGCGCCAAACTGATTTGTGACCGTAATCGAATAAAATCCCGACTGCGACGAGGTCACATTGCTCAGAAGAAGAGCCGGACTTGTATTGGTCAGCTGTGAGAAGTTGAGCGCCCAACTGTAGGCCAACGGCGGTGTGCCGTTGGCAGACGGGTTTAGCACGATGGATTTTCCAGCATCAACAACCAAGTTCGATAAACCCACAACCAGCGAGGGTATCTGAAAAACTGTCAATTGAACGACAACACTTGTGGATGCTCCATAGTCGTTTGCAGCCACGACATAATATGCCCCTTGATTGGTCGGAGCGATGGCAGCCAGGGAAAGGACAGCACCGGTTTGGCCGGTAATTACGTTGCTCTGGAAGTACCAGTTGTACACGATTGGATCGAGATCGTCGTCCGAACCGGTGGCTTGACTCTCAAACGTCACACTGTTGCCTGGCCAGCCTGATGCTGAAACCGGTTGTTGTGTAAATCCGGGGCTGGCAGGAAGAACGGTTAGAGTTGTGGCCGGGCTGACTGCCGTTCCCAAAGTATTTGAAACGAGCATCTGATAAGTGCCTGAATCGGCTGTCTGCACATTGGAAAGGACGAGTTCACAATCATTATCTCCTGGCAACAGAAGGCCATCCCTATACCACTGAAAATACAATGGAGAGCTGCCAATCACTGTTGGCTTGAACGCGGTCTGGCTGCCCGCCGGAACGGAATGTGATGGCAGACTACCGACAAAGGACGGCTTGGCAGGCACAACGCGTAAAAATATATTCGAGCCAGAAAACGCGCCCAGGCTGTCCGACATCGTAACCGTGTAGATGCCCTCATTGACCGACTGGACGTTCGACACGATCAGCGTACTGTGAATGGTATTGGCAATCACGGTGCCGTTAAACGACCATTGGAAATTCAGGGGCGGAGTGCCGATGGCGCCAACGGTGATGGCCGCATTAGTGTTGGCCAACACGCTGAGGATGGACGGCTGATTGGTAATATACGGCATGACCAAAACCGTCACCGTGAAAGTGCCAGTCAACACATTTGTACCATAAGCTGCCGTACAAACGACCACATTGGTGCCCGCTTGGAAAATGGCCCCGGATTCCGGTTCACAAGTCACGGTCATACCAGGAGTGACATCGGGCGCTGGATAGTTCACGACCGCTGAATTCTGACCAAGGGCAGCCAAGACAACGATGTTGGAAGGGCAATCAAGATAAAGACAGGGGCTGGGTGGTGACGAGGAATTGTACTCGTACGCGCCCAAATCGGCGACATTGTTCGGATTTGGCTCTTGATCTCGCGAGAGTCCATCGTAATCCACAGACGGAAATAGCGGCGCCAGATCGCTGCCGGCGGCGGTGCAGGGAGAACCGGCGAGCAAATGGAAGTCGTTGCCCGGGAGGCAGGCAAAAAGCGGGTTCCCAGAAAAGTTGCCGCACACGTTCGTACCGGAAATGTCATTCAGGTCGAAAACAACTGAATTCGTGGAAGCGATGTCAAAAGACAGGTAGGCATTCGTGCTGGCCGAGTAAAAGTCGTTGAATTTTACATTATAGGGCGGCGATTCGGTCAATGGGAACAGATTTAGCGCCGGACTGCCAACCACGATATTGTTGTCAATCTCACAATCGTCGGCCCAAAAGTCATCAATCCAAATGCCGCTTTCGTCGTTATTTACGACGGTGTTATTGATGATCCAAGGGCCACGTGATTGATATGGGGATTCCGTGTAAATCCCGGCTCCGCTGTTGCTCTGAATGACATTTTGAATGATGTTGGCGTCACATTCATTGTTCATGTTGATGCCGTCCCCTTGATTATTTGCTATTAAGTTATCAATGACCGATGGCGACCCGGACGAGGACATGCCAATGCCCGCCTGATTCCCTCTAATTGTATTGCCTTGGATGAGCGCGGAGCCGGTCCCCTCCACATAAATGCCGCAGCCAGCCCCATCGGAACTGAGGTGGCCGTATATGCCACTGCCAATACTGCCAACAATCAAATTGTCAATTATTTGCGGGGAACCCATATAAGAGTCAACCCCTGTTCCGGCGTACAGAATCTGATTGGAAATAATCGTCGGTGACGAATACGAAACCGAGACGCCACCGTAGCTCATGGTAAAGCCAGCTACAACGGAATTCGATGTTTCCCCACTTGTAAACGAAACGGCTGGCATACCCATTGGCGGGCCTATCAAGGTTGCCGCCGGTCCGTTCAAGGCAATCAACTGGATGGCCTTGCCGTTGAAATTGACCGACTCATGGTAAATCCCCGGTGAAACCAAAATGGTGTCGTTTGTTACAAAGCTCGCCGCGTTGATCGCAGCTTGGATCGTCGGATAATCAGCAGGCACGCGAATTGTTTGCGCAATGGAATTCATTGGTGGCAAGTTTGGGAAGTTCACCAAGGCGCCAATCAAATTTGTTTGCGGCGAACCCCAGCCCGTGCAAAGGTCGTAACCGGGGATTGCGAAATAGTTTGTAGGATTACTGCTGTTGGTGCTGTTGCCGGAAACAACATCATGAAAATATGCGCGATAGCTTGGATTCTTGCCGAGCGCATAGAGGACCGGGTTGATGAAACCGACTGGTTGACCGCCTTGTGCGGTCGCTTGTTGGTTGACCAATGCCGTGAATGCGGCCCAAAGCGGAGCCGAAATGCTGGTTCCTCCCACCCACAGTTGCTCCCCATTATTTTCCACTTCAAACGTATTGTCGGCCACCATGGCTACATCCGGCATGTTACGCATGGTCAAAGAACCGCCATTGAGGGTCATGCTGATTCCTTGTTGCCAAACTGGAATCGCGGAATTCCGGCTGAAACCCCCGCCCGTGGAATCGGTGCCGTATCCGGTCGTGGACCAATTCCAAGCCACCTCCGAGCTCCACGAACCATTTGCGCCGGTAGTCAACGTCGTTCCACCAACACTCGTTACATACGGATTGTCGGTTGTGACGTCGTATTCCCGATTGTACGGGCCATTATCGCCAGAAGCATTGAAAAACGTCTGCCCTTGAGCAGCCATTTGTTGGTAAATCTGCGTGTCGCCTAATCCGCCATGATACCCCCATGAACAACTCAGTTGCTGCGCAAGATTATCCGACGCCATCCGTTCGACCAAGTCATATAGTTGGTTGCCTTCATACACTATGATTTTGGCTCCTGGAGCCATTGACATCAGCATCTCGATGTCCAATGCAACTTCAACATTGCCGGGGCCGGCACTTCCAGAGAAGCCATCCACCAACACATTGGTTATCATCAAGGAGTTGGTCAACCCAGCAATGTTCGCATACTGCAAAACATCATTAGTATAATAACCATCCGCTTCAAACAGGCCAATGGTTTGGCCTGCCCCAGTCAAGGCGACACCTGGCACGTAGGCCGCCCGAAAATCATTTCCAATCAAAGAGCCACCTGGTCCCGATCCCAATTCGGGTTTGGCCGCAGAAACTTGATTTGCCTGGCTTGGTTTCTGGCGACGCAGCGGATGCGGCAACTCATAGTTGTCAAGCCCGACCACTGCCAAAATTGGAGCTGCCGTGTCAACCGAAGGCTCGACATCCGGCGCGTAAAAAGTCCGCGCTTCCGACGGATGGTTGTACACCATGAGATGTACGCCAAAGGTGTCTTCAATCTGCGCAACCGATCCGCTGAAATCTATCAATGTCCGATTTGAATGGAGCCCGGTGACGGTCAAACCTTGCGATTTTAGAAAGGTAAGCGTCGCGGCGTAATCAGCCTGCAATGGTCCAAACCGTTCCGTGAACTGCCCCGGGGTCAGATAATGTCGAAAACTCGGGTTGGAAGGGTCATAAATCTGCTGGAGCAGATTCGTTAGCTCTTCGCGATTTCGCAGTGGCAACCAAATTGCCAGGTTCAACCGGTTGGTGTTGGGCAAACGTTTTACCGGACTCAGTTTGGCCACTGCCTGCGGAATGGAATCATGCAGAATCTGCCGTTCCGCCGCGTTAAGCATCGCGCCAGACAGCCAAAGCAGCAACAACGTCAGGCAGCACCTTATATTCTTCATTTTGACTCGTAAATCGGGCAATCTGACCGTCGAAGTCACGATGACTTCGCGGTGGAAGTCGGCTCACCGCCCTTCCAAATGCTAGCCAATAAAGTCTCCTTTGGGGAGAGAATTTATCGGCCAAAGCTAATACTGTGGGGCACCACGAAATGGCTGGAATGAATGCGGCTATGCATGGCCCGGTTTGGCCACACTCCTTCCCGGCAGCGTCCAATTTAGCGGAGGCCATTCACAGGGGCGCTCGGGCCTCATGTTGCGGGGTTAACGCCTCGCAATTGGAAACCTGCGCAGACGTTGAGTCAACGCCATCAACTAAACGTGGCGGTCGTTCACACCAGATTTTATTCCGTTCAGTCCAGAACTTTCAGCAACGTTGCGCGTGCTTCTTGCTGGGGAGTCAGCGCCTGGCGCAAACTTTCCTGCGCCGCTTCCAGCTTTTCCCGCTTGGCTTTTTGTGCAGCATGGTACGCCGCCAACGCCGCCTTGATGTCATCAGCGGACGCATTTTCATCCACAGCCTGCTGCAACGCCTGCGCCTCCGGCGTGGATGGCCCAAAAGCCACTCTGCGCACAGTTCGGACTGTGCCCACACTATTTGTACCGTTGATGACACGGTTAAGCGAGGGCACGCGGCTCACGCCCGTGCTCGGCAACAAGTCCCGTTGGGCTGCATAAACATTTTGGACCAACGGTTGAATTGCATTCCAGTCGGACTCGTTCGTAAGACCCAGCCCGTCATGTACGTGCTGTAAAAAACGCTGTTGCGCTGGGTTCGCATTGTCGCTCCCAATCGGGGAACTGACTGGGTTTGTTTGTGCGGAAACGCCGACTACGCTGGCTGCCAGCGCCGCTGCAATTCCGCAGATCGTTAATAGATTCTTCATTTTCATTGGATGTCTTTCTCTCGCGTTTTTCGTTGTGTTATCGTTTCATTTGTTTCTGCAATCTGTTCGGTCTCATGCTCATTGTGGTTCGATCCGCACCTCTTTGGCAACATCGGCAAGCCGTCCTCCGCCCAGGGTCACACGAGCAAAGCTTACTTTGGCGGTGAGATTGGTGGCCACAAACGGTTCCGGACCACTGATGACAAAATTGTAAGTCGTACCGGATTTGGACGGCAGCGGCGGCCGGTCTTTCGTTCCACCGATGACCCACTTGGTGGATTGGCCCACCATCCTGCCTTGACCATCCACCAAGAAGCACACCGCCCGAGCCGATTCCACCGGATCGGCCAGGTTATTGGTCATCGCCAACTGAAGGACGGCCTTTTGGCCGGCAAGCTTGACCGGCAAGACTGTGACGTCGAGTTGTGCTGACGCTGTGAACGCGCAAGCCGACAAAGCGCAAATTAATATTCTCGTCTTCATGATTCACTGTTTCTTCGTGTCATCTGGCTTCTTCTTTCGCGAAAGAGCGATTCCAATCGTCAATAAAACGGCAAACAAGGCCCATTCCTGGATTTTCTGTTCCCCATCCAGTTTTCTGTCAGACAGAAGACCGAAGGCCAGGATAATGGCCGCGATGCAAAGAATGCTGCCAACGATTCTCATGTTTTAGGTCCGCAGTCGTTCAAGAAAATGTGGTCAATTAATGCTCATGTTGATGTTATTCTCCTTGCTGGTTCCTCTGATCGCGTTTTGAGTGCTTAAGTAGGTATTGCTGCATGAATGAATTTGTTTTTGGACGCAACGTCTTGCCATTATAAGCAATTGAGAATCCGCCACCTTTTATCTGAACAAGGACTCCCTGTGGTAGCGGCAAGAACGGAACGCACATTAACATTCCGCAGGCGGCGTCATATAGAGAAACCCTTTTGAGATTCTGAGGGTTGTTATGGTTGTGGTCGGCGTCAACGCACCCCATATACCATCCAGAATCGTTTTTGTGTGCCTCAAAATGTTCCATCACGAAATCTCCCCTATCCTTGACACGCGAGCAAATCAAACAACTTTGCCGCAACGACGGAAATGTGATCTGATCCTCAAAGCCGATACTTTCTGCTACGCTCTTTTGTAACCGCAATTGCACAAGTGTTTGCGTTACCGAATCAACAAAATTAATCGGAATCTCAAGGAAGTCCGGCTCCAATAAAGAAAGCGTTCCCTCTTCGTTTGTTTGAACCTTTAATATAATCCAACCGATTTGAATTAATTCGCCATGCTTATATCGGGCGCCCGCTGCAACATTTTTGGACAAAAAGTTGAGCAACCAGTTCACATCGGGGGCAATCACCTGAGACGAATCAAAGGCCAATCTAAATTCAGACTGGCCCAATCGCTGGCACTTACTGGTCCTGATTATTTGCTCTGACGAAGTCATTTGAACAGAATTTTCTTCATGTCACACTCACTTGTCAAATGGCACTTTTTCGACGCCGAAGCCATTCCACGTCTTTGCGACTAAAATTTACCATTGCTAAGAAATATTCGTCAAATGATGCATATCTCTCCACTTCTTCACCTGCAAACCATATTACAGTCCCGGGATACCGGGATGAGGGGCGCGTAATAACAAACAGATCTTTGTCGAGCTTGGTGGCTGAAATCGGGAGAAGGTCATTTCGCCTGATGCCGCTGTTGCAAAGCACTCCATCAGGAATCATCTTCAGCAAGAATTGGCCCGTCTCTTTCCGTCGTCCACCAATTAAGTCCGCAGTGCCAAATAAATCCGCTGCGTGCCAAAATGCCTGCCAACCGTTGGCGTGATGTAGGAACTCCTTGAATCTAGAGTCCAACTCGTGGCCGAGCATTCGTTCGGCGTTTGAAATGTTTTCTTCAGACGCCGCGAGTTCGGGCATATGGTAAGGGAAGATATTCTCCTTATCCAAGTCCATCATCGCTTGCTTAACAAGCCACGCGATTGCAATCTCTTGTTTCCAATCTGCTATCATTTTTGCATCAGGCTTCAAAGGCTTACAATACGGAATATAATCCTACTCGTCAGGTGGCTGTCCATAGATAAATTCCGTTGGCTGGTATCCGATTGGGTAGGCATTCGCTTGTCCTCCAATGCTGGAGTTTACGGTTGGGTCAAGGTCCAGCCACATATATGGCTGTGAATTTCCCGTCCATGTCGTGTCTGGCACGTGTCCGACGGCCCCTTGGTAAGGTATACCTGCTGCTTGCGCAGCGGCTCTCTCTGCGGCTGCCGCCTGAGAAGCAGCATTCCGTAACGTACCGGCAGTAGGAACCCGACCGGTAGGCGATAGTGCATTCGCCAAGCGTGCTTGGTTCGCTCCATTGACATAGGCTTGAACCTGTGCGACTTGTGCTGAAGTGGCATTTGGCGGCGGTTTTACGTATACAGGTCCAGACATCGACTGTCCCCCAGCCTGTACTTGTTGTGCGGCTGAACTGGGTGAGCCCATATTCAGCGGCTGCCCTGAATCCTGAAGCGCCTGCATCTGTTCGGGCCATTGCGCCTGAAGCCGTGCGGCTTCGTCCATCAACCCATCGGGGAGTGTTATCGTGTTGGCCGGCACGGTCGCCCCGGAATTCAACGTCGTTGACAGATCTCCTGCCGTTGATGTTGTTCCGTTCAAGACTCCGCTAAGCTGCGACGCACCGGGAGCCATCATCAATGCGGTCAGCGAAGCGGATTGCGCGTCCGAATAGTCCCCGGTGGTGATCCCCGTGTAAAACCCGCTTGCCATTCCGTATATCCCCAAGGTGGCGACGTTCGCCTCCACATTCAACGTTCCGCTGGCAATACTATCGGCCGTTGGCCCGGCACTCGGATTTTGATAGATGTTTTGATACAGATCGCTGACCCCTTGGTACTCACCGCCAGAGCCTCCCGCCGCCCAAGCCGTCTGCGCCACCATGTCATAGCCGATGGCTCCCATTTGACCAGCGCCGCCGACCAGGTTTTGAATGGTGCCAACGCCTTTCTCAAGCCCCGTTTCGACACACCGGCCATCACTGTCGAACCCGTTGATGGGATCGCCGCCGAACGCCGAGAACCCATTCGGATTGCGTTCGTCGAAAACCGAATCGTAGGTCAGCCAGCGCCCGCTTACCGGGTCATAGGGCCGCAAACCGATGCTGTAAAGGCCGGTGATGTCCACCCATCGTCCGCGCCACGCAGAAGAAAGGGCGATGCTGGCCCCGCTGCCCAAGGCTGGCGGCCGGTATCCGGGCACCGCCCCATAACCGGTGGGCCGCGCCGGGTTCCACTCCACG
>Ga0181520_10005083_pt1 | contig 21333 bp, 16 predicted proteins | sample PEATcosm2014_Bin_29_FD_132451 | JGI IMG/M metagenome (GOLD analysis project Ga0181520, IMG submission 132451) | Peatland microbial communities from MTU Mesocosm Facility, Houghton, MI, USA - PEATcosm2014_Bin02_30_metaG | ecosystem: Environmental > Terrestrial > Soil > Wetlands > Peat | place... | reverse complement strand
GCCACCGTGGAGCGCCCAGTGAGCAACTCGTCGATCAGCTTGTTGTCCAATCCCATTCGATCTCTCCTCTCTCTGTTTAACAGAGTCGAAAAGACCGTTTACACAAAATGTTTTACACCCTCTGATCCTGGCTTCTTCCATCCTTTGGCCCAATCGGATCTAGAGCTCCCGGGTGGCAAAACGTAGCCCATAGGTAAATCCTCCTCCAACGATTATTGAGAACTTCAGTATAGCGTCTCAGTCGTATTCAATTCGTCGTGAAAAAAGTTGAACACGACTGAGACGGAACTTTCATCTCTACTACTCTCCCGGATCATCCGCCGTAAATGCGGAGCAGCAAGGCTTCTCCGTCGCATGGATATTCATCAACTCCACGCGTACCCCATCCGGATCGTAGAAGTTGAATTGCCCCTTGCCGTCCTTGCCCATCTGCGTATGATCCTGGGCCTCGACGCCGGCCAGCCGGTTGCCATCCTTGAGAGTTTTGAACGCGTCATCCACAGAAACTTCGCCGATGGAAAAATGATCCAGCACGCCCAGATCGTGCGCTGAAATATCCGGCTTGGCGTTCAGCATGTATTCCAGCCAGTCGTGACTGTCCGGCGTCTGCTGACTTACCCAATCGACGCGGCCCTCGACCATGCCGCCGTACCAATAGGGCCGGAAGCCGAGCAGATCGCGATAGAAAGTATCTTCAACGGCGCGATTATGCACCAGCATTCCGGCATGGATAATGTGGCTGCCAATCGCATTGGGCGCGACCACGACCTGAGGCAAACGCGGCAGCTCGAAAAATTCCACTTTGTTGCCCTCCGGGTCAAGCACCGTAAACCAGCGGCTTCCGTCAGCACCCCGCTGCACCACGGACGGAGTCTTATATGCCTTCGCGGCCAGGTACTTGCGCAACCCATCGGCGTCGTCGGTGTTATAAGCGATATGGTCCAGCCGGTTGATGCCCGCGCTCGGCGGCAGCGGCAGGACCTCAATAAATTGGGTCGTGCTGAGCGCGTAGCGCACACCCTTCGGACTCTCAGGGTCGGGCAGCCGCACTGCACCTACGGTTGTGCGATAAAAGCGGTCGGCTGCCGCCGGGTCTGAGGTGTAAACGGCCAGATGAGAGATGCCGGTGATCTTCGGACGGCTGATCGCCTTGACGGGCATTTGAGCGGTTGCGGCAACGGCGGAAGAGACAATAATAATAGCGGCAATTGCACTGAAATTCATCCTGCACCTCATAAGTAGTAGCGGGTCTACCATAAATCGATTCCGCAAGGCGCGCAAGCCGTAATCCGAGCATCTCTACGCTTTTGCCGATTGCTCGATGGAAAACTCCCGCGCGTATCCTGCCGGCTCGGCGGAAATTCTGACCCGCAGGCTGCCGCCCGCATCGCAGATATACTGCTCGCGAATCCTCAACCCCTCGGGATTGGCCAACAGCGCCACTGGCACGGCCGCCAAATCCGCGCAGCCTTCCAGTTGAGCATCGAAGGGAAAGAGAATCTGATCCCAATTGGCAATGTCGCCCGTTGGCTGTCCATGTTCGTCAAGCTGCGAACACTCCAGATAACGGAAGTGGCCGATGTTATGTGCCGGCTGGTAGACGCGCTCCACAATCAACGGCGACTCGCCGGGCGCAGGCAGCCGTACGCCGCGCGGAAAGATCAGATCGAAAATAATTGTGCCGCCATAATCGGCCTCGCGCCACATGCCAAAGTTGCGATTGAACTGCTCGTGCAGTTCATCGGCCGCGGCTGCGGCGCGAATCGCCAAACCGATGGCGCTTGCCGAGCGCATGTAAGCCGAGCGCCGCACCTTGCGCCCGAATCCCTCGCGCAGAATTCGTGCCACGGGTGGCAGCTCCGCGCCTCCGCCGGTAACATACAGTGTATCCAGAGGCCGGTCGGCGTGCGCCGCAAGCAGTTCTTCCACCACGGTGCGCGTCGCCTCAATCATCGGCCGGCAGCGCTCGTAAAACTCATCCGCGGGGATCGTCACCTGCGCCCATCCGCCGCGCACCCAGTCCATATCGATCGTTACTTTGCGCGTGTTGGGATTCAATGTTTCTTTCTTTTCCCGGCACTCTTCCAGCAGCCGGTATAGCTCCGGCGCGCTCAGCGCGTGGTGCTCTCCAAGAGCCTCCAGCGCCAGCGCCGCAAGGATCTCATCAAAGTCGTCGCCGCCCAGGCTGGCAATGCCATCGGAGGCTTCGACCGTGTGTTCGCTCTCTCCCATCGTCACCAGTGAAACATCGAAGGTGCCGCCGCCCAGGTCGTATACCATCAGCCCGCTGCCCACGCGGCTCTTGCGCTCGTCGCTATTGCGGTGTGCAAATTCAATCGCTGCCGCCGATGGCTCGTTGAGCAGCCCCAGCACAATAAAGCCCGCCTCCTGCGCGGCCTCCTCGGTGAGAAAGCGCTGATTGCTGCTAGCGCTGGCCGGCACGCCCAGCATGATCTCCAGCCGCTCATCAGGTTCCGCGCCTAGATTCGAGTGCTCCAGCAACTGCGTGCGCAGCGCCGCCATCATCTCGGCCATCAGCAACCGCAAAGGCAGTTGCTGGCCATCCACATGTAATTCGGTATGCGGACCGGCGCTGCGCAGCGCGCGCTTCAGTGAGCGCAGAACTGTCCAGTGCTCGTCCTCCTGCGCCGCCACGGCCTCCCAGCCATAGAGCCGCTTGTCGCCGCTGACGGCAACCACCGGCGGAAACCAGTCGCGAACTTGCCCGTCTGGCGCTTCAAAATTCACCAACGGAAAATTGCCGCGATCCACCACCGCGACAACCACACGAGTCGTTCCGAAATCGACGCCAATTCTCATTACCTCTCAGTCTACCGAAGTTACTTGCGCGCGCAGCGAAGAAATAGCCTTCTTTTTTATGATTCCTTTGTGCATTAATTGCATCTAGTAGCAAAGATGCTGCATTACAGCGGCGGAAGCGCCACCCATCGTCTTGGCATAACTCGCAAATACATCTCATGGAGTGAGGCTATGGAAACAGTCCTCAAACAAGGCCGGTTGCTCTTCGCCATTGCGATGGCGGAATTCGGCATTGAGAATCTCATTTGCGCTCGCACGGCCCATCCATCTATGCCCGTCATTCCCTTCCTTCCCAGTTATTCATGGCTGGCGTACCTCACCGGTTTGGCGCTTCTTTCCGCCGCAGTTTGCATCGCGGCCAATATCGGCGCGCGCCTTGCGGCCACTCTGCTGGGAATTCTCTTTCTTTTATTCGATCTCTTGATTCAAGTCTCGCGAGTAGCCGCTAGCCCTTGGGATGTTGGCATTCGCACTTGCGCCTTTGAGACACTGGCCATCGGCAGCCTGGCTTTGATCCTGGCCGGATCTCTGCCTGCCAAGGCTGGAGTTGCCGGGTTCTGGCAACGTGCCGCCAAAGCTCTGATCCTATCGGGACGCTATCTCTTCGCGGTCTCCGCTATTATCTTTGGTGTCGACCACTATCTCGTCTTCGGATTGATTGTCAGTCTGGTTCCGTCCTGGATTCCCGGAGGTGGATGGTTCTGGGCGAACGTCACAGCCATAGCCTTCATCGCTGCCGGCCTGAGTATTTCAATTCATTGGTTGGATCGCTGGGCCGCGGCGCTGCTGGGGCTTATGTTCGTGCTATGGTTCCTTGTTCTTCATGCGCCCAGAGTTTTGAGCCTGCCACGGTTTTACAATCCGGATGAGTGGTCAAGCGCCTTCATCGCGCTGGCAATCGGCGGGGGCTCGTGGGTTCTGGCTTGGTCGCTTAGGCCGAATTCTTCAGGAAGGAGTAGTGACTCCAGGAGTTAGATTTCCAAAACCGTTCCGCGCTAATTTATTTTGCGGGCGTTTGTGCGCCCGGACCTATGCCCAACCCCGCATCCACGGCATCAAGCAGCGCCCCACTCTTATCCGCTTCATAATCCCAGAACATCACGCCGCGCAGATTATGGTCGTGTACATACCTGCACTTGGCCGCCAGCGATTGCGGATCGTCGTACGAAACAAATACTTTCCTTTCCGAGTTATATAAATAAGGCGCGGAAGCAACAGAATCCCAGTAACGCAAGAAGCCATTCTTCAGCAATTCCCCTGGAACCCCGCTCTGCCCCTCGGCAGGCGGTTTTCCTGGCTGAAAAAGTCCATTGTTTGTACTGGGAACCTCGCTCCAGACATGGCTGTAAAAGGGCACGCCCAGTACTATCTTTTCAGCGGGAACTCCGGCCCGCTCGTATTCCTGCACAGACTGGTCTACCGAGATTTTCTTCGGGTCGGCGGGATTGGTGAATAGTGGCGCATGATGCCCGGTGGTGGCGTCCGATGAACCCTGATAGAAGTCGTAAGCCATCAGATTCACCGTATCCAGATACCTCTGCGCCTTACTCATTTCCGTGTGATCCAGAAACTCCTGCGACGCTCCAACCGCGGCCGTAAGATAGAGCGGCCTGCCAAGTTTCTTTTCCAACTTATCAAAGCTTTGTCGCAATTCTTTCAGCAGCAGCGTGTAATTTTCTTTATCTTCGGGGCGATAGTTATTGGTAGCCCCGGGCAGCGCGGGAAACTCCCAGTCAATATCCAATCCATCCAGTTGAAAACGAGTAATAAATTCGGCAGCGCTTGTAATAAACTCGGCGCGGCTTTTCTTGGTGAGAGCAACGTCGGTAAAGCCGCCCGACCAAAGCCATCCTCCCGCTGAGACCAGCACCGTCAGCGAAGGATTCTGCTGCTTCAGCGCAACCAGCGTCGCCAAATTCTTCTCGTCGTTGGCGTAGCCAGTCGCAACGCGCCCGCCCACAAGATTGGCAAAGGCGTAATTGACACGCGTCAACTTCTGCGCGGCAATCTCACCCGGCTGGATCACGCTGTCTTTGGCGAAAACATAAGCAACCACCACCGGCTTCGCGGCGGTCTGCGCAAGCAAATATGGGGAAAAGCAAAGAATTTCCATCAACAGAAGACATGATCCCGTATGAACACGCATATTCGCTCCAGTAAATCGATCCCCGCCGATTCTTTCACACGGCCTCTACAGGACACAATCTCAAGCCTACACAGTACACCACTCATTCAGCGCCTCCAGCGCGACGAACGCCGATGCGCGCCCAGTTTATCAGTTGGCCGCCGCTGCTAAACTGGATGTACATGATTCTCCCGTTCGTCCGCGAAATCTTTGCGGAGCTGGAGCACTCTTCCGGATTCGATCGCGTACGAAGGCATCTGAGCCTTGGTGCGGGGCGGAGGCGTGTCTCCGGATTGACTCAGACGGCGCGCTCACTCTACATTCCGCTCTTTGCGCGCGCCGCCCGCCTGCCCGTGTTTGTGGTGGTCGCGGACAACAAGGCCGCCGAGGCTCTGGAACCGATGTTGCGCGCCGGCTGTGAGCTGACCGGTGCATTCGATCCCGCCCAGGTAGTCCGCCTGCCGGCTCACGATGTCCTTCCCTTCGAAAATCTCTCGCCTCATCCCGACGTGCAGGAGCAGCGCGCGGCAGCTCTCTGGAAACTCGCCACTGGCACCGTCTCCATTCTCATCGCGCCGGTCGAGTCGGTAGCGCTGCGTCTCTTTGACCGCGACTACTACGCCGGACTCGCCGTGACGTTAAAACGCGGCGAAGAAGTGGACGTCGAGGTGCTCACCGGCCACTTGGCCAGCGTCGGTTATACGCAAATGGATCTGGTCGAAATGCCGGGGCAATTTACACGGCGAGGCGGGATTCTCGACGTATATTCTCCTGAATCTGACCGCCCCGTTCGCATCGAATTCTTCGGCGACGAGATAGAAACCATCCGTAAATTCGATCCTGAGACGCAGCGCTCCCAATCCGGTCTGGACGAAACGCAGTTACTACCGCTCACAGAGACTCCAGTTACCGAGCGGCTGCTGGCTGCCGTGCATGGGAGGCTGAGCAAGCAGCGGGTTGAGTTGGAAGGCGCGGACGAAGACGAGAAGTTAGCCGCCGAGGCCGCGGTCGCCGGTGGAGTGACTGTTTTTCCGGGCTGGGAATTCTTCTCCGCCGTTGCCGGAGCGGATAAGTCGCTGTTGACACTGCTGCCTAAGTCTGTGCTTTTTATCGAAGAGCCGGCGATGGTGCGCAACCAGATCGACCGCTGGTGGAATAAGGTTGAGCAGCGCCATGAGCGCTCCGCAATGGGTTCGCTGATAACTCCTGAAGATATTTATCTGCGCCCTGAAGTTTTGCAAGACGCCCTAGATTCTCATATTGGCCTCGACCTCGATCAACTCGGCGTGGTGGACGTGCTGGACGATGACAACACGCTGGGCGAGATCGAGTTGAACACGCGGCCGACGCTTCGCTTTCATGGCTCCATTCCCGCGCTTACCGAGCAACTGCGCACGCTGATTGCGGCCGAGACGCGCATTGTGCTGGCCGCGCCGCATCAGGGCGACGTCGAGCGCATGGCCACAGTGCTGCGCGAGTACCAGATTCCCTATCGCCTCGGCAGCCGCAATCCCCATCCCGGCGAGACCGTGCTCGACGAGGGGAGTTACCTGGCCGGCGACCTGCGCGTGCCGACAATTGTTCGTACGCCGATTGCAGCGGGAGTTAGTTTTCTCGACGCCAATCTGATTCTCTTCGGAGCCAATGATTTCTCTGACGACGCGGATGTGGCGGCGCGCCCCGAGCCGCGGCGCTCGAAGACAGCAGCCTTTGTCTCCGACTTCCGCGACCTTACCGTTGGCGATTACGTAGTCCATGTCGAGCACGGCATCGCGCAGTATCAGGGCCTCAAAGAAATCATTCAAGACGGGCTAGCGGTCGAGTTCATGATTCTGGAGTTTGCAGAAGCCGCCAAGTTATATGTGCCGCTGACTCGCCTGGATCTGATTCAGAAATACCGCTCCACGGATACAGGCCCCGCGCCCGTTCTGAACCGCCTCGGCTCACAGCAATGGGCCAAAACCAAGGCGCGCGTTCGCAAGGCCATGCAAGACATGACCGGCGAGTTACTCAAGCTATACGCCGAGCGCACCACTGCACAGGGAACTTCTTTCTCCAAAGACAATGAATTCCAGAAAGAGTTTGAAGACTCCTTCGACTATAGCGAGACGGAAGATCAGTTATCGGCGATCCGCGCCATTAAATACGACATGGAATCGACGCGCCCCATGGACCGGCTGCTCTGCGGCGATGTGGGCTACGGAAAGACGGAAGTAGCCATGCGCGCCGCTTTCAAGGCTGTGCAGGATGGCAAGCAAGTGGCTGTTCTTACCCCAACGACAATCTTAAGTTTTCAGCATTTTGAAACTTTCAAGAAGCGTTTTGCGCAATTTCCCATCAATATAGAAATGATCTCGCGCTTCCGCACCGCCAAAGAGCAAAAAACAATTGTCGAGCGGGTAGAAACCGGCAAGATCGACATACTTATCGGTACGCACCGTCTGCTTTCAAAGGATATCAAGTTCCAGGATCTTGGTCTGTTAGTGGTCGATGAGGAGCAGCGCTTTGGCGTACGCCACAAGGAACGGCTGAAGCAAATGCGCAAAGAAATCGATGTACTCGCGATGAGCGCCACGCCGATCCCGCGCACACTGCATATGTCGCTGGTAGGCCTGCGCGACATGAGCGTGATCGAAACGCCGCCCAAGGATCGCATGGCAATTCAGACCGTTGTCGCCAAATTCGATGAGAAGATCATTCGTTCGGCGGTCGAGGTTGAGTTGGAGCGCGGCGGGCAGGTTTATTTTGTACACAATCGCGTCGAGTCGATTTATGAAATTGCCGCGCGCATTCAGGAGTTGGTGCCAGCCGCGCGTGTTTGCGTCGGGCACGGGCAGATGGGTGAGTCGGAGTTGGAGCGTGTGATGCTGGCCTTCATGCGTCACGAGTATGATGTGCTGGTGGCGACGACGATCATTGAGAACGGGCTCGATATTCCGTTGGCGAATACGATGCTGATCAACCGCGCTGACCGGCACGGCCTCAGCGAGTTATACCAGTTACGCGGTCGCGTTGGGCGCTCCAACCGCCGCGCTTATGCGTATCTACTCATTCCGCCGGAGAAGGAGTTGACGGAGATCGCGCGCAGAAGGCTGGCAGCTCTCAAGGAATTCAGCGACCTGGGCGCAGGCTTCAAGATTGCCGCGCTGGATCTGGAACTGCGCGGCGCGGGCAATATGCTGGGCGGCGAGCAGAGCGGCCACATTGAGGCGGTGGGCTTCGAACTGTACACCTCGATGCTGGAGGCCGCCGTGAAGGAGATGAAGGGCGAGTCGAGCGACGAGCGGCCCGCGACGCAGCTTAACCTGGGCATCGCATTGCGCATCGATGAGAGCTATGTGCCGGAGGAGAATCAGCGGCTGCGGCTTTATAAAAAAATTGCCGGCTCGGCCAGCGAAGCGGCTATTGGCGAAGTGCGCGCAGAGATGGAAGACCGCTACGGCGCGCCGCCCGATGCGACAGTCTATCTGCTGGAGGCTTCGCTGATCAGGCTTGAGTGTGAGCGCATCGGCATTGCGCATGTGGATCGCAAGCGCGCCGAGTTGCAGATTCGCTTCACGGAAAACGCGGCCATCGATCCGCAGACGCTGATGCGGGTTGTGGCGCGCAATGCCAAGCGCGGCGCGCAGTTCACGCCACAGGGGCTTTTGAAGTATCCTTTGACATCGGCGCGAAGCGACGAGATTCTGTTGGAGATTCGCGAATTGCTTGCCAATTTGGCGCCGGCGCTGGCGAATGTATAGGACTTGCAGGTCGATAATGAGAGGAATTATGACAAGAGTTGTTGCTCACTTTGCGATTGGAGTGCTTATGTCTTCGGCGATGACAGCTTATGCCGCGAATGAGAGTTGGAAGCAGCAGTTTCAGAAAGCATCGGACGAGTATCTCGACCAGATATATCTGCGCTATCAGCCGACGCAGGGAACGCAAGCCGGCTATCACCAGTTCGATACGCAGCTGGAAGATCTTTCGCGCAAGAATATCGATGCGGAGATTGCCGCGCAGAAGAACTTTGAAAAACGCATCGAGGCAATTCATCCCGATGCGGATGCGGCTGATTTTGTTCCGAAGAGCGACCGCGATATTGTGCTTGCGACTATTCGTTCAAGGCTGCTGACTCTGGAAACCATTCGCCCCTGGGAGAAGAATGCGGACAATTATTCGAGCACCTGCGCGAATGGGGCTTTCACGCTGATGGAGCGTAAATTCGCCTCACCGGACGACCGGCTTCGTTCACTTATCGCGCGGGAAAAACAAATGCCCGCGCTGCTGGCCGATGCGCGCGTGAATCTCAAGAACCCGCCGCGCATCTTTACTGAAATTGCCATTGAACAATTACCGGATATTGTCGGTTTTTTTGAGCACGATGTTCCAACGGCCTTTGCCGATGCGCAAGACCCAGCGCTGAAGGCGGAGTTTGCACAATCCAACTCATTCGTTGTTGCCGCGCTAAAGAGTTATCTCGCGTGGCTCAAGTCGGACGTGCTGCCGAACTCGAATGGCGACTTCCGCATCGGCGCTGAGGCCTTCTCAAAGAAGCTTCAATACGACGAGATGGTCGACCTGCCACTCGATAAGATTCTGGAAATTGGCTGGGCCGATCTGCGCAAAAATCAGGCGCACTTCAAAGAGGTTGCTCATGAGCTTGAGCCGGAGAAGACGCCGGCCGCCGTGCTTGAGGAGTTAGGCGAGAATCATCCCGCGCCCGATCAACTGCTCGCGAGTTTTCGCGCCACCTTCGACGGATTAGTCGGCTTCATTCGCTCGCACCATATTGTAACGATTCCATCGGATGTGCGGCCTATTGTGGAAGAGACGCCGGCCTTTTTGCGCGCCACAACCTTTGCCAGCATGGACACGCCAGGGCCGTTTGAAACCCGCGCTACAGAAGCCTACTTCAATGTGACGCTACCGGACCCATCGATGACGCCCACGCAGGTCGAGGGCTACATGCATTCATTCAATATCGGCACTGTGATTTCTACTGCGGTGCATGAGGCGTACCCTGGGCATTACATCCAGTTTCTCTGGCTTCCAAAGGCGCCGAGCCGTGTGCGCAAACTGCTGGGCGCCAACACCGACATTGAAGGCTGGGCGCATTACACCGAGCAGATGATGCTGGACGAAGGCTATGGGCTACCCGGCGCGGGCGCCAAGGACGAGCGCGAAGCAAAATTTCTCCGCCTCGGTCAATTGCAGGATGCGCTGCTACGCAATGCGCGCCTCGTCGTCGGCATTGAGATGCACACGGGTAAGATGAGCATAGAAGAGGCGGAGGATTTCTTTCAAAAGGAAGGTTATCAATCAAAGGAAACAGCGGTGGTTGAGACCAAGCGCGGAGCCGGCGATCCGACTTATCTCTATTACACGCTGGGCAAGCTGGAGATCATGAAACTGCGCGAAGATGTGAAAAAGAAACAGGGAGCGGCGTTTTCATTGGAGAAATTTCACGATGACTTCTTGCAGCAAGGATTTCCGCCAATCAAGATTGTGCGGGAAGCCCTGCTGGGGGATGATTCGCCGACGTTGTAGCAGCGCAATCAAGCATTCTTGCTGCAGAAAGAACGCGCAAGGTTGAGACACGGAACTTATACTCCTGTCGTGATGAGGATGATGAAATGAGCAAGGTTGTTCGCAAGGCGGTTTTTCCCGCAGGCGGCCTGGGTACGCGGTTTTTGCCGGCAACGAAAGTAATTCCCAAAGAGATGCTGGCGCTGGTCGATAAGCCCATCATCCAGTACGGAGTAGAGGAGGCGATTGCCTCGGGGATCGAACACATTATCATCATCACCGGCCGCGGCAAAGGTACGATCGAAGATCACTTCGATCATAGCTTTGAGCTGGATGCGATGCTGGAAAAGTCTGGCAAGCACAAACTGCTGGCTGTCTCGCGCGGAGTATCTTCGCTGGCGCGCATTAGTTATGTCCGCCAGAAAGAACCGCTGGGACTGGGCCACGCCGTCTTGTGTGCAAAGGATCTGGTGGGCGATGAGCCCTTCGCCGTCATACTGCCCGACGATGTGATTGACGCTGAGATTCCATGCATTAAACAGATGATAGAAGTCTTTAACGAAAAGGGCGGCTCGGTGCTGGCGACGCAGACCGTCGAAGGACCGTCGATCAGCGCTTATGGCGTACTGGCTGGCTCGCAAGACATGGCCAATCCGCGCATCTATAACTGCACCGGCATGGTGGAGAAACCTAAATATGAAGATGCGCCGTCGAAACAGGCTATCATTGGCCGCTACGTTCTAACTTCGCGCATCTTTGCATTGCTTGAGCAGACCAAGCCAGGCGCGGGCGGCGAGATACAACTTACCGACGGACTCAAAGCGCTGGCCAAAGAAGAGAAGGTCTTTGGTTATACGTTTGAGGGTGAGCGATTCGACGCCGGCGACAAGTTGGGAATGCTGGAAGCTACCGTCGAGTTTGCACTCAAGCGCAGCGACCTTGGGCCGGACTTCCGCGCCTATCTGAAGGGGTTGACGCTATAGGAAGCAAGTCAGCATCGGTTTGCTGACTTGCCCGTTTCTAAGTCTTCCACTTGATATTGCATCCAATGGACGGACGCTGGTCTTTGAGCGGGGGCTTGCTAGCAAGCGCTGCTTCGATGGCAGCGCGCAGGTCTTCGCCAGTTACTGCGATGCCATTGCCAGGGCGGCTGCGGTCGAATTGTCCGCGATAAACCAGGTGAAAATCGCCGTCGAAGAGAAAGAAGTCAGGCGTGCATGCGGCCTTGTATGCATGAGCCACAGTCTGCGTCTCGTCGTATAGGTAGGGAAAGCTGAAGCCGAAGTTATTGGCCTGCTGCTTCAGTCCCGCCGGGCTATCGTCGGGATGAGTCGTTATATCGTTGCTGCTGATGGCGACTATGCCGATTGGCTTGGCTGCATAATCGTTCCCCAGCGCGGCCAGAGCCTTTTCGATGTGCTTCACGTACGGGCAATGGGTACAGATAAACATGACTAGCAGCGCCTTCTGTCCGCGAAAGTCGTCGCGGCGAATGATCTTGCCGGCGACTACGTCGGTGAGTGAAAAATCAGGTGCCGCGACGCCTAATTTCAGCATGGTGGATTCAGTAAGTGCCATCGAAAAACCCTCTTTGATTAATTAGCGAATTGTGAGTCAGCAAGTTAGTTTGTTGTTCCAGTTTTTGCTATCCCAATCTTGTATGTTACGAGATGAGACGCAAAAATAGGATCACTCTTTGGCGCCGAGGCCGTTCTCAGCTCAGGCCAGCGAGCGTTGAGTCTGTGCAAACGATTGGCCGCCGTTCCTCTTTTGGATCCCGTGGAGAATCGAAGGCTTTTGAGCCTGCATCTTCAATGTCGGCAAAAAGCGTGAGTCCGTTAACGCAAACAAGGACGGCTGCTGAAGCTCATCCTAACGCCAAAAAGGCTTGTGAGCAAGCGAAACGTTTCCGCCCGCCCGCCGGTTCTATCGGCCAATGAGTTAGCCAAAGCCCAACAGGCAAGCGTGCTTTGCGCCATCGGGGTGAGCGCAAAGACTCTGGTCGCAGCGGTTTTGATACAGAATCGATTTTTCAACAGCGCGAGTTTGCCAACTCGTCTCCTGCGACGAAAACCCGACGCTGGGGTCTCAAGATACTACAAGCCATTTTGGCATCTTCAAAAGCCAGACGTCCTACGACAGAAAGGGGCATTTTTTGCAATTGGTAACTGCATAAAGTCTCAATCGTATTACCAAGTGAAACGAAAGCAGGCCCTAATGGGAAGCAATCATGGCAAGGAAAAGCTAGGCGGCTCATTCTGACGAGGAACCAAGGGTCGGGCGGGAAGTTTTTAACCCAGCCCGATGTGTTTCCGGTCTTGGTCACCCGTTCAATTCGGTCATTCCACGAAGCGTTAAAATCGTCTAATATCTTCGTTGATTGGCAACACTGGAGCGGAGGTGCGATCCTATGCGCGTTTCAGTAAATGAAGGATGGAAGAGGATTGGCGAAAGAATGCGGCGGGCGATGTGGGTCGCGGCGGCAGGACTGCTGCTTGCAACCACGGCGGCGGGCTGCCGCGGGGCTGGACTGGCAGTTCCCGTTAGGCTGGAGCTGACGAGCCCAAGCTTTCAGAATGGCTCCTCGATTCCCGCGCAGTTCACCTGCGATGGCGCGGGCATCTCGCCGCGATTGATCTGGAGCGCGCCGCCAGCCGGGACGAAGGCTTTTGCGTTGATCGTCCTGGACCCGGATGCGCCGGGCGGACCGTTCACGCATTGGGTGCTCTACGATCTGCCGGCGGGGACGCGGTCGCTTGCCGAGGCTCTGCCGGCGGAAGGCCGGCTTGGCGACGGCGCGCGGCAGGGGCGCAACGATTTTGGCAAGACTGGCTATGGAGGGCCTTGTCCTCCGGGCCATCAGCAGCACCACTATCTCTTTACGCTTTTTGCATTGGACAGAAGGTTGAATCTGACTGCGGGAGCGACGCGGAGCCAAGTCGAAGCTGCGATGCGGGGGCATGTTCTGGCACTGAGTGAGTTGACTGGCTTGTATCGGCGGTAGACAGTGTGTGCTGTGAGCCTTGTCCGCTGCTGCAGTCTGTTGGTGGGCCGAGGCCGAATCAAGTAAGGCTGGCTCTGATCTCAGCGCTCATTCGGGTTCATCTGAACTCTCGGAAACTGCTTTACTCGAAGTAAGCAGAGGCAGCAGGCGCGTTAATGCTCTAGACTGAGAAGGCGATGCCAATGATCGACAAGCTTTGTTGCTGGGGCGGGCTGGCCGCGGGGCTGGCAGTCCTGCTGATTTTGTCTGGCTGCGCGACGCCGGGTGCGCCACAGCCGCCTTCACTGAACCTGCCGGAAAAGGTCTCCGACCTGGCCGCATCCAGGGCCGGCAATCGAGTGTCGCTCACCTGGACAATGCCCAAAAAAAACACCGACAAGCTGCTTTTGAAGGCTGATATAGCGGTGCGTGTCTGCCGCAAGGAGGGTTCGGAAAGCTGCCTTCCTGCCGGTGGAGATTTGCACATGGCTCCTGGAGCCGACGGTGCCTTTACCGACACGCTGCCCGAGGGGCTGGCCGCCGGAGCGCCGCGCCCGCTGAGTTACTTTGTCGAATTGAAAAACCGCAACAGCCGCTCAGCGGGGTTGTCGAATGCAGCCGTGGTGGTGGCTGGCGCTGCGCCCGCGCCGGTGACTGGACTTGCCGCCGATGTGCGCAAACAGTGTGTGGTTCTGCGCTGGGCGAAGCTCGATGCTACTCAGGAATCGTTGCCAATGGTCATTCGTCTGCACCGAAAGCTGTTGAGCCCGGCAACGGCCAAGACCCAACAAGGATTGCTTGCGCCACAGCCTGAGCCGGTTGAAGAAAACCTACTGGTAGACTCCTGCGCGGAATTTGGGCATCGCGGCTTATGTAGTGCAGTGGACAAGAACATTCGCTTTGGCCAGACGTATGAGTACCGCGCTCAGCGCGTGGCGCGCGTTACGATAGAAGGCAAAACGGTGGAGTTGGCCGGCGAACTCTCGGATGCGGTGCGCGTCGAGACTCTGGATATTTTTCCGCCCGAGATGCCAACGGGACTGGCCGCTGTTGCTACGGTGGGCGAAGGCGGCGCTGGTTCGGCGATCGACCTGAGTTGGCAGCCTGTGACGGATGCGAGTCTGGCGGGCTACATCGTTTACCGCCGCGAAGGCGAGAATGCCTGGCTGCGCATCAGCTCTGCCGAGCCGCTGGTTCCTCCGGCATTTCACGATACTGCGGTGCAGGCCGGCCACAACTACCGTTATGCAGTCAGCGCGATCAGCCAGAACGGGCATGAGAGCGCCCGCTCCGCAGAGGCTGAAGAGACTGTACCCAACCCGTGACAAAAATTGCAGCGCAGAGAGGCTTGCAATGAAATACTGCCGCTTCAGATTCGAGAATCAAACCCGTTACGGCGCGGTGGAAGAACGCGAAGGCGAGCTCTGGATTGTGGACTTTGCCCGTGCTCCCGAAGAGGATCTTGCCTATCGTCTGGAGCACCAGAGCGACCCATCGCGGAGTTTCCACTTTGATCCGATGCCTCTCGGCGTGGCCGAGTTGATGACGCCGGTCACGCCCTCGAAGATTGTCTGCGTGGGCCGCAACTATCGTGACCACGTAAAGGAGATGGGTAGCGAACTGCCCACCGAGCCGCTGTTGTTTTTCAAGCCGGTTTCGGCGCTGCTCGCGCCCGGCGGCGTGGTGCGCATGCCCGCCGCCTCCGCGCGCGTGGATTTTGAAGGCGAACTGGCGCTGGTGATCGGGAGGCGCGTTCGCAACCTTGACCAGAAGGATTGGCGCGGGGCGGTGCGCGGACTTACGCTGGCCAACGACGTAACCGCTCGCGACTTGCAAAACAAAGACGGACAATGGACCCGCGCCAAAGGCTTTGATACCTTCTGCCCGGTCGGCCCAATCATCAGCGATGAAGTGAACGTCGAGGCCGGCGTTCAGATCGAAACACGCGTCAATGGCGAGGTGCGCCAGCACGCCACGACACTTGACTTCATCTTTCCAATTTCCAAGTTGCTGGCTTACATCACCGCTGCCATGACTCTGGAGCCCGGCGATTTGGTACTGACTGGAACGCCCTCAGGCGTGGGTCCGCTCAAAGGCGGGGATTGCGTGGAAGTAAGCATTCCAGGCTTAGGCAAACTTGCTAATACTTTTCAGCCGGACGAACAGGAGCGCTGAGACGCCGCGACTGACTCAGCTACAAAACTTCTCCTGTTTCAATCGGCGGAATTTCGTCTGGTTCCTCAAAGGCCTTGCGGTAGTAGATCAAGACCGCTGCAATAGCGAGAAGCAGCAAGGCCGAAAAGCCAAACGATACAACATACAGTGTGCTTTGAAACTGTTCCGGTAGCTGCTGCTGCGGAAAGTTAAAACTTTGTTGAACCTCCGCGTTGTAGCGCAGGAATAACGAGGGACGCACGAGAAAAACGACGCAGTTGAGCAGACCGAAGGCCTGCATAGCCAGGGCAAGCCGCAATCCCCACTGCTGCAATCGCCACAAGCCGATACCAACTGCTGCGGTAAGCGCGGAAAAGGTCAGATAAAGCACTGTCTTCTCCCAACCATGCAGAGTCCACCCCAAGAAAGCCGCTGGAATCGGAAGAAATGCCGTCGGCAGGCAAAAAGCCGCCCCAATCAGGTTCAGAACAGCGATAACTGAAATCAAAATCGGGCGGCGGCTGGGAACAATATTCTCAGCCGAGCCATTCTCAATCGAGCCGGCAAAGACTTCATGTACTTTTTTCCGATTGAAGTAAACCAGCCACCAAACGCCGACGGCACAAATAAATCCGTAAAAGAACGCGATGCCCAGAAAGACGATTCTGGTCATTGCTTGCGTGGTTTGTGCCTGTGCGGCGTCCACGTTGGCCGGCGTGGGCAGCGGGATCTTCAGCAAGAACAGCGAAAATATGCAGGAAAAAAATCCAAAAAATGCCAGCAGACCGCCAATCACCAGGATGGAATAGCGCGCCCAGCGGCGCAATTTGAGCAGGCCAACCGTGGTCGCGATTCCCCACACTGCAAGCGCGACAAAGAACCCGCACAAAACGACCATGAATCCAGCCATCCAAGGCGGCGTGGTCGGGCCAGAAGGCGCGGACGCAAGCCCACTGGCGCCAAACCCTTTCCGCTCCATCACCGCGGCAAGCGCCATGCCCATCGCCATCAGCAATTGAAACAGCGATGCCAGCAGCAGCACCACTGCGGAAAGAATGACTCCAGTAGGACGTTTCATGGTTCTCCTTTAGAGCAATTAATGTGCTTGAACTTCCCTGGAAACAGGAATCTAGCCACGGCTTTTGATGAGTTTTTGACTCGCAAGCAATATAGCACTTGAGCCTTGGCGCAAGGAATACGTCCTGCGGCGCTTGATGTGCAACCTTGATCGCCGGTGTGAATCCAATAGCGGTAAACTAAATCCGAAGCGCACCCCCAGGAGGAATGATGCCACAGAATCTGCCAGGAAACTTGCTTGACCAATTGCGCCAGTATACCGTGGTCGTCGCCGACACTGGCGACATCGAGGCGATCGGGAAATTTCGCCCGCAAGACTCGACCACCAATCCATCGCTGATTACCGCCGCCGCGCAGATGCCGCACTACCAGCCGATTGTGGACGCCGTCTTGCTGGAAGCCCGCAAGGAACTGGGCGCGGAAGCTACGGATGCGGCGATTGCCAATCTTGCCTTTCAGCGGCTGGCCATCGCCTTCGGCAAGAAGATTCTGGAGATTGTTCCGGGGCGCGTCTCGACGGAAGTGGACGCGCGGCTCTCTTACGATACCGACGCAACCATTGCGCAGGCGCGCCGCATTATTGCTCAGTACGACGAGGCCGGCATTGGCCGCGAGCGCGTACTGGTGAAGATTGCATCCACCTGGGAGGGAATCTGCGCCGCCAAGGTGCTTGAGAACGACGGCATTCATTGCAACCTGACTTTGCTCTTCGGACTGCATCAGGCCGTTGCTGCGGCCGAGGCCGGCGTGACGCTGATTTCGCCCTTTGTGGGCCGCATTCTCGATTGGTACAAGAAAGATACCGGCAAGGACTACCACGGCGCTGACGACCCTGGCGTGCAATCTGTAAGCAGCATTTATAACTACTACAAGAAATTCGGATATAAGACGCAGGTGATGGGCGCGAGTTTCCGTAATATAGGAGAGATTACGGAGTTAGCCGGCTGCGACCTACTAACGATCTCTCCGCAACTACTGGCTGAACTGGAAGCAACCGAGGCAGAACTGCCGCGCAAGCTATCGCCTGAAGATGCCCAGTCGCTTGTAATTATGAAAATCGAAGTGGATAAACCAGCCTTCGATGCAATGCACGAGTCCGACCGCATGGCCACCGACAAGCTGAAGGAAGGCATTGAGGGATTTTCGGCGGCGCTGGTCAAGCTGGAAACACTGCTTGCCCAGCGCCTTGCCGAGTTGGAAAGCACAACTCAAGCCTGAGAAAGCAACTACTCAGACCAGACGCCCATCAGATTGCCTGCGCCATCGGAGAAATGGAAGCGCCGTCCGCCGGGAAATTCGAAGGTGGGTACGACGATGGCGCCGCCTGCAGCTACGATTGCCTCTTCAGTGGCTTTGAGATCCGCCGAGTAAAGCACCACCAATGGTGCCGATTTTGGCTGCAATTCGGGCGGTGCACCCTTGGCAATGCCGATGGCGATTCCAGAGCTTTCTGCGTTGCTGTCGATGTAATCAGGGCCCCAATTCTTGAAGCTCCAGCCGAAGACAGTTGAGTAGAACTGCTTGCTGCGCTCAATGCTGTTGGTGGTGAACTCGATGTAGTTGATCTTGTGATGCAGCGCGGGATTGCTCATGACTTCTCTCCTTTTTCGTTCCGTTGCGTAAGGTGGAGGGAAAGGCGGCGCGAATGCGGGCGCAGGCACACCTTTCCCGGTGTGCTCTTGAAGCGCCCCCATCCACAATCCCTCAAGAGCCGGAGAGTGCGGGTAGAGCCCTCTGGTTCAATCGAGGGCTCGCGAGGTACGAGAACAGGTTACCAAATTATTGCGCCAACCGCATAAAGTTTTAACCAAAAGTTATCGCCCCAGCCAAAGTGAAACGCCGCCAGTAATAGAGCGGCCTGGCATGGCGACGCCGTTGATCTCCTGATAGCCGGTGTTACTTAGATTTCCCAAGCGGAGATAAGGGCGCATCTTACCAGCATCGCGCGTGATTGAGGCATCCCAAACGGGATAGGGGTTTGCATTCCACGGCAAATTTCCTGGCTGCTGATAGGGTTTTACAAGCGCGACAGAGTTAGTAGCAATAATCGAGTGTTTCAGCGCGGCAGTCCAGGTAGCGCGAAGATTCTGGACCGGATAATTCAGCGCATACTCCGATTGAAGATTTGCAAGATAAGCCTGCGCGCCGTAAAGTCCCGTCCATGCTATCTTGATCTTCTCTCCCTTTGCGGCGATCCATGTGGCAGAGGTTTCGACTCCGGCAAAGCGAACGCCGCTAAGATTGACCGCGCACCATGTATTCACCTTGCACCATGCGGGAAGTGAAGGATTGGGAATGGTTGCCGTCCTTACGTAATCAATAGTATCGTGCTGGCGATTATAAAAACCCGTAGCCGAAAGTGAGAATCGGCTGGACGCGATCCAATCTGCTCCGGCCTCGCCGGACCACGCGGACTCGGGCTTAAGACTCGGATTGCCGATGGTTGCCGGATCGGAGTAATAAAGATCGGTATAAGTGGGAAGCCTGAATCCATAGCCCCCGCTGGCGCGCAGCTTTAGGTTATCGATTACTCGCAAACTGCCGGCCAGATGCGGCGCAAGCGCAGAGTGCAAGCCCCCGGAGAATAACTCCTCGCGCAGGCCGCCGGAGAGATTCCAGCGGCTTCTTGCGGGGCGCAAATCCAAGTCAACATAACCAGCCCCGCGATTGCGGGCATGAATGCCGAGCGCGAGCGACCGGACTCCTCCTGAGAGGTTGTAACTGCGAATGCTATCTCCGTCCGATTCCAACCCGACGAGAAGAACTGATGAGGATTCAATAGGAATGGTGTGGCGCAGAGAGGCCTGCCAGGATCCATCGATGTGATTATTTTCGTAGGGAGATGGATTGTTGCGCGCCAAAATGTACTCATCGGTGTGGCGACGATAACCAAAGGCAGCGACGGTGCGACTGCCGAATTCCTGGCGTCCGGAGGCAAACCATCCTTTGGTTCGCTCCCAAGAGTTATAGGGCCCATAGAACTGGTTAGCGCCGAAGGAGCGGTCGCTCGCGGCAAAGAGCAGGTCGGAGATGCCGAGCTTGGAACTAACCCAGTTCTCCGAAGAAGCATCCATGTTGCGGTAGTCGCGATCATTTTGGCAATCCGAATAGAGTTGCTGTGCAGTACAGTTGCCAGTGAAGCTGTTGCCGATGTACCCGCGATCCGCGAGAAAGCCCGTGGAGAGATTGTGCTCTGCCGTCAGCCTGCTGCTCCATTGCCTACGCGCTAGATCACCCAGCAGCGACTCTTCGTTCGAGCCGAAGTTGCCATACCCTGAGCGAAGGCGCAGAGCGGATGCCGACGGCGCGGCGGTGAGAAAGTCAACGACGCCGCTCAAAGCATCCTCGCCATGCAGCGTTGAACCAGCGCCGTGCAGCACTTCAATCGAGTCCATTGCATCGAGCGAGATGGGCAGATCGAGATTGTGATGCGCGGTCTGGCTGTCATTGACGCGGAAGCCGTTGATCAGCACAAGCACCTGCTCGAAGGTTCCTCCGCGCAAGACCAAATCCGCCTGTCCGCCGCCCGCGCCGCGCTCTTCAAGAAAAACAGACGAATCCTGGCGCACCAGATCCTGCGGCGACTCAAGTGTGAGGGATTGGTCCTCGACAGGCAGCACGACGACCGACGTGGAAGACTCGGCCAGAGGCACAGGAACCGGTGAACCGAGAACGACCAGGGTTTCTGTAGGATGAGGAAGCGGGGAAACCTGGGAAGCCGCGGATAACTGCGGGGAAGCCGCTTGCGGAAATACCGTTCGTCCGCAGAGTGCTAAGAAAAGGCCGGCGGCAAAGCACATCGATTTGGCAAGAGGCATATTTTTCGATTTTCTTTTCCATTTTGAGCTGAGGGAGACCGCATCGCAAGGACGATTTGATATTGTTTTGAATAGTTGAGTATTAAACCATTATGATGAGGCCATGCGAATCGATGCTTTTCTTTCTGAGAGTCCCATGTTCGCGGTCAACCGGGCGGCACGGCGCTTTGAGTCGCTGGCCGCGCAGGTTTTAGCGGCGGACGGGCTTGGATTTCTAGAGGGGTTGGTGCTGGCGGCTTTGTTCTTCGAGACGCCGCGAACCATCAAACCTTCGCAACTGGCGGAGGTTTTTGGAACCACGCGAGGCAATGTGAGCCACTGCGTCTCCTCTCTTGAGGGCAAGGGACTTTTGCAGCGGAAGATCGATCCAGAGGACGCGCGGGCTTATCAGCTAACATTGAAGCCGCAAGGGAAAAAGTGCGCGGTGCGGGTGATTGGGGCGCTAGACAGGTTGCAGCGGGAGTTTGAGCAGGAGATTGGAAAGGTTGCACTGGACGAGACGCTGAAGAATCTGCGCAAGCTGGAGGCGCTCTGCGGGGGGAGGCAGTAACTCGCATGACTCAAGCTTGAATGCCGCCGGTTTCGCGCCTGGCCGTCACTCTGTTATCATTTTGACAGGACAATTTTCTTCGCCGGCGCTTTGGAACGGGACGGCCTTTGGGCTGATGTCTCAGAAATGCCAGAGCGAAGCGAACGGCCCGTCGCATTGCCAGCCAACGGATGCGGGAGTAGTTCAGTGGCAGAACGTCAGCTTCCCAAGCTGAATGTCGCCGGTTCGATCCCGGTCTCCCGCTCCAATAGAATCAGTTAATTACAGAATCTACCGGAACAGTGAACTCCATTTG
>Ga0181520_10005082_pt1 | contig 21334 bp, 15 predicted proteins | sample PEATcosm2014_Bin_29_FD_132451 | JGI IMG/M metagenome (GOLD analysis project Ga0181520, IMG submission 132451) | Peatland microbial communities from MTU Mesocosm Facility, Houghton, MI, USA - PEATcosm2014_Bin02_30_metaG | ecosystem: Environmental > Terrestrial > Soil > Wetlands > Peat | place... | reverse complement strand
GGCTCCGCCCGTCTGACCCTGTGGCACTCCGCGTCACCGGGTGAAGGGGGCACCTCGGCTTGTGAAGTGTTTCCCGAGAAGAAAGGAAGGGACAATGCCGGCAAGTGAGATCTTCGGGGTGCGAGGTGATTCGCAATGAGCACGACGCCCGCCATCGACGAACAGGTCGTTGAGCAAGTTGAGACCATTCTTCTGCCAGTTCCGGACAACGCCCGCACCTCATCGGCGGGTCACCAGTTCTGGATCTGGTCCGGGGCGAACATCGCGCCGATCAACTGGGTACTCGGCTCGTTGGGCATCGAGATCGGACTGAGCCTGTTCCAGACGGTCCTGGTGCTTGTGATCGGCAACATCATCGGCATGGCTGCCTTCGGCTTCTTCGTTCTCATGGGTCAGCGTTCAGGTGTCAGCCAGATGGTGATGGCTCGCAGCGCATTCGGTCGTCGCGGCGCCTACCTGCCTGCTGCGATCCAGGGACTCATATCTGCCGGATGGTGTGCGGTCAACACTTGGATCGTCCTAGATCTGGTAATCGCGCTCATCGGCAAGCTCGGCTACCACGGTGGCACGAACCTCAAGATCGTCATCGTGGTCCTGATCATGGGCCTGCAGATCTGGCTGGCGGCTAGGGGCTTCAAATCGATCGCCAAGTTCGAGCGTTACACCGTCCCGGTCACGTTCTGCGTCCTCATCGCGATGACGATCGTCGCCTGGTCGAAGAACAACGTGCACTGGGGCTACGCGGGAGCCCACCTGCACGGATGGGCACTGCTGTCGGCCGAGAGCACGATCATGACCGCCATAGGCATCGGGTGGGGTTGCACCTGGTTTGCCTACGCGTCGGACTACTCCCGCTTCCTGCCGAAGGCGATGTCGAGATCGAAGGTCTTTTTCGCCAGCGTTCTCGGCCAGTTCCTCCCGGTGGTCTGGCTCGGCATCTTCGGTGCGACCCTGGCCACGGTGACCCAGAAGGTCGACCCAGGTGCGCTCGTCGTCTCGAACTTCGGGGTGCTGGCAATCCCGGTGCTGCTCCTCGTGTTGCACGGTCCGATCGCCACCAACATCTTGAACATCTACAGCTGCTCTCTTTGCGCCCAAACTCTGGACTGGAGGCTCAACCGGCGCAAGATTGCGCTCCTTGTCGGCGCCATCGCTCTGGCGTTCACCATCGTCCTGGTCTTCCAGAACAACTTCGCCAGTACGCTGGACAGCTGGCTCTCCGGTCTTGTGATGTGGATCGCGCCATGGGGCGCGATCACCTTGATCCACTTCTATTACTTCGCGCGCCAAGACGTCGACGTCGAGTTGCTGTACGACCCGCCCGGCCATTCCCGGATCGCCGACGTTCGCTGGTCGGCCATCTTCGCGTTCGTCATAGGTGCCTTCGCCGCCTGGTGCTTCGAGTACGGCGAGGTGGGTTGGCTGATGGGCCCGGCCGCCACCGCTCTTCACGACGTAGACATGACATGGCTGGTCGGATCGATCGTCGCAGGTGTTGTCTACCTCGTGATCGGCCGCCCCAGCAGGTCCCCGTTGTTCTCGCCGAGCTACAAGCCGGCCGCGACCAAGGTTGGTGCGTGATGCAACTGGTTATACGCAATGGCCGTCTCGCCTTTCCGGAGTCGCCTTCTGACGGGCTCGTCGACTTGCTCATCGACGAGGGCCGTTTCATCGCGGTGGAGCGGGCAGGAGTCCACGTGGACAACGTCGCCCAGGAGATCGATGTGAGCGGCGCCATGCTCAGCCCGCCCTATGTCGAGCCGCACGTGCACATGGACACATGCCTGACAGCCGGCGAGCCGAGATGGAACGAAAGCGGCACGCTGTGGGAGGGCATCGCCTGCTGGTCCGAGCGCAAGGCGACGCTGACACATGACGACGTCGTCGCACGGGTCAACGAGGTGTTGCGCTGGCAGGTCGCCAACGGCGTTCTGCACGTGCGCAGTCACGTCGACACGACCGATCCGTCGCTCATCGCACTCGATGCCCTGGTCGAGGTCCGAGAGCGCGTGAAGGGCGTGGTCAACCTCCAGCTCGTGGCCTTTCCTCAAGAAGGCATCGTCTCGTTTCCCGACGGCGACAAGCTGATAGCCGAAGCTGCCCGTCGCGGCGTCGACGCCATCGGGGCGATTCCGCATTTCGAGGACACCCGCGAGGACGGTGTCCGTTCTCTCGAGATAGCCGTCGCCACCGCGCTCGACTCGGGGCTGCTCATCGATGTGCACTGCGATGAGATCGACGACGAGCAGTCGCGCTTTGTCGAGGTGCTCGCCACTCATGCGATGCGCACCGGGCTGCGGGGACGGGTCACGGCCAGTCACACGACGGCGATGGGCAGCTACAACGCCGCCTACAGCTACAAGCTGCAGCGGATCCTGTCCCGCGCAGGCATCAACCTGGTTTGCAACCCGATGGTGAATCTCCACCTCCAGGGCCGCTTTGACGATTATCCGAAGAGGAGAGGCCTTACCCAGGTGAAAGAGATGCTAGGGGCCGGGGTCAACGTGGCCTTCGGTCACGACGACGTGATGGACCCATGGTTCCCGATGGGCACCGCCAACCCGCTGCAGGTTGCCCACGTCGGGGCATTGGCCACCCAGATGACATCACCGGCTCAGATCGCCGAGTGCTTCGCCATGGTCACCACGCGCGGCGCAGCGGCCCTTTCCCTGGGCGATTCCTACGGGATAGCCGTGGGCCGGCCCGCGAGCCTCGTCGTGTTGCCAGCGACGGACCCCTTCGACGCCGTCAGGCGACAGGTGCGACCGTGGTACGTCATCTCTCACGGCCGAGTCGTGGCCGAGACGGCTCCTGTGGCGGCCACACTCACATGGCCGGGAGAACACCCAGCGAGGGTTGACTTCGTGCGTGAGCGAGACGTCAACCAGGCGACCTGGCCGCGCTGAGCAAATGAGCACCGGGGAAGCCTGAGCGACTCCCCGGTGCTCCGACGCACTGCTGGCCGGGCATCCCTGGCGCTGGCTGAGACCTCCTCCCGGTTCGGCGCAGCCACAGGAGATCACGGATAGTGACGCGTACGTGACAAATGTCACCGACAGGTTGTGACCCTGCACACTTCCGGGCGGCGGGCTGTCGTGTAAGGGTCATGGGCATGGTTGCTACCGGAGATCAGCGAGTCGGCATAAGGCTGTCCAAACTGACCAAGTCCTACGGCGAAGTCCGGGCGGTAGGCGGGATCGACGTCGAGATCGCCGCCGGCGAGACGGTGGCGCTGCTCGGGCCGAACGGGGCGGGAAAGACGACCACGATCGACATGGTGCTCGGGCTGACACGGCCCGACGCCGGGACCGTCTCTGTGTTCGGCTCGACCCCCGCCCGCGCCGTGAAGCAAGGCGCCGTCGGCGGGATGCTCCAGACGGGGTCGCTCGTTCAGTTCCTGAGCGTCCGAGAGCTGATCGTGATGATGGCTTCGCTCTACCCGCGTCCTCTCGCTGTGGATGACGTGCTTCGCCTGACCGGCGTCGCCGATTTCGCCGATCGCCCGACCACGAAGCTCTCAGGTGGCCAGACCCAGCGGGTGCGGTTCGCCGTAGCTCTCGTTGCCAATCCGGACCTGCTCGTGCTCGACGAGCCGACAGCGGCCCTCGACGTAGAGGGGCGTCGCGAGTTCTGGGCAGCTATGCGGGCCGTGGCCGCCGAGGGAAAGACGGTTCTGTTCGCCACGCATTATCTGGAGGAGGCCGACGCCTACTCGGACAGAGTCATCTTGATGGCCCGGGGCCGAATAGTGGCTGACGGACCCCCGAACGAGATCAAGGCGAGGGTAGGGGGCCGGACGATCCGGGCGACACTTCCTGACGTCGATCTCTCCCTGCTCCTCAAGATGCCCGGGGTCACAATGGCGGATCGACGAGGGGACGTGGTCACCATTTCCTGTCATGACTCGGACGCTTCTGACACAGCACTTCGCGAGCTGCTCGTTCGCTTCGCCGAGGCGCGCCACATCGAGGTGCGCGGTGCCGGGCTCGAAGAGGCGTTCGTGGAGCTGACTGCCGACGAGAATGGCAGTCCGAACCAACCCGGACAAGTGCGATGAGGCGGTCCATGTACCTCCGCTTCGAAGTCCTTCGGACTCTGCGCAATCGACGATTCCTCGTATTCTCCCTGGCCTTTCCCCTGGTCCTGTTCTTCGCGGTCGCGGGGCCGAATCGAAATGCACGCATCGAAGGCGTCCCGTTCCCGCTCTATTACATGACGGGAATGGCGGCGTGGGGCACGATGGTCGCTGTCGTTTCGAGCGGCGCGCGCATCGCCGCGGAACGCTCGGTGGGCTGGACACGCCAGATGCGGATCACTCCACTCACCACCAGGGCATACTTCAGCGCGAAAGTTCTCTGCGGCTACCTGATGGCACTGTTCACGATCGTCGCCATGTGCGCTGCAGGCACGGCACTCGGTGTGCGGTTGTCAGCGGAAGAGTGGTTGACCATGATCGGACTGCTGCTAGTCGGGCTGATCCCTTTCGCAGTGCTCGGCGTTCTTCTCGGCCATCTTTTGCGGGTCGACTCACTCGGGCCGGCCTTGGGGGGCGTCACATCGGTGCTGGCGCTTGTCGGAGGCGCCTATGGTCCTCTGGCGACCTCGGGCGTGTTCCTCACGGTCGTGAAGTGCCTTCCTTCCTTCTGGCTCGTTCAGGCAGGCAGATCCGCATTCGAACCAGGCGGCTGGCCTCCTGCGGAGTCGTGGATCGTCATAGCTGCGTGGACGACGATCCTTGTCTGGGTCGCCGCGCGCGTCTACCGACGTGACACCTTGCGGGTCTGAGGATCCACCTCCGGTACCTTTGAACGAGGATGGACCTGGACCGAGTGCCGGCGAGCCCGGCAGAGAGCGAGTGGTTGGCCGCTCAGCGCAAGTGGACCCGAGGATGGCGACGAGCCGTTTTTCCGGGAGTGTTCCTCGTGTACCTGGCGGAAGTGGTCGGAGGGGTTGCCTCGTACTCCAAGGGGCTCCGCGCCCTGGCAGGCTACGTCGTAGTTCTCGCGTTCGCCGTCTGCTACCTCTTCGCTGTCAACGAGAGCTGGACAGCCAAGCGCCGCTTCTGGACTCTTTACGGGGCTCTACTGGTCTTGTGTGCTGTCGAGGTTCCACTTGCACGTGCAGACGCGTTCGTGATGCTCGTGTTCCTCGTCGTCGTCACGGTCACTCGCCTCGGTGGGCGTTCGGCACCGATCGTTATCGCTTTCGCGCTCACCTCGGTGCTCGTGCCCTGGGCGATTCCCTCGTGGCACGACAGCCTCAGCACGGGTGTCGACAACGGCACCGCCATCGCGATACCGCTCATCGCACTGGGGATGTTCGGATTCTCCAATGTGATACGCGGCAACCGTGCCCTTGCAGAGGCTCGGTCCGAGTTGGCGCGTCTCGCGGCGGAGAACGAACGGTCGCGCATCGCCCGCGATCTGCACGACCTTCTCGGACACTCGCTGACCACGATCACCGTGAAGGCCGGGCTCGCGCGCCGGCTTGGCGCCTCCGATCCTGTGCGGGCTCTGCAAGAGATCGGCGAGGTCGAGGCGCTTGCCAGACGCTCGCTTGCTGACGTTCGCGCGGCCGTCGCGAACTACCGGGAAGTGACGCTTGCCGGTGAACTCGCGACTGGGAGGGAGCTGCTACGCGCCGCCGGCGTGGCTGCCGATCTTCCAGGTGCCGTGGACGTCGTCGACCCCGCCCATCATGAGCTGTTCGGGTGGGTGCTTCGGGAAGGGCTTACGAACGTGGTCCGTCACGCGCACGCGGCGGCTTGCGTGGTGAGGTTCCAGCGCTCCTCGGTTGAGATCGTCGACGACGGTGTGGGAGGAGCTGCAGGGCCTGGCAACGGTCTCGAAGGTTTGCGCGAACGCGTGACCTCAGCAGGCGGTGTCGTCGACGCGGGACCGCTGTTCCCCAAAGGGTGGCGGCTGTTTGTCACCGTGGCGAATGCCTCAAGAGTCGACACGTGACTATTCGGCTTCTCCTTGCCGATGACCAGGAGCTCATCCGCTCGGCACTCGCGGCGCTACTTGGGCTTGAGAGTGACTTCGAAGTTGTCGCGACGGTCGCGCGTGGCGACGAGGTTGTTGCCGCGGCCAAGGCGTGTCACCCTGACGTAGCCTTGCTCGACATCGAGATGCCAGGCATCGACGGGCTGGCAGCCGCCTCAGTGCTTGCACAGGAGGTGCCTGAGTGCCGCTCGCTCATCCTCACGACCTTCGGGCGCCCCGGTTACCTGAGACGAGCGATGGAGGCCGGCGCGTATGGATTCGTCGTCAAGGACGCGCCAGCCGAACAACTTGCTGATGCCATCCGCCGAGTGGTCGCAGGCGAACGCGTCGTTGACCCTGTCCTCGCGGCAGCCGCGCTGGCCGACGGTGTCTCGCCCCTCACCGCTCGCGAGCGCGACATCCTTGTCGCCGCGCGACCCGGTGCGACGGTTTGCGAGATTGCCGGGAGGCTCTTCCTGTCGGAGGGGACAGTCCGCAACTATCTCTCCAGCGCGATGGCGAAAGTAGGCGCCCGCAATCGCGCAGAGGCCGTCCGGGCGGCGGAGGATAGAGGCTGGTTGTGATCGACAGGGAGACTCACAGACCGGTCGTCCACCTGAGCCGCGGTCCGCGCGCCTTCGCCGTGTTGAAGGCCGCGTGCGGACCGTGCTCCGTGCGAATCGTTTTGACACTCCCAGCCGTCTCTAAGAATCCTCACAGTTCGGTGGCCTTAGCTTGACGCTGCGCCCGCCCAGTGCGTCCGGTTCTGAACCGGCTTGCATCTGCCTCGGGCCGGAGACGGGGCGCAGATCCGGATCAGCCGAGGTGAACCGGCTGGCACCGTTCGCAGGAAGGAGTGACCCGTTCCGATGACCAGCGAGCCGGCCTGGCATCCGAAGTTGACGTCGAATCCAGTTGCGCTCGGTTCGGCGCCTTGCCCACCGAGATCATTTGATACCGACTACCCGGTCTTGTCTTCGAGCTGGCATGCCTACGCCGCCTGCCGGGGGATGGGATCCGATCTCTTCTTCCCTCCGAGTGGCAACGTGATCGCTCACGTGACCCATATCTGCGGCTGTTGCCCTGTTGCAGAGAGTTGTCGCACAACTGCACTCGACGACCCGTCCGTCTACGGGATCGGCGCCGTTCCCGTTTGCTCGTAATGATAATGTAATCATTGTAACGATCATGTAATATAACCTCGTGGGAGACGTCCCAAGTGAGGTCGAGGCGGTCGTGTCGGTGCGGTGCGCCGTTTCTTCTTGCGCCATCGCAGGGGTCGTCGGTTGACGGTCGGCCCGACCAGGTCGGATGCGCCGCACCTGGCCGCTCAGCGAATTGGCTTTCTGGTCAAAGCCGTCTCGGCCGTCGCGGCACTCGCCCTGATGCTCGACGCCCTCTCGGCCCGCGTTTATGCAGGTGGGTCCGACAGGGCGACCGCGGTTCTCGAGGGCCAGGCGATGAACGGCGGCAACCTGCTGCTGCACGGCTGGATCCTGACTCACGACTCGTTTTGGACGGTAGACGCCTTCTTCTACGCGCTCGCAGTGCACATCGGCGGGCTTCGGCCCGGGCTGTTGAACCTGGAACCGGCCCTCGCGGTCGCCATGGCCGTCGTCGTGGGCGCCACAGTTGCCGGCCGCGGGCACCGGGGAGGCGCCGCCCTGGCCGGAGCCGCCACCGCAGCCGTATTGCTCGGGTTTCCAACCTATGCGATGACGTCCTTCCTGCTGGGCGGCCCCGACCACGTCAGTACGGCCGTTTTGGCCCTTGTCGCGTTCGCCGGACTGAGGCGGGGTCAACTCGACTGGAGATGGGTCGTGGCAGTCGGGGCGCTTGCCTTCGGAATGCTCGGCGACCTGTTGATGGTCGCTTACGGCATCGTGCCGGTGCTGGGAGCGGGCGTTGCGGCCATGTTGCGAAAGCGGGACTGGCGCCCGGGCATGCCGGCGTTGATGGCCTGCGTAGCCGGAACCGTTGTCTGCGAGATCGTCAGTTGGCTCGCAGAAGCGATGGGCGCGTTCAAGTCCGTTGGCGGCGTGTCGGTTGCGCCGTTCACCCAGATGCTCGTGAACCTGCGGCACACGCTGAGTTACGGGGCGGGTCTCGTCGGCTTCACGTTCCGGTTCGACACCGGGCACGTTCCGGTGGCCCTCGAGGAAATTCACGTCGTGAGTGCGCTGCTGATCGTCGGTTGCTTGGTTTTCGCGGTGACGAACCTGGTGGGCGGTGTCGTCCGCGGCCATCGGGAGGCGCCGGGGTCTCAAACCGAGACCGGGCGCTGGTGGCTCGAGGACGTGCTGGTTCTGGCGGTGGCGGGATCGGCTGTGACCTTCGTCGTGCTAGCTGTCAACGGGGTGCCTGGCGCGAGATACCTTGTCGCGACGGTCGTGTTCGCGAGCGTGCTCAGCGGCCGGCTGGTGGCCGAGGCCTGGAAGCGGCTGCGACCGGGCCGGACCACCCGAGCGGTCGGCGTCGCCTGCGTCGCCCTCTCGTTGAGCCTTGCCGCAGGCCTCGGTTGTACTCTCGCTCAGCCTCTCGCGGCCCAGAGTGTGTCGACGCTCGCATCGTGGCTCGAGGTGCATCATCTCCGGGACGGGCTCGGCGGTTATTGGACCTCGAGCATCACCACCGTCGAGAGCAGGGGCACGGTCACCGTGCGACCGGTGTGGGCGAATCCGGACGGCAAGCTCGGCCGGTACATGAAGTTGTCCTCGGCCACCTGGTACGCCGGTCAGCACTTCCAGTTCCTCGTGTACGAGACGCCCGTGTATCAAGGTGTCGACATCCTCTCGGCGACGAGGACCTGGGGGCCGCCGACAAACGCTTACACTGTCAGCGGTTATCACGTGCTCGTGTGGTCCGTAGGCATAAGCGTGCCGCCGTTCCCGTAGGCAAAGCGATCGCCAGCTGTAGGTGCCTAATCGCCGCGGCGGGGCCGAACGAGCGGTCGGCGTGGGCGTTGTGCCATCGGCACGAGGGTGCCAGGCTTGCTGTCGCACCCTTGCTGCGGGCGGCGTCAGCCACGTGTCGAAGGCGATCGCGTCAGTCGTGATAGGAGGAGTGACATGCGCAGGTCACTGGTAGGCGGACTGCTTGCCATCACAGCCATTTCTGTACCGGTTATCGCGACCTCTCCATCCGCCGTCGCCGCAGGTCCACGAGCGACGCCTGTGGCAGGAAGACAATTGGCGGAGCTGAAGGGCTCTGATGCCGTTTCGGGCGACGCCGTGGGGGTGTCGGTGGCCATCTCGGGCACGACGGCTCTGGTAGGAGCACCCGGCTACGCCAAGGACGCCGGCCGGGTGTACGTGTACTCCGGGAGCGCGGACCACTGGACTCAGGTAGCCGAGCTGAAGGGAGCTGACGTCGTCTCCGGAGACTTCTTCGGCTATTCGGTAGCAATCTCGGGCACGACTGCAGTCGTGAGCGCACCGGGCTATGCGAAGAACGCCGGTCGTGCTTACGTGTTCACCAAGACGCCGGCCGGCTGGAAGCAGGTTGCCGAGATGAAGGGCTCCGACACGAGTGCGAGCGACTACCTCGGCGATTCAGTGGCCATTTCCGGCACTACCGTGCTCGTGGGCGCCGATGGCCACAAGAAGAATGCTGGCCGGGCTTACGTGTTTGCGGACACTGACAAGGGCTGGAAGCAGGTTGCCGAGTGGAAGGGCTCCGACACGGTGGCCGGAGATGGTTTCGGCTATACGGTGGCCATTTCGGGCACTGCTGCCATAGTCGGTGCACCTGACCACTCCAAGAGCTCCGGCAGGGCTTACCTGTTCACCGCCTCGGCGGATGGCTGGAGGCAGACCGCCGAGCTCAAGGGCTCCGACACGACGACCGACAACGGTTTCGGTGTCTCTGTTGCCATCGCGGGCACGACGGCAGTCGCGGGTGCACCGGGAGTCGCCAAGGCTGCGGGCCGGGCGTACGTGTTCGCGAAGACACGCGGGGTCTGGATGCAGGTCTCAGAACTGAAGGGCGCAAACACCGTTGCCAGTGATGACTTCGGATACACGGTGGCGGTCTCGGACGGGACCGCTGTTGTCGGCGCACCTGGGTTGGCCAAGGATGCAGGCGGGGTGTACGCGTTCGCCCACAAGGTGAGCGATTGGACGCAGGCTGCCGTGCTCAAGGGATCGGACACTGTTGCCGGCGACTATTTCGGCTATTCAGTGGCCCTCTCGGGGACGACCGCCGTTGTGGGTGCCGACGGGCATGCCAAGAGCACGGGGCGGGCGTATTTGTTCGAGGTCTGATCAGACGACCGTTGCGCACTCAGCTGTGTCGCCGAGAAGCCGAGGCGCTCAGTCCGCCTGGCTGGGTGGCGGTCACCGTACGAGTGCCGAGGGACCCACACCTGTGCGATACGGGACCGGCGTATAAGGGCCTTGGCCATTGCCTCGCTCGCGGGACGAACCGACAAACGAAGCCGTCGCCAGGTTGGGAGCGTGGGACAGTTGTGCACAAGCGACTCAGGGCGTGGTCCCGCTTCTGTCTGTCCATGCCCTGGCGTTCTGGAAAAGGCGCATCCAGTACGAGTACCTCATGTCGGTGCTCTGGGTACCGTAGAGCTGGCGGTTCATGAAGGCGCGCTCGGGGTGCGGCATCAGGATTGTCGCTCGCCCATCTCTCGAGGTGAGAGAAGCAATCGCGTGCGCTGAGCCGTTCGGATTATACGGATAGCGGTCTGCTAGTCGGTGGTAGTTGTCGACGTACTGCAGGGGTGCCAGCCCTGCAGTCACCACCCTTTGGGCGGTCTCCTCGTCGATGAACCGCACTCTGCCCTGGCTGTGCGCCACCGGCACGGCTAGGACCGAGCCAGCCATGCCACGGAACAACAGTGAGGGTGAGTCGTTCACGCGCACCGTGACGAGTCGGGCCTCGAACTGCTCGGAGGTGTTCAAGGCGAATTCAGGCCAATCGTCTGCACCCGGGATGAGCTCCTTCAAGGCCGCCAGCATCTGGCACCCGTTACAGACACCGAGGCTGAATGTGTCCGAGCGTTCGAAGAAGGCCGCAAGCGCACTTCGCACCTCGTCGTGCAACAGGATCGAGCTTGCCCATCCCGCACCCGCGCCGAGGACGTCGCCGTAAGAGAACCCGCCGCAGGCCACGAGCCCTCTGAAGCCCCCGAGATCGAACCGACCAGAGCTCAGGTCTGTCAGATGGACGTCGACGCAGGTGAATCCGGCCGCATCGAAAGCTGCGGCGATCTCGAGGTGTCCGTTGACCCCTTCCTCACGAAAGATGGCGACACGTGGTCCGCGTGACGAGTCGCTCGGGCACAAGAGCTGGAAGTTCACCCTGGTCGTGAGGCCCGGGTCCTTCTCGTCGTATATGGCAAGGTACTCGTCGTCGGCCGACGCCGGGTTGTCCCGGAGACGCTGCACCTTGTAGCTCGTCTCTGCCCACCACCCCTCGAGCTCTGCACGCTTGTTTGCGTATGTGTTTTCATCGGTGACGATGGAGATCATCTGGTCCCTGGTCGGGCGGCCGACAACGGCCGCGTGGGATCCGAAGGGGCTGAGAACGCTCATGGCACGGTCCAGCTCCTCGGCCCGGACCTGGACGACGACGCCGATCTCCTCGTTGAAGAGCTTCTCCAGGTCACTGCCCTCAAGTGCACGCAGATCCAGCTCGATGCCACAACGGGCGGCGAAGGCCATCTCGCAAACCGTCGCGAGAAGCCCCCCGTCGGAACGGTCGTGGTACGCGAGCACCAAGCCCTCCCGCTTCAACTGCTTGATGCATCCGAAGGCCAATTCGAGTGTCTCTGGCTCGATGTCGGGTGCCTCGTCGCCAAGACGTTTGTACACCTGACCGAGCGCGCTTGCTCCGAGACGGTTCCTTCCGAGGCCCAGGTCGACGAGTATGAGAACCGATGCCGTGCTCAGCTCCAGTCGGGGTGTCAAAGTGCGGCGCACATCGGTGACAGGCGAGAAGGCGCTTATCACAACAGAAACTGGCGATATCACGCACTTCTCGACTCCGCCGGCGTCCCACACCGTCCGCATGCTGAGCGAGTCCTTACCCACCGGTATCGCAAGGCCCAGGGCGGGGCAGAACTGCTCGCCGACGGCCCTGACCGCCTCGTAGAGCCGCGCGTCCTCGTCGCCGAAGCCGCTAGCCGCCATCCAGTTGGCCGACAGCTTCACGTCTGAGAGCGCCTGCACATCGGCCGCGAGGATGTTGGTGATCGCCTCGGCGACCGCCAGGCGCGCCGAGGCTCCCGCATCGATCAGCGCGACCGGGGCCCGCTCCCCGAGGCTCATCGCAAGGCCGGTGTCCACATCGAAGCTCTGTGCTGCGACTGCCACATCGCTCACCGGCACCTGCCACGGACCCACCATCTGTTCCTGGGTTATGAGGCCCCCCACATTGCGGTCTCCAATGGTGACCAGGAACTTCTTACTCGCCACGACCGGGAGCCGCAGCACTCGCTCGACCGCCACGCCGAGCTCGACGTCTTCGGTCTCGAACTTCGTAAGGTGCTTTCTCGGGCTCGAACACTCGAGCAGTTTTCTCACCGGCCTGTCGAACAGCACCGACATCGGCAGGTCGACAGGCACGGTGCCGTACAGGCGGTCACTCACCACGAGTCGCTCGTCGAGAGTGGCTCGCCCGACTACTGCGAGCGGGCATCTTTCGCGGGCGCAGAGCTCGTTCAACAGCTTCAGGCCTTCTTCGTTCGTGCCGAGCACGAAGCGCTCTTGGGATTCGTTGCACCACAGCTCCATAGGGGAAAGGCCCCACTCGGCGCTCGGGATATCGCGCAGCTCGAAGCTGGCGCCGAGCGCCGAGTCGTGCACGAGTTCGGGCAAGGCGTTCGCGAGGCCCCCGGCACCGACGTCGTGGATGGAGACGATCGGGTTGTCGCTCCCGAGCGACCAGCACGCGTCTATGACCTCCTGACAGCGGCGCTGCATCTCGGCATTGGCCCGCTGCACGGATGCGAAATCGATCTCGGAGGTGGCGGCGCCCGAGTGCATGCTCGAGGCAGCGCCTCCGCCGAGCCCGATCTTCATCGCTGGTCCGCCGAGGACGCAGATGATTGCGCCGCCGCTGAGACGGTCCTTTCGGACATGCTCGGGCCTGATGTCGCCTGAGCCGCCCGCCAGCATGATCGGCTTGTGGTAGCCGCGAATGACCCCTCCAGCCGCCATCTCCAGGGTCCGGAAGTAGCCAGCCACACTCGGGCGGCCGAACTCGTTCGCGAAGCCGGCGGAGCCTATCGGAGCCTCGAGCATGATCTCGAGAGCAGAGGAGAGCCTCTCCGGCCAGCCGTAGTGTTCCTCCCAGGGCAGTTGCGAGCCTGGGATGTTCAGATGCGACACGCTGAAGCCAGACAAGCCCATCTTGGGCTTGGCGCCACGGCCGGTGGCGGCCTCGTCGCGGATCTCCCCGCCCACCCCGGTGGCTGCTCCGGGGAACGGGGCCACTGCGGTCGGATGGTTGTGGGTCTCGACCTTGATCGCGTGATGGATCGCCTCGTTGTGGTACTCGTAGGTGTGGGTGCGCGGATCTGGGAAGAAGCGCCCCCCCACGCCACCGCTTATGACCGCTGCGTTGTCCGAGTAGGCAGAGAGCACGCCTGTCGGGGCCGAGCTGTGGGTGTTCTTGATCATCTCGAACAGCGTCCTGTCCTGAGCCACACCGTCTATGGTCCAGCTGGCGTTGAACGTCTTGTGGCGGCAGTGCTCCGAGTTCACCTGCGCGAACATCACGAGCTCGACGTCTGTCGGATTGCGCCCGAGGGTCCTGTAGACCTCGCAGAGGTAGTCGATCTCGTCTTCGGCCAGCGCCAGGCCCTCGCGCTCGTTCGCCTCGACAAGAGCCTCGCGTCCCGATCCGAGGAGGTCTATATGTACGAGCGGCCGGGCGACTTCGCGGACGAACAACGCCTCGGCTTTGTCGAGGCCGTCGAGCACAACTTCGGTCATACGGTCGTGCAGATACCCGGCGAGATACGGCTTCGGCGCCCGTTCAGACGACTCTACGTAGTAGGCAACACCTCTCTCGATCCGTTCCAGGTTCACTCCGCAGTTCCTGGCTATGTCGGTCGCCTTCGACGACCACGGCGAGATCGTCCCCGGACGCGGCACCACCAGCTGCAAGAAGCCCACTGGGCTTGTTACTGTTTCAGGCCCTATTCCGAGCAGCTGGCTCAGGGTACGTACCTCGCCGGGCGAGAGCCCGTCTCCGCGGGGGACGAAGTAGAGCTCCTCAGCCGAGACCTTGAGGACGGCGGGATGGTCCGCCTGTATCCGCGAGAGCAGCCTCGCGAGTCGGAAGGCGGAAAGTGGGGCCCTCCCTCTCAACACCAGCATCAGCGGATCCCTAAGGTGCTCGAGTCGAACACGATCCCGAGCGGCTCTATGACGACACGTCGCGGACCGGCTTCGACGCGCCCCGCCACCCAGGATTGAAACCCGCAGCTGTTCGCGAGCTCAGCCACCCTCTCGGCTTCACCCGGGGGCACATAGACGGCGTACCCGGCGCCCATGTTGAAGTTGCCGTACATGTCTCTCGGTGCATTGCGGGCTTCGGCCGAAATGAAGTTGAAGACCTCCGGAGGGCGGGGAACCTGCGTGATGACATAACTGAGGTCCTCGTCGGCGCGCATCAGTTTGCGCCAGCCGTGGCCCGTCAGATGTGAGAGGTAGTGAACCTCGACCTCTGAGCCCAACAAGCAGGCCACGAGCCCTGCGTATATGTGAGACGGCCTCAGCACGGTCGCGCCGAGTTTGGTGCCGTCTGAGAGCACGGTCTCATAGCCCGCCTCGAGGCGGGCCGCGAGCTCGCGCACCAGGCTGATCCCGTTGGCGTGCACTCCGTTGGAGGCGATGAGCACGATCGCATCTCCGGGCCTCAAGGCGCTGCCCCGGATCAGATGTTTCCTTTCCCTTATGACTCCGAATGCGCAACCGGCGAACTCGAGAGCCCCGGGCACGATGACGCCGGGCAGTGACTGGGTTTCGCCCCCGCCCCAGGCGACCCCGGAAAGATCGCAGGCGCGACGCCACCCCTTTATGAAGCCCTCGACCAGGCCCATGTCGCCCAGCCACTCGTAGGAGCTCGACGACCAATACGCGTTGAGGACCACGGGCCGGGCACCGACGCTCACAAGGTCGTTGATGACCGCCGCGACGGTGTCCTGGGCGATGGCGGGGAAATGGGACTCGCCCGTGAGCTCGTAGACCTCGCGGGCGACGAGGCTCTTCGTGCCGAGACCCTCTTGCACGAGGGCTCCATAGATCTCGCCCATGTCGAACACATAAGCGGACTCGCCGCGCGTGCCCCCGACCTCCGCGTAGCCATATGGCAGGTTGGCGCTCGTCGCTTGGCCCTGTCTTTGGGCCAGCACCTTGGCGGGATCGCCTGTCGCGTAGTCGACGTGAGCTTCGTACGAAAGGCCCTCTTTCAACTGCTGTGCTCCTTTCCGTCTTCTGCCTGCGGCTAGGAAGACCCGGGCGCTCGTCGGCGGCTCTGCGGTTCTGTCCCACCTCGCTTCGGCGCGCCCCCTGGTAGCCGACGAAGGCCGATGTCGGTTCGGAACCGCATGCCCGGGAAGCTGATGAGGTCGATCGCCCGGTACGCCTTACGCCGGGCATCGTCGATATCACGTCCCACCGCTGTGACATAGAGAACGCGGCCACCGGAGGTCTTGAGGACGCCTTCCTCGCGGACCGTCCCCCCATGGAATACCACTACGTCGGGCTCGCTGGCCGCCTCGGTGATCCCAGAAATCGGAAGGCCTCTGTCGTACGTGCCGGGATAGCCGTCCGAGACGAGAGCGACAGCGATGGCCGCACCGGCTTTCCAAGCGACCTGGTCCGGGCTCAGATGGCCCCTGGCGCACGCGTCCAGCGTCTCGTACAAGTCGCCGTCGAAGAGTCGCATGTACGTTTGTGCCTCCGGATCGCCGAATCGGGCGTTGAACTCGACGACCTTGACAGAGTTCCCGTCGATCATGAGCCCGGGGTACAGGCAGCCGACGAAGTCAGCCCCTTCACGGCGCAGCTCTTCGAGGGTCGGCTTGACGATGTTCGCCTCGATCGTCTCGAGATGTGCCCGGGTCAGCCAGGGCAGCGGTGCCACAACGCCCATTCCTCCGGTGTTCGGTCCTGTGTCACCGTCATAGACCTGTTTGTGGTCCTGCGAAGCCGGGAAGAGCACAGCCGAGCGGCCGTCGCAAATGGCGTGTGCGGAGACCTCCTGGCCGGACAGGAACTCCTCTACGACCACGGTCTTGCCCGCATCGCCGAATCTCCGTTTGACCATGATTCCCTGAAGCGCCTCGCGGGCCTGGTCAGGCGTAGTCGCGATCACGACGCCTTTGCCCTCGGCCAGCCCGCTCGCTTTCACAACTGTCGGGTAGGTGAGCTGCGCGAGCCCGGAAACTGCCTCCTCGTAGTCGTCGAAAATGCGAAAGGGCGCTGTCGGGACGCCGGTCGTGGTCATCAGTTGCTTGGCAAAGGCCTTGGACGACTCGATCTGAACAGCAGCCCGGCTCGGTCCGAACACAGCCATGCCGGCTCTCAAGAACTCGTCGACGACACCGGCCTCACTCGCGGCCTCCTGGCCGATGACGGTCAGGTCGATCCTGTGGCGCTGGGCGAATTCCAGCAGGTTCGTGCCATCGGTGAATCCGATGGGGACATTCTCGGCAATCTCTGCCGTTCCGGCGTTGCCGGGCGCCACGAAGAGGCGCTCCAGTTTCGACGACTGCGCCAGTTTCCAGGCCAGGGCATGCTCTCGTCCCCCACCGCCTATGACAAGTACTCGAGCCACCTGCGAAATCTCCCCTCATTGCCACCCAGAGCATGCCTGCTTCCGATGCTGTCGGCTCTCAGACCGCTCCGAGCTGGTGACGCGCCGATCGCGCCGCCAAGTAGTGGCGGCGCCCGGTCGCGAAGGCGTCCACGACAGCGGGGACGTGCTCTCTTTGCAAGAGCTTGATCCGCTCGAAAAGCGTTTCGGGCGTGTCGCAAGAGAGCACTGGAGTCCTGTGCTCGAAGACGACAGGCCCGCTGTCATAGTTGACAGCGACGACGTGGACGACGTGGCCGGCCCGGCCAAGGCCCTGCATCAGGACGTAGCGCTGGACGGCGATCCCGAATAGACCCGCCGTCTCGGGCAACGGGCCGGGGTGGATGTTCAGCATCTGCGCTTCGTAGGGGTTCGTGTACTCGTCTCGCCAGCCGAAAAGGTTGACGAGGCTGGGCGCGACCCGTCTGAGATAGCCCATCAGGACGACCACTTGGAACTCGCCGCCCGAAAGCAGCGACTCGATGGCTGCAACTTCGGCAAGGCTCTGGTCGCCAGGACCCAGGCTCTCTCCTCGCACCGGAGGATGGCTTCTCCGTCCGATACATGCCGTAGCTATGTGCGAGCCGTAGCGGTCGTTGACCCGCTTCACGCGTGCGAGGATGCCGGCGTTCTCGTTGCTCGAGATCACGAGCCCCACCTCGCAACCGATCTGCCCCTCGAGACCTGATCGGATCAGCGCCTCGGCAGTGGTGCCCTCTCCCGAGGCCAGCACCGCAACCGGCATCGTCTCCACGTCTCAGACCCTAAACGCTCATGCTTCGAGTAGGCCCGATGCGGTCGACATCCCGGCCCTGCCCGCCAGCGGTCGTGGGTCGGCGGGTTCCACTCACATCCTCACTCCGCCGGCCGATGCTGATCGGGTATACGCCGTCGAAGCAGGACAGCGAGAGCTCTCCGCGGGACAAACCGGTCGCACGCACCATGCCTTCGATCGATAAGAAGTTCAAGCTGTCGGCGTCGAGATAGGCGCGCATCTCCTCGGGGCTCATGTGGGCGGCGATCAGATCCTCTTGATTGGGGGTGTCGATGCCGTAGAAGTCCGGGTAGAGAACCGGAGGCGAGCTGATCATGAGGTGGACCTCGGTCGCTCCGGCGTCGCGAACTATCGCGACGACCTGGCGCATCGTCGTGCCGCGGACCACCGAATCGTCGACAAGAACGACCCTCTTGCCGAGGATGGTCTCGAAGATTGGATTCAGCTTCATCTTGACGTCTCGCTTGCGCAGGCCGTCGGTTGGCTGGATGAAGGTCCGGTGTATGTAGCGGTTCTTGATGATCCCGATGTCGAAAGGAACGCCGGCCCCGCGTGAGTAGCCGAGCGCGGCGGGGATGGCCGAGTCCGGGACCGGGATGACGACGTCCGCTCGGACCTCGAACTCTCTGGCCATCTCGTGACCGAAGTTCTCCCGGACGCTGTTCACCCGCTGACGCATCATGACGCTGTCTGGGCGGGCGAAGTACACGAACTCGAAGACGTCGAACTTCTGGCGCCCCTCCACGACCTGGTGTGAGTTCAGGCCGTTGTCATCGATGACGACCAGCTCTCCGGGCTTCACGTCGCGGAAGAACCTCGCCCCGATCGTGTCAAAGGCACATGTCTCAGAGGCGACGACGTACCCGTCTTCGAGAGTTCCGATCGAAAGAGGCCTTATGCCGCACTCGTCCCGGAACGCGACCAGCTTCCTCGAGTCCATCGAGACCGCGGAAAAGGCACCTGTGAACAGCGGATAAGCCTCGATGATGGCGCGATCAAGCTCACAACCCCCGTCGACGAAGGCGGCGATGGCCGCCTCCATCATCCGCGTGTCGTTGTGGGCCTCTGTCGGGACGCCTCGATCTGCCAGGAAGTACTCGAGGGCCGAGCAGTCGGGCAGGTTGCCGTTGTGGGCAAGTGCGAACCGGCCCTTGTCGTGCAAGAAGGGCTGGTTGTAGTGGTCGCCGGTACCTCCGGAGGTCGAGTACCGATTGTGGCCGATGGCTATGTGGCCAACCAGAGCCCGTATGTCCTGGTCGTGATAAACGCTCGAGGCGAGACCTGAACCGGCATGCCGGTACATGGTGCGCCCGTCGCTGGTGACGATGCCCGACCCTTCCTGGCCTCGGTGCTGCAGCGCCCAAAGGCCGTAGAAGGTGACGCGGGCGGCCTCCGCGCCGGGAGCGAAGACGCCAAAGACCGCACACTTCTCCCGCAGCCGGTCGCCGCGTTCTGCTTGCGTCATGTGCTGGCCGTTCTCCTATGTCCGAACCTCTGACCTACGGTCCCTCCGATGAGGGGCACGCCGTGCCAACAAGTCGCGATCGAGAGGTTTCGACGGCTAACGGGATCTCGAGGCACTCAGTGTCGCCTGCCATCCTTCCGCCTGCAGTCGGCGGTCGGTCTCCACACCGCTCGCGATCTGGCTCTGGACGTACTCGTCGTATCGGTCGGAAAGGCTCGAATCGCCTAATGCGAGAATTCGGATCGCCAACAGGGCAGCGTTGACGGCACCGTTCTCCGGCATCGTTGCGAGCGGCACTCCGGGCGGCATCTTTATGTTCGACCAGAGGGCCTCGTGCCCGTGGTTGTCTCGCCGTATGGGCACTGATATCACTGGCAAGGTCGTATGCGCAGCCGTCACTCCTGCCAGGTGAGCCGAGCCGCCAGCTCCGGCGATGACGGCCGACAGGCCGCGTTGTCGTGCGGACCTGGCGTAGTCGCTCAGCAGGTCCGGAGTTCTGTGCGCCGAAAGAACGCGCACCTCGTAGCCGACACCAAAGCTGTCCAGTGTTTCCATCGCGCCCGCCATGACGTCCAGATCAGAGCCGGAGCCCATAACGACGCCGATGATTGGCGCTCTTGAACTCGCCAATTCCACTCCTCGATGCTCAAAAGGCGTACTAGACCCCTGCGGCGCTGCAGGAGACTGCTGGCACTGCAGCGACCACTGTTCGCATCGAACCGAGTGCGAACCTGTTGTCGCGCTCCGACGGGACGAGTCCACGACGGATGTGAGCGACGATACCAGCGTGCACGGCAAAGGTCGGGATGAGTCGGCACCGGGCAGCGCCAGGCCCTGATCCGGGCGACCGAAGCTGACTCGCGGATGTACAAGTCCCGGTGGAGCTAAAGCGCGGCGTCCCTAAGCGGTCGCCACCGCGGTGATCCCCGCTGCAGGGATCAGCAGGATACCCACTTCGAATCAGTCTCGTGGCGGCTCGTCGCCGTAGACACAACCTCGACAGAACAGGAGGTCAAGTCCTATCTGTACCTCCTGGGAGGTGGTGCGGCAGAAATCAGACGCCTTCCTACAATGATCGGCATGTTGCCCTCCACCCTCACCACGACCAATTTCACGCTGCCGAGACAGACAGGATTCTTCAGAGGAAGCGTGCGCGACGTCTACACCATCGATGACGAGTACCTGGTGATGGTCGTAACCGACAGGATCTCCGCTTTCGATGTCGTGCTGCCGGTGGCGATTCCTCACAAGGGACAGGTGCTTTGCCGGATTGCGTCGTACTTCCTGCGCCAGACCGAAGACATAGTGCCTAATTGGTTCATCGCTTCACCGGACCCGAATGTAGTAATAGGCCATTTGTGCGAGCCTTACAAGATTGAGATGGTCATCCGCGGTTACCTCGTGGGACACGCATGGCGGGAATATGAAGCCGGCAAGCGAACACTTTGTGGCGTCACGATGCCGGACGGGCTGAAAGAGAACGACAGGTTCCCGGATCCGCTGATTACTCCTGCCACGCACGCTGAGCATGGTCACGACGAGGACATTTCTGCCGAACAGATCGTGGCTAGGGGAATAGTCCCTGCGGACGATTACGCCGAAATGGCTGAGTTGACTCGCCTTCTTTATGAGCGAGGCAGCCAGATGGCCGAACGAAACGGCCTGATTCTTGTGGACACGAAGTACGAGTTCGGCCGCAGGAAAGGCAGTCTGTGTCTCATTGACGAGGTTCACACCCCTGACTCATCTCGTTACTTCTACTCCGAAGGCTTTGCCGAGCGTCAAGAACGTGGTGAGCGGCAGCGGCAGCTGTCCAAGGAGTTCGTGCGGGAGTGGTTGATTGCCGAAGGCTTCCAGGGCCGCGACGGTCAGACAGTTCCTGCCTTCCCCGACGACTTCGTCCTGGACGTCTCGGAACGCTACGTCGAGCTGTTCCAGCAGCTGACCGGTCAGGCGTTCCCGAGGCCCGACGACAGCGAGGATCCCCTCGGCCGCATCGAGGCCAACATCGTAGAGGCGCTGAGCACTTTGCAAGGCGCACAATCTGACCGCGGGCGTTGACTCGAGGCCGCGTACATTGACAGTCCTCGGGTGCCGAAGTACTCGGCGGACCCGGGCATGACCAGGTAAGTCCGGGTCCCTTTGTTGGGGCTCTTCCGCCTGGTGGCGGTGGACCGCTTGTTCAGGTTCACGGCATCTCCTTCATTCGCACTTCATGCCGGTATGAAGAGATGCTCTTCCGCTCAAGGTCATGGGTATCCCTAGAGCCTCCTTCGGTTCAACGACGAAGTCAGT
>Ga0181520_10005081_pt1 | contig 21336 bp, 16 predicted proteins | sample PEATcosm2014_Bin_29_FD_132451 | JGI IMG/M metagenome (GOLD analysis project Ga0181520, IMG submission 132451) | Peatland microbial communities from MTU Mesocosm Facility, Houghton, MI, USA - PEATcosm2014_Bin02_30_metaG | ecosystem: Environmental > Terrestrial > Soil > Wetlands > Peat | place... | reverse complement strand
GACGAACGTCTCAAGAAAATCCAGAACTTCTTTTTGTCTGCGAGTGACGGCCATGGGCGCATTATAGCGAATAAAAAGCGAATCGCAACAGTTGTTTTCGCCTTTTCGTTACTTTTTCGGTACATGTTGCATTGGGCCGGAGGCGTTGTGCGCCGCTCCATCCAGTAGCGCCGGACTCCAATCCGGGGCTCCCAGGAAGCGGTCTTTGTTTCTTGGGGTGGTCATCCGGCTGTCTTGCGGACGTCCACGCCCGCCCCGGCACGCCTGCGGCAACGGCTGCTTGCTAGTCGGGAAAATGAAGGCTCTCCGGCGGTCCCAGGTAGCTCGGCCGCAGCGAGCCGTGACTCACGATGACGCGTTCGATCACGACGCCCGGATCGACCGCCCAAATCTTCAGTGTGTGAACTCCCGGCTTTGCAATGGTGAGCGGAACCGTTACGCGGCGCACTCCATCGCTCACCGCCTGCTCCCAGTCCTTCTGCGCGTTGTGCTCGAGCTCGTCGATGATCGTGCGCGGTCCATCGTCCACTGAGACGGCAAACCGCAGCCCGCGCCCCGGAACGAAATTCAGTGTCGGCGCCAGGATCGCCTGCATCTCAAATTCTCCCGAATCGTACAAATACATCTTGTACGCAAGCGCCGCCTTCGACTCCGTATTGCTCTCGGCCGTAACCGGAAATACCGTGATCGCCGAGCGTGTTGCGCCGTAACCGGGCAGTTCCTCCCAGTGCGTCTCGCCATCCGCCGTGCGCGACGTGGTGTCCGCGGCTTCGATCGCCACGTATCCGTCGCTCTCAACAAACCCATGCGCGTCGGCGCGCGTAATCGGCATCCGCAGCGCCCGCAGTGTGTAGTTCATCGAGATCCCTTCGCCCGAACGCACCGTCACCGTTCCCTCCGCACTGTCTTTGCCCGCGGGCGCCTTGTTCCAATCCACCCCAAGCACGACCGTCTCTTCCGTCGCGCCAACCGTTCCTGCGCTCTCTGACGGCACGATCCACGACGCCGTCGTCTGCACCGTGAACTTCACCGGCGTCCTGCCGCGATCGAACAGCCTCAGCGTCCGCGTTTTATCGGAAACGGAATCAATCGTCCCCAGCGAGAAACCAAACCGTCCTCCCGCCCGCTCCAGTGTCGCGCCTTCCGCCTCCACGCCCAGCGATCCCGCCTCCGGAACCTGAATCCAGCTCACCGCGGGCATCGCATTCGCCGGCGGCTCGTTCCAGGAGGTGTAGCCGATGTGCGTCTGGTCCATCATGTGGTCCCACTTGCCGTTGAGCAGTTTGTGGTTGTACTTGTCGCTCAGGTCCGCATCCTTCTGAAACATGGCGCGCACACGATCGGCTGCAGCGTTGGCCAACGGATTGCCGGCGCGCGCTTCTGAGGCGTTCTCCGCTGCCATGATATACATCTCGGTCAAGTTGGCGCACGCGTCTACCGGATACTGGATCAGCTCAAAGTAAGAAGCTCGCTCGTCTTCGGGGAGCTGTTTGGCAAGCGCATCGACGCCGTCAGCCAGCGAACGCCATTCTCCGTCTACGCGCTCGGCCTCGCCGTAATTGTCGCTGAATGTCGAGGGATCGATCAGCTCCGGCTTCCGCCGTCCGTTGTACCGCGTGTAATCTTCCATCGCCTGCGCAATCTCACTTGCATGTTCCGGCCCGAACTCACGCGCCGCCCATAGCCTGGTGAATTCATCCAGATGGTCGACACCTGAGCGGTCGGGGTCCCAGCGCTCGGGGGTCCGCGCGTAGCTCAGGAAGAACTCCATGGGAAATTCCATCGGCTTTCCATCGCCCACGTTCACCACCCACAGCCGGTCCGCTCCGTACGCGAGCGCCAGATGCATCTGTTCCTGGATCTTCGGAATGGGGTTCGTGTTCAGCCACTTGTACGAGCGCGGCCCGCCCACATAATCGAAGTGGTAGTAGATGCCGGCCCCGCCCGCGCGCTTGCGCTCTTCCGCCGTAGGCAGTCGCCGCAAATCGCCCCAGTTGTCGTCGGACCACAGCAGCGTCACATCGTCGGGCACGCGCATGCCGCTTTCGTAGTAGCCCTGCACTTCTTTGTAAAGCGCCCACACCTGGGGAACCTTGGTCAGGTCGGGATTCACCGTCTGCTTCAGAATCTCTCTTTGATCGGCGACAATCCGCTCCAGCTGTTTGGTATTCGCGGCGGCCGACATCGGCGTGTCGCCCTCGCCGCGCATCCCCAGCGTCACCACCTCTTCGTAATTCTTGTCCCGCTCCATCCCCTCGCGCCAGAACTTGTCGATTTCTTGTTGGTTGGTCGCGTAGTCCCACGCCCCATGATGCCCCCATACCCATTCCTTCTCCGCGCGCATCATCGGCTCTTCGTGCGAGGTCCCCATCACAATGCCGTATTCATCGGCCAGCTTCGCATTCAACGGATCGTCCGTGGCAAAGGCATTGTTCCACATGGCAGGCCAAAGAAAGTTGGCCTTCAGCCGCAACAGCAGCTCGAACACCTTGGTATAAAACTCGTGATTCATCCCTCCGAATTTTTCCTGAGTCCATCCTGAAAGCGCCGGCGCCTCATCGTTGAAAAAGATCCCGCGGTATTTCACTGTCGGCACGGGCTGCACATAGCGTCCCGGCTCGACATAGAGCGCATCGGCATGCGGCACCCTGACATCGGCCCACCAGTACCAGGGCGAGACACCAATCTGCTCCGACAGGTCGTACATCGCGTAGATGGTCCCGCGCTTGTCCGCACCCGCAATCACCAGCGCCCGCCGCACTCCCGGCATCGGGCGTTCCACCACCGTCGTCACCGCCGACTCCCACTGGCCTTGAATCCCGCTCACATCCAGCTTGTGTCTGCGCACCAGCTCATCGATCAGCGGACTGTTTCCGATGGTTCCGATCAGTACGACATCGATCCCGGCCGGAGGTCTGCTTTTTATCAGCGGCGCATCGTGTCCTGTGACCCTCCCCACATCCCGGCTCAAATCGCCGGCCGCGCGTATCACCCCAGGCCAATCCTCGTCGCTCACCACCAGCGGCGCTGCCTCGCCGTTTGCCGCCAGCACAAACGCCGCAGGCGACGGCGACGTGCTGACGTATTTTGGCCCTCCCAGGGCGTTGCCCTCTTTAGGCCAGAGCGTGATCGCGAAAAGAACAAGAAAAGCGGCTCGGGCGGTCCTGCCACGCGCCTTGCTTTGGCTCCCGGTGCGGCCCTGAGCCCACGCGGGCTTCACGGATAACAAGAAAGCGAATCGATCTGGACTCATCGTTCCCCCAAGAAAACCAGACTACTCTCTGCAGCCAGACCCACAATAGAACGAAGCCGCGCCAGAACTGCTCGATCGGCTTTGACCGGGCGCAACTGTCCTTGGCTGCTTTTTGAAGGCTGATCGCTGACAGCCAAAAGCTCCTACAATTAACCCATGCTCCTCGAATCCTTTCCCGTCGGCCCGCTCGCCTGCAACTGCGCCATCCTCGGCGATGAAGAGACCCATGAGGCCATCGTCATCGACCCCGGCGACGACGTGGCGCGCATCCACGAGCGGCTCACCAAACAGGGCCTCAAGCTCAAGCAGATCATCGTGACCCACGCGCACATCGACCACGTCGGCGGAGCGCTTGAGCTCAAGAAGCTCACGGGCGCACCCATCCTCCTCAACGAAAACGATCTCCCGCTGCTCGAAATGATGGACACCCAGGCGGCGTGGATCGGGGTTCGCCCGCCTCAGGTCGCTCCTCCCGACGAGGGCCTCACCGACGGGCAGATTGTGGGATTGGAGCATTACCCCGCCCGGGTTTTGCACACCCCCGGCCACACTCAGGGATCGATCTGCCTGCACTTTGCCCCGCTCAAGCTGTTGATTGCCGGCGACACCCTCTTTGCCGGCAGCATCGGCCGCACCGATTTGCCCGGCGGCAACTTCGACCAGATCATGGACTCACTCCACTCCCGCCTGATGGCGCTGCCCGACGAAACCAGGGTTCTTCCGGGGCACGGTCCAGTGACGACAATTGGCGCGGAACGGCAAGGCAACCCTTTTTTGCAGAAACGGTAGCGTGGAGAGTGGCCTTTTATGCGCCCTTTATGGCTCATATAGATAACGGGATTACTTCAACTAAAGGTTGTGGTGGTTACCGCGTAATATTACCGCCCTGATTCGTTCGAAAGTAGTTAGTAATAGTAACCATTCCAGCATTAAACTCCCGCTCCTCGCCGAGCAGACTCACCACCAGCCAGCCCGACTCCGGAAGCCCAAAAAAGTAGCCGGGATGGACCCAGACGCCGCGCTCGAGGAGCGCCAAAACCGTCTGTTCGTCCTGCTCCAGTGCGGGAACCCGCAGCACCGCATACCACCCGCCTTCGACCGTGAGCCGTTGCAGAGTTGGATGCGTGGCAAGCTGGCGGTCGAGTTCGGCCAGGTTCGCGCTCACGCGCGTCCGAATCTGCTCCTGAATCTCCGCTCGATTGGCAAGCCACGCCGGCAGCGCACACTGCACCGGCAGGTTCATCGAGAGAAAGGTATCGGCAATCACCTCCAGCCGGTCGAGTGCGGGTTGTTTTGACGCATGCGCGTTTTCCGGGCCGGCTGCCACGATCCACGCCGCCTTCATCTGCGGCAGGCCGGCAATCTTGCTCAATCCGCTCACCACGAACACCGGAACTCCCTCCAGACCCGCAGCAAAACTCCGTGGCGTCGCACCGAATCCGTAATCTAAGAACACTTCATCCACAATCAGCGAAAGCCCGTGCGCCCCGCAGATCGTGGCCAGCTCTTCCGCCTCCCACGGCTTGGTAAAGTGTCCCGTGGGATTGTTGGGGTGCACCACCACGATGGCTCGGGTTTGCTCCGAAAGCGCGCGCCGCATGCCTTCGAAATCAATCTGCCATCCGTCGTCGTACACCAGCGGCGCAACCTTGATGCGCACATCGTCGAGTGTGGCCAGGAAGTCGAAGAGCGGGTAGCCGGGCTGAGGCACAAGGATTTCGCCGCCCGGGTCCGAGAGCAGACGAAAGAGAAAGCTGTATGCCTCGCTGGTGCTGGTGGTGAGCACGATCTGCCCCGGATCGAGCGCCACGCCGTGGTCCGCGTAATACCGGCAGACGGACTCTCGCGCGGGGAGCAGGCCGCGCGGCTGCGGATCGTAGTCAAGCGCCCGCGCATCGGCAAGCGCATCCAGCAGGGAATCGGGATACTTGAACCCGCAGCGCGTAGGATTCGACGCCGTCAGGTCGGCGATCGGCAGTCCCGCCTGTCGCCGCAGCCGGTGCGCCCGCGCCAGTTCGCTCTCCTCCGTGTTCCAGCCGGTTCTCTCAGAAAATCGCATAGTCATCCTGCGGAATCTCGGACTCCAACCCGCATCGTTCAACTCCGCACGATACGCATCGTGCACAATGGGATCAGCGCCCTCCTCCACGATACACGGGCGCGAAAGGTGGACGAGCTTGGCTCTGCGCGCGGTGATCTTCGACTATGGAATGGTATTAACCGGTCCGCCCGACCCCAAAGCCCACGCCGAACTGATGCGCATCACGGGACTTCCCGCGGCGCAGTTCGATCCACTTTACTGGGCCGATCGTCACGCCTTCGACGAAGGCAAGCTCACCGGCGAGACGTACTGGCGGGGCATACTCCATCAGGCCGGGCTCACCCTGCCGCCCTCCGCCGTCGCCGAGCTGATTCATTGGGACGCGCGCATGTGGATGACGCTGAATCCGCCGATACTGGAGTGGCAAGGCGCGCTCAAAGCGCGCGGGTTTCTCACCGCCATCCTTTCCAACATTGGCGACACCAATCAGCAGGCCATGGAGCGCGAGATCAAATGGCTTTCGCGCTTCGACGTGCTCGTATGGAGCTATCGGTTGCGCCTGGCCAAGCCCGATCCGGCGATCTATCGCTATACCCTCGAAAAACTTGGGCTCCAGCCAGAGGAGACGCTCTTCATCGACGATCGCCAGGTGAATGTCGAAGCTGCCGCGGCGCTGGGCATGAAAGCATTGATCTTCACCACCGTCGACCCACTCCGCGCCGACCTAATCGCGCAAGGCTTGGAAAGGGAGCTCCCGCTGCCCTGACAAATTGCCACGTGCGTAGCTCGAACGGGAAACGGGAAAAGTGACGTCAGGGGATTCAGCGCGCCCGCGCTTGCCCGAAATGATAGCTAACGCCCAGCGTTGAGCTCATCACATCGAGACCGGGATTGACCGGGACGATGAACGCATTGGAAAAATGCACGTCGCTGAATAGGCCCAGGCGCAGATCGAGCCGTTCGTTCATCCTCAGCTGCAAACCAAAGCCATATTGCAAACTGAAGTTTTCATACGTGGCCTTTTGCGAAAGCTCCTTCTGGGTAAAACCCAGCATGCCGCCTTTGGCAATGAGATAAGGTTTCCAGGCTTTCTTGTCCCGCCACAGCATGCGAAACCCAATGGGATAAATCCCAAGTCCGGGCACAATCTCGCGGTTGCTGCTGGTGGGAGATCCATCGATCCCGTACTGGGTGGCCGCATGGAGAAGAACCAGCGGCAGAATCTCCGCCGTATAATCCATCTGCGCCCGGAGGAAGCGGCCCCAGGAGTTCCGGTCATATTCGACGCCTGCCGTATAGAGGTGGGTGCCCGACCCGCTGGCGAACAGCCGGTAATTGCCGTAGGATGCCAATCCCTCGACGATCATCTCGCTCTCCACTGGCGGTTTGGAGCTGCCTGCCGACGGCACGGCTGGCTCTTGCTCGGAGAGAGACGAAACTGCTGCCGGACGAAGGCCCGCCGCAGGAGACTCTGCGCGATTCAACGTGAGGGCCAGATCCTGGCAATGCGCCGGTCGAGGCGAAACCGGGCAAAGAACGCCCAAGAGCATAAGGGAGCCGATCAGGCGAGCCCCGCAGCCTGAGCGGTGCTTGCGCATGGCGGGATGAAAGAGCGATACGGAGATGTAAGGACTCACGGGCGATACTCGTTCAGTTTTGTTGAAAGCATCCTGGACTACGGATGAATCGACTGGGTTGCGATGGCAGAAGTCTAACCCGCTTTTCCCGGCTCAGGCAAGTTCTTGCCAATCTCCCGGCGATGCGCCCGGCGTGGTCCACTGTGCGCGACCGCAATGTGGGCTCTTGGTATCGAGACCTTTGCGCAGACCGCGGTAAAATTCCGCGATCCGGGGATTGCGATTCCAAGCAATCCAGCCGATCGGATAGTATGAAGCGATCACTGAGCTTTGGGACGCTGCTTGAGGTGTGCCATGTCCTCTCGTCTACTTACGTTGGTTGCATTGTTCTGCTTCTCGCCGGCACTGTTCGGCCAATCGGACGCATCTGCGCATTACCAGATCTACGGTGGCTATATGTTTCTCTCGAATGCCTTCAATGGCGTTCCCGGTTCGCGCCAGCCGCTCAACGGATGGGATGGCTCCGTTGCGTTTGCACCCTGGCATAGTTTTCGGTTTAAGATCGACGTCTCCGGCACCCTCGGATCCAACCTGAATGCGCCGCAACACGCCTACTTCATCCTCGGCGGAGGAGAATACGGCCGGCGTTTCGGCAAAGAGTTCGCTTTTGTTGAAGGGCTGGCGGGCGACGGCGGCATCAATAGAAATTGGGGCGCAAACGCGACCACCGGAGAAACCGCCTCGTTTTCATCCCTTCTCGGCGGCGGCCTGGACACACCTCTCACGCGGCGCATTGCCTTCCGCATTGAGGGAGGATATCAGTGGGCCAACTTTGCTCTCGCGCCTCCGACCCTTCCCAACATTCCCTACCGGATTCCTGGCCTGCCCAACAATTTCGGCCGCGTCTCCGCGGGCTGCGTATGGCATTTCTAGCTGGGTAAGTTTGTACTTTTCCGGTCCCTCAGACCCTTAGTCCCTAGTCCCATAGTCCCTGTCTCTACGACGCCATCCCCAGCCCGACCAGATTCGCCGCCGCAATGATCACGAGAATTCCGGCCCATAGCAGCCGAATCGGCCGCTTGCCCACGCCCTTCCACTCGCCCAGCGCCAGTCCCACAAAGCCTGCGCACAGTACATACAGGCTCATGTGCAGCATCCAGTTCACATACTCCAGGCTCTGCGGAATATGAGCTTCGCCCCAGGAGTAAAAGAAAAACTGCAGGAACCACATCACGCCGCCAGCCGCTGCCAGCGCGCTGTTTCTTGCAATGACGGCGCCTGGCTGCGCCAAATCGGCCTTGATCGAAAGGTCCTTCTTAAACGCCAGCCGCGTAAAGCAATAGCACAGGTTCACGATGGCCCCTCCGCCCATGATCAGCACATAGCAGGGAATCCGCGCAAATAGCGGATTCACGCCGAGATGGAGGGCGGCGTCACGGATCGGTATCGCCTTATCGAGTCCGAACGAGAAACCGGCCGAAAAAATTCCGCACAGTACCGCCAGCGCCAGGCCCAGCATGACATTGAACTCCTTCACCTCCGCGCCTATTTGTGCCTCTTTCTGGTGGCCGGCGTAGGAAATGATCGCAATTCCGGCCAGCGCAACCACAATCCCCGCCATGCTCCAAAGGCCACTTCGCGTCGAGAAAAGTGCGGCGAACTGACCGTGAATCATCGGCGGTTCCAGCGTGCCCACCACCAGCGTCACTCCGATCGCCACGCCAACCCCAAGGGAGATGCCCAGGTGCCGCATCGTAAGTCCATAACTCACATTGCCCACGCCCCACATGGCGCCGTAGAGAGCCACCTTGATCAATAGGCCCGAATCGAACGATGCGTAGAAGGAGTGGAAGTGGGGCAGCACGAAGTAGCACAAAGACAGGGGAAGCAGAATCCATGAGATCAGGCCCATCAGCACCCATGTGGTTTCCCACGACCACTTCTTCACCTTCTCAATTGGCGCATAAAACGACGCGGCAAACGCCGCACCCACAAAGTGCCACCCAATCCCCGCCAGAATCGCTATCGGCATTCCTTCTCCATTTCTGTTTCTTAGAGCGGGCGCCCGTACCATCCCCGCAAGCAAACTCAAAGCCTATCGGTTGCGCGGGTCCCTTGTACAGAGAAACAAACCACTCTAGTGCATCAGTATGATGTCGTCGTGAAAAGGCACTACTTCAGGTGAGCCAAACGCGCCGGAGGCGCAACGGTTGTTAGCCCCGCGCTTCAGCGTGGGGTTGAGAAGCGAGATCGACGTCGAGCCCTGTAGGGGCGATGCGGGTTTTGTATCAGGGCGCGAGTTGACTCGCGCCGCAAAGGCTCCAAAAACGAGGGCGGGCTTTAGCCCCTGAGCGATGTTCCCCATCCACAATGACCGCGTCATTGCGTCACCTCAAATCCATAACTCCCCGGCTCCAGCACGAATCCACTCTCGCCGTTCCGCGTCTCCGCCTTCACCCGCGAATTTCCGCCCAACGCCGCACCGCCAAGCTTGTACTTCCCGGCATCCTCGGCACTCAGCGGCAGCCATCCCGTGGTATTCGCCGGAATCGTCACATGCCACTCCGCCGTCGCGCCTGTCACCGTCCAGTCGGAGTGTATCGACCCATACACCGAGTCGTAGTCGAACGATAGATGCCCCAGCCGCGCGTCGAACACGGGATGCAACACCACCGTGTGAAATCCCGCATCCATCGGCGTCGCATCGATTCCCGCCGCGTAGCGATACATCCAATCGGCCACCGCGCCATAGGCGTAATGGTTAAACGAATTCATCGCCGGATCGCCAAGCATCTGGTCGCCGTTCCACCGCTCCCACATCGTGGTCGCGCCGTGCGTCACCATATAGCCCCACGAGGGATACTGCGTGTTCAGCAGCAGCGTGTACGCCAGCTTCGCATAGCCCGCCTTCGTCAACTCCTCGAGCAAATAGGGCGTGCCCAGAAATCCCGTGGCCAGCAGATCGTGGTTGGCTTCAATCTTGTCCACCAGGCGTTTTGCGGCTGCCGCACGCAGTGCTTCGGGCAGCAGATTCATGTGCAGCGCCAGCACGTAGCCGGTCTGCGTGTCGCCGCCCTCGCTTTTTGCATTGGGATTGTTGATCACGCCAAACTGCGACGGGCTGTTGTCCGCGCCGGCCACAAATCCATCGCTACGCACAAACTGTTTCTGAAATGCCGCGCGAATCTTCTCGAACAACGCTGCGTATTTATCCGCGTCCGCCCGTCGTCCCGTGGCCAGCGCCATCTGGCGCATCAGCGTCACGTCCCAGGCCCAGTACGCCGTGGCCAGCAGCCGCTCGTCGGTCTTGCCTTCGGGCGAGAGCCAGTCGCCGAAGGGCTGTCCGTACTCGTTCTCCCACAGAAATCCGGGATTCGCCGCCGCAATCGCGTCGAGATATTTCGTCATCGCCGCCCAATTCTGCTCGATGATCGTGGTGTCTCCGGTCTGCAGCCAGCTGGTCCAGGGAACAATCACGCCGGCGTCGCTCCACGCCGCTGCCGACTCCTCATGCGAACGCACCGTGCCCGGCGCGAAGATGCCGTAATAGGGCGAGTCCACCTGCGTGCCCCGCATGTCCGCGGCAAATTTGCGCGAGAACGCCGCCAGATCCATGTTGTAGCTGGCCGTGCGCCAGAACACCTGCGCATCGCCCATCCACCCCAGCCGCTCGTCCCGTTGCGGGCAATCCGTCGGCACGCCCACAAAATTCGACCGCTGCCCCCACAGAATATTGCTCCACAGCTGGTTGATCATCGCGCTGCCAGTCTCAAGCTTCGCCGTCCACGGCGCATCGGTGTGAATCACGAGGCCGGCAACGTCGTCTTTATCCGGTTTGTAGGCCAGACCCGTAAGCTCTGCGTAACGGAATCCATGGAAAGTGAACTGCGGCGTGAACTCCTTCACTCCTGGAACCACGCTGTCTTTGCCGTAAGGAACCAGGAATGCGTCTGTAGCTTTCGCGGTGCGCAGATTGTCGGTGTAAATCGTGCCGTCAGGATTCAAGATCTCGGCAAACCGCATCTGTACGATGGTGGACCCAGGCCCATGAACCGTCAGGCTCTCCACTCCGGAGAAATTCTGCCCAAAATCGTAGACAAAGACGCCCGGCTTCGGCTCGGTGAGGGACTTTGCATTCAGCGTACGTTCAACGCGGATGGGCGGGAAGTCTTGCGCTTCAATCACGGCCGGTTGCGGATGGACGATCGTAGCGCTAAACCATTGCACCTTGACCGCCAGCGACCCCCTGGGAGCGTCGATGCTCCATTGCGGCATGGAGGCGAAGTCTAGTTGCGATTCGCCGTCGTAGATCTCGGAGCGCAGAATGTCCGCTGGTTGCGCCATCCACTGATCGTCCGTCGTAACCCACTCCACGCTTCCGTCCGTGTGCTCAATTCGCAACTCGGCGCGCAGCGCCGGCGGCGTTACTCCATAATTATTCGGTTGCTGGAACCATTCCAGCGGCGTCTCGTACCACCCCGGCGCGAGTAAGGCTCCGATGGCGTTTTTTCCTTGCACAAGCTGATCCGTCACATCGTACGTCTGGTAGATCACGCGCTCACGGTAGTCCGTCCATCCTGGCGCCAACACCTGGTCGCCGACGCGCTTTTCATTGAGAAACATCTCGTACGCTCCGAGTGCGGTGGCATACAGCCGCGCCGACTTGATCGGAGCGCCGATCGTGAAATCCTTCCGCAGCGCCTTCACCCAATCCGGTATCCACGGATTGCCCAGCGACTCCGAACGCCGCGGGCTCAGCGGCTGCCAAACCATCGCCGCCTTCCACGCCGCATCGTCGAAATCCTTCTGCTGCCATCCATCGGCTGCGTGAAGGGCCGTCTTCCACTCCGCGTTGCTCGCAAAGCCCGCCCACGTCCCGTCCGCGTACTCCACCACCAGCGTTGCAATCATCGGCGGCGCATCATCGGTCGCCATGCCGTTGGGATTCACCACGTAGTGCAGCACTTCAATAGCAAGCGTGTTTTTGCCCGCGCTCAATTGCCTCGTCACCTCGGCGCGCACAAACTTTTTCCACGGCATCTGTTTATATGGCGGTAGCGGATCTTCCATGAGAACCTGCGCGCCATTCACCCATGCGGCAACCGTGTCCTGTCCGGTAGCGTAGAGCGCAGCAAACTTCACCGCCTGCGGCAGTGTGATCGTCGCGCGATACGCAAACCGCTGCTCGGCGTCCCTGGCAATCGCCGGCGACTTTGCATCCGGATTGGCAATCCACTGGGCCGACGCGTGGCGCACCGTGGCCTCCACCGGCGTTTCGTAGCCAATCCATTGCGCCTTCCACGCGTCCTGGCTCATCAGGCCCGTTTCAAACCAGGCCGTCTCGCTTACCGGATACTTTTTCCCTTTTACACCTTCCACTTCTACAAACCAGCAGTAGCGAGTGAAAGGCTTGAGCGCCGGTCCGTCATAGCGAATATTGATCGAGCGGTCGCAATGGTAGCAGATATTCACCTTTTCCGAATTTGGCGCTTCGTCCTTAGTGAAAACATGAAGGATGTATTTCGTCTGCTTCGCGCCCGGCGCGGGATCGCGCAACTGCCAGGAGAACTGGGGCGTCGGATCGTCGATGCCAAGCGGATCGTTCAGGTTGTCGACGCGTAGTTCCACGGGTCCCGTGGGCTTTGCGGCCTGCTGCGCAAGAGCCGGCCCTGCCGCTACGCTCAAAGCCAAAGCCCAAATCCATGTGTCCATCCATTTGCAACGCATATTCTCTCTCGATTCCAAAGGAGAAACTTCGATGAACGGCCGCCTCGGACCTGAACGGCAAGGCCGTATCATCGATTGAAAAACTTTGTAGGCGGAACCACCTTATGCAACCCCCGCGCGCCTTGTCAATTCCGTGCTGACATCGACTCGCTGACCTGCCCGTGCCCCATCCTTTCCGCGGTTTTTGGGGAAAGGGTGGGAGACCGCGCTGACTCGCCGACTTGCCGACTCGCTAACTTGCTCCCTCGCTCCCTATCAACCGAGACCGGCACTACCATTACACTCGGAACATGCCCCTCCGCCTCTACGCCGCCACCACAAGCGCAGGCAAACTCCGCGACTTTCGCACCGCTGCCCAGGCGTTTTCCATCGAACTCGATCCGCTCCCCGGAATCGAGCAAATTCCCGCGCCCGAGGAAGACGGCGACACCTTCCTTGCCAATGCCGCCACAAAGGCCGTTTACTATTCGCGTTTCATCCCCGGCGAACTGGTCCTTGCCGACGACTCAGGTTTGGGAGTGGACGCGCTCGGCTGTGCTCCCGGCGTGCGCTCGGCGCGTTATGCCGCCGACGCGGGTCTGGTCGACTCGCCCGACGCCAACGACAACACCGACGTGTGGAACAACATGCTGCTGCTGCAAAAGCTGGCCGACATTCCGCCCGCGCTGCGCACTGCCCGCTACCATTGCACGCTCGTGGCCGCGCGCGATGGCGAGGTGGTGCAAATCGCCGACGGCACGGTCGAAGGCGTGATTCTGGACGCGCCGCGTGGCACCGGCGGTTTCGGCTACGATCCCTTGTTTTATCTCCCCAAACTGGGTAAAACCATGGCCGAGATCGATCTTGAAACCAAGCTCAGCCTGAGCCATCGCGGACGCGCGCTCGCGGCACTGCTGCCAAATCTCACTTGATACTATTTTTTCCAGGAGATTCCACATGCAACAGAAGTTCAAGACCAAGCTGTCAGCGATTGGCCCGGGAGGGGCGTGGACTATTCTGCCCATTCCCTTCAATGTGGCCGAGGTCTTCGGAACCAAAGGGCGCGTTCCTGTCGCTGGAACCATGAATGGGTTCGCCTTTCGCAATTCACTCATGCCCGAGGGCGACGGCACGCACCGCATGATGGTCAGCAAAGATCTGCAGGTCGGCGCCAAAGCGCGAGCCGGCGACGTTGTGTCTGTGGTGATGAAGCGCGACGACGAGGAGCGGAGCATTGACCTGCCTGCGGAACTGACAGCGGCCCTCAAAGAGAACAAGCCGGCAGCAACGTTTTTCGCAGCCCTCTCGCCGTCGTGCAAGGCCGAGTATGCAGGCTGGATCTCCACCGCAAAGCAAGCCGAAACCCGAGCCAGTCGCGCCGCAAAAGCCGTGGCGATGCTCACCGAAGGCAAGAAGCGCCTCCGCTAGTCTTGACGGTCGCAGCCTCAGCCTCGAATAATGCATGTGACACAGAACACCGCTCAAAGTCCCTCAATCTAAGACTGCTTCGGCCTGCACTTTTCTGCACTTTTAGGAGCCAAACTCTTCATGGCAACCGTCGAATCCTCTGCCGCGCCCCAGATTCGCCGCGGCGTGCAGCCTTTGCGCGCGGGCGAGGGAACCAGCTTCATCTGGCGCAAGTTGCACTCACTGCTCGGCATCGTCCCCATTGGGGCATTTCTGCTTGAACACCTGCTCTCCAACTTCGAAGCCCTCAAAGGCCCTCTCGCCTACGGTGTGCAAGTCAAATTCCTCAACAGCCTGCCGCTGGTCCGCGTGCTGGAATGGGTCTTCATCTTTCTGCCCATCCTCTATCACGCCCTCTACGGCGTCTGGATCTGGCTGCGAGGCAAGTCGAACATCATCTACTACCCGTGGGCCGGCAATTGGATGTACCTGGCGCAGCGTTACACCGGCCTCATCGCCTTTGCCTACATCGCCTATCACGTGGCAACCCAGCGCTTCATGGGCGTCAGCCTGCCGGAGAATCCTTACTACGCATTCCATAAGGTGCAGGCCGAACTCGCCAATCCCTGGATCGCCGCCGTTTACGTCATCGCCATGATCGCCGTCTGCTGGCACTTTGCTTACGGCATCTGGCTTTTCTGCGCCAAGTGGGGCATCACCTCGGGAGTCACCGCGCGCCGCCGCTTCGCCTACGTTTGCCTCGCGTTCGGAATCCTCCTCGCCGGCTTGGGAATCGCCAGCATCTGGGCCTTTGTCGGCCCTTGGTACGCCAACGCGCCTGTCCCACACATGTAGCGTTTTGTCTTTAGCTAGGAGCTAGAAGCTAGCAGCTAGAAGCTGCTTTTCGAAAGGAAGCAATGGCAGCACGCAAAATCATCGTGGTGGGCGGAGGCCTTGCCGGACTCGCGGCAGTCATCAAAATCGCTGAGGCCGGCGGCACGGTCGATCTGTTTTCCATCGTCCCCGTCAAGCGCTCGCACTCGGTGTGCGCCCAGGGCGGCATCAACGCCGCCAAAAATCTCAAGGGCGAAGGCGACACCCCCGCGCAGCACTTTGACGACACCATCTACGGCGGCGACTTCCTCGCCAACCAGACGCCCGTCAAAGCCATGTGCGAGGCCGCGCCCGGCATCATCGACCTGCTCGACCGCATGGGTGTGCCCTTCAACCGCACTCCCGAAGGCCTTCTCGACTTTCGGCGTTTTGGCGGCACGCTCTACAACCGCACTGCCTTTGCCGGCGCCACCACGGGCCAGCAGTTGCTCTACGCGCTCGACGAGCAGGTGCGCCGCTTCGAGGCCGAGGGCAAGGTCAACAAGTTCGAGGGCTGGGAATTTCTCTCCGCCATCATCGATTCCAAAGGCATCGCCCGCGGCATCGTCGCCATGAACCTCCGCTCCATGGAGCTCAAAGCCTTCCCCGCCGACGCCATCATTCTCGCTACCGGCGGCATCGGCGCCATCTTTGGCAAGAGCACCAACTCCGTCGTCTGCAACGGCTCCGCGCAGTCGGCCATCTTCCAGCAGGGCGCTTTCTACGCCAACGGCGAATTCATCCAGGTGCATCCCACCTGCATTCCCGGTGAAGACAAGCTGCGCCTCATGTCGGAGTCGGCGCGCGGCGAGGGCGGCCGCGTCTGGGTCCCGCGCACTCCCGGCGACAAGCGCGCCGTCAAAGCCATCCCCGAATCGGAGCGCTTCTACTTCCTCGAGGAGTGGTATCCCAAATACGGCAACCTCGTGCCCCGCGACGTGGCCACACGCGCCATTCACAAGGTCGTCTACGAACTCGGCCTCGGCCTCGACGGCCAGCCCATGGTCTACCTCGACCTCACCCACATCGACCGCGAGACGCTGCACCGGAAGCTCGGCGGCATTCTCGAAATCTACGAGAAGTTCGTCGGCGTCGATCCCTGCCTGGAGCCCATGAAAATCTTTCCCGGCATGCACTACACCATGGGCGGCCTCTGGGTCGACTTCAACCAGATGACCAACGTCCCCGGCATCTTTGCCGCCGGCGAGTGCGAGTACCAGTACCACGGCGCAAACCGCCTCGGCGCAAACTCGCTCGTCAGCTGCATCTTTGGCGGGTTCCATGCCGGCCCCAACGCCATCGCCTTCGCCAAAAACATCTCCGCAGCCGAAGGCGACGGCGGCGCAGCGGCCGAAGTCGCCCGCCAATCCGAAATCAACAAAAAGCTAATCAACAACGAAGGCGGCGAGAATCCCTTCAAGCTGTGGCGCGAGCCGGGCGAAGCCATGACCGAGCACGCCACCGTCATTCGCTACAACAAGGACCTCAGGCAGACCGACGAAAAAATCGTCGAGCTGCTCTCGCGCTACCAGCGCATCAATCTCAGCGACAAGAGCCAGTGGGCCAACACCAGCTTCGCCTTCGCCCGCCAGCTTTACAACATGTTGCAGCTTTCGCGCACCATTACGCTCGGCGCAATCCTCCGTGACGAGTCCCGCGGCGCGCACTACAAACCCGACTTTCCCGATCGCAACGACGAGCGGTTTCTCAAGACCACCAAGGCCAGCTTCACCGGCTCCGTTGAGGGTCCGCGCTTCGCGTACGAGGAAGTCGACACGCAGTACATCAAGCCACGCCCGCGCCGTTACGACGCGGCCAAATAGGCATTGCATGCAGCAGCCTTCTGGACGAGAGCAATAGGATCGGACTCACCAAGGAAACCATGGCAGACCGCACCGTCACCTTCGAAATCAAGCGCCAGGCCAGCCCCGACGCGCCCGCCGTGTGGGAGCGCTTCGAACTTCCCTGGCGTCCCGGCATGAACGTCATCTCCTCCATGATGGAAATCGCCTCGAACCCTGTCACCGCCGACGGTCGCCCGACCACTCCCATCTCCTACGACTCCAATTGTCTTGAGGAGATCTGCGGGTCGTGCGCGATGCGCATCAACGGCAAGGCCCGAATGGCCTGCTCCGCGCTGGTCGACAATCTCGAACAGCCCATCCGCATCGAGCCGCTCTCGAAGTTCCCGCTGGTCCGCGATCTCCAGGTCGACCGCTCGGTTCTGTTCGAGAATCTGATGCGCGTCAAAGCCTGGGTTCCGGTCGACGGCACCTACGATCTCGGCTCGGGCCCGCGCGTCTACCCGCAGCAGCAGGAAGCCAACTATCCGCTCTCGAACTGCATCTCCTGCACCTGCTGCATGGAAGTCTGCCCGCAGTTCAACATCGACACAGGCTTTGTCGGCGCAGCCACCATCGCGCAGGTCAAGCTCTTCAACAACCATCCCACGGGAAAGGTCTTCAAGGAAGATCGTCTGCGCGCGCTCGCCGGCGACGGCGGAATCCAGGAATGCGGCTACGCGCAGAACTGCGTCCACGCCTGCCCCAAGCAGATTCCGCTCACCAACGCCATCAGCGACGTCGGCCGCGACGTCATGGTGCAGAAGGTCAAGGACTGGCTAGAAAGCTAGAGATCAGTGGTCAGTGATCAGGGATCGGAAAAGCGCAGCGCGTGTGCGGCGGTTTACTGTATTGTGTCTAAGTCTTTATTTATGTGTATATTACAGCCTGAGTAGAGTTGCACGGGGGCAGGGTCGGGGCCGCTCTGTGGCTGCAAGCTGCTGAATCTTAGTGGGGTACGTGGGACGGTACAGTCCCACAGCCGGTTTTGGCGGTGGAACAGCCAAAACGGGTTTTCAGGCGCCAGGTTTCAGGTGTCAAGTTTCAGGTGTCAGGGCCGGAGGCCAGCTTCCCGCTCCAAACTCATGGCTCGTGACCGGGGGGTGGGGTGGGTAGCTCGGCGGAGCCCGTTCGTCATGTTGCGCCGGCAAGTTGTGTACATATCAGTTACCCCTTCCCCGTCCCCCCCCTCCCCATTTTCTGGTAAATTCCTGATTTCAGGATGGTTAGCTACTGGAGAGGGGTCTGCCGTAAACGAGTGAAAACAAAGAAGTTCTATGATGATACCCTAATGTCTTCTAAAATAATGACTTATGTTAAAGCAAGAATCCCTGTTTCCTGATGGGCTTTCGCTCTGGTTGAGCGCCTGTGGGAACAGTATGCGCCGGGAGGGGGAAATACTCTGCAAAGGCAGGGAACAAGGGAGCGAGGGAATAAGGGGTCAGGAAATCAGCGGTTTAGCGGAGGTGGGGGAGGGTTTTGCTGACGCGCGGGCTTGACAGCGGGGATTGTGGGAAAGAGGGCGGGGAAAATGGGGCGGGAGGGGCTGCGGGCGATGCGGCTGGCGGTGGGGTGCGACCTGGTGTACGGGCTGGTTCCGTGGGAGCGGTCGCTGGAGGATCGGGCGCTGGAGTTGGTGGAGCGGGAGGTTTGGAGGAAGCGGTATACGGCGATAAAGCGGGGCTAGCGGAGTTAGCGGCGTTGGCGGTTTCGGGGAGGGATTCTCCCATCCCGCGAGCTTGGATACGGGGATTATGGGGCAGAGGGCGCGAAAATTGGGTGGGGTGCGGGCCCGTGTTGTGTGATGTTAGCCGCTATGGCCGCTCCATCGCCGTTTCGGATTAGCGCCCCCGTCTGCTTCTCCGTTGCCGGAGCAATCCTTGGATCGCAATGTCGGTCAGAAGTTCTGGAAAATAGTCGGAGAAAATGACGGGGCCGTTCAGGAGGACCGCGAGACGTGCCGTGTTGAGATGGGATAACGGCTCGGACAATCGGTGTTCGCGAGCGAATAGCGCCTCAGCGGCCTTAAGTTCCCTTGATCTGAGGATCGCCTGGAGCGATTTTCCTGTACGGATTCCGACGCGCTTTAGCGCCTTCGCGCACCTGTTGTCGATGTGAGCTGGATACGGTCTTCCATCCCGATCTGCGGCCCTCCACCCAGGGCAATCCGGTCGCTCGCATTCGAGCAGCGCTATGAGTCTCGCAGAGTCAATTTCGAGCGCGCCGTCGAGGCCGCTCTGATAGCGAGCCGAGTATTGATCGATCAACTTCTGCCTATGCTCTCGGAGTTCAATGAACTCATCCTCGATGATTTCGATGGCTCCAGCTATTCGAGCAAATCGCCTTTTGACCGCTGCCGGGTACTCAATCCCGCTTTTGTAGACGACCTCGTGCTCATTCTCCGCCCACGCGTGCTCAAGTAGGCTCCGAATCTGTATCTCAAACCAGCGATCCCGGAGGGCGAAGTATTGCGGTGATGTGGACCATCCGCCCCTGGTCCGAACGATGAGGTGCACGGAGGAGTAACCAAATTCAACGGCCTCCAGTTCTTCGCGCTTGTCTAGCGATCTCTTTTTGTCAATCTCCAGTGCGGTGCTTAGCGCGTTAACCACGATCGGCACTGCGTCTCTGTAATAGGTGATGACCCTGGCCGCGATGAGATCCGAGACCTGCCTTTTGGGGCGACTGTACCCTTTTTCCGCGAGCTTTAATCTAAGGGACGATAGTTCTTTAGGGCGAGCTGTCACTGCGTGGATCACGGCGGGGCTGTTGACAAGGATTTCGTTGATTAAGGCGATTGCTTGAATGGAGCCCTGGTCGTAGAGGGGTTTGTCCCTCTCAAACTGTTTCAGGAACCTCTCCGCGATAGATCGTTTCGTTCGCGCCATTTTGCTAACTGATCAACGATTTCAGAATTTCGATGCGATTGGTGCGCTGTTCTAGGTCATCCGTGTGCTTGCTTGCGGCAATCAGGTACTGTGCGGCCTGCGAGGTCGGCTTTTTGGAATGGGTTTCAGCTTCAAACGAGCGGAGTCTCTCCCCGGTTTGTTTCGGGTTTAGTTTTGAGAGGGCGGACGCCTTCCCGCTGGCGACATCCAACGCGCCAAGTAGTGCGTACAACTCAGTTGACCGACGGTAACGGTGATTTCGAAGGTCCGGGAGCGCCTGATGGATCCATTCGAGGTACGCTCGAAGCTTGCCTTCGATACGGGACGCTTCGGGGAACCTCTCGCTAAAGCGGCTGTAATAAAGGTCAATCGCAGTCTTACGATGCTGCGGTCCTCCCTCGCTCAGCAGGATTGCCAGCTCAGAGGCGAACTCCGCTGGGCGCATTCGTGCGAGTTGCGATTCAGTAAACACGCGCTCCTGCTTCCAAAATGGCCACTTTGCAATCCGTTCGACGAAATCTTTGAATTTGCCTTTTTGCTGGGCGTGACGCAACTCTTGCTTCGACAGGCGAACGACGTACTTGTTCATTCGCGCGAAAATATCCCGAATGTCTGAGTCGGAATACCCGGAGAGCTCCTGCACGACAAAATCAAAATTCCAAAGTCGTTGCTGCATTTCCGAAGGCAATGTCGAGAATTTACTCCCCTTGGAGTGCGCAGCAGTGCTCCCGTCGCCCACTTCGCTCAGAGGGAAACCGTCGCCTAAGAACTCCATCACTGCCCGGATGCGTTGCTGACCATCTATGACGGCGAACTCGCTCCTGCCGGTTTGCACAGATGTCGCCCGTTGCATATAAATTGGGGGAATTGGACGCCCGTTGAGGATTGAGTCGATCAGGTAGGACTTTGCGGCCTTTGGCCAGACACCCTCGCGTTGGAATTCGGGCTGGATTTTCAGCTGTCCGGATTTCTCTAGCTGGATTAACGTCGCCACGTCCTTGGTTGTGAGACTTACTTTTGGCTCAGGCATGTTAGCAGGAAATTTACCACTTGGGGGGCATTTCCGGCCAGCCCAAAGTCTTGCGAATCGTTCGGGGCGGATAGTGGGTTGCATCTACTAAAGGTCTCGGCGGGTCGACGCAGGCCTCTATATTGAGACTCGCACGCGGCTTCGCTGCGGATTTGATTTCTCGAAAAATGGGTGGGCGGGGTCCCCGGGCTTGCGCCTGGGGCTAACGTCTGACGCCCGCTACGCGGGCTGGGTGGCGCGGGATTTTGTCGCGGCTTCGCCGCGTACTTGATTTTCGAGAAAATTGGGTCGGGGTTCCCAGGGTTTCACCCTGGGCTATTTTCGTTCCCTCCCTACGGGAGGGTTTGGGCGCGGCTTTGCCGCGTACTTGATTTTCGAGAAAATTGGGTCGGGTGATGTACGGGCTTAAGCCCGTACCCTTCACGCTGAAGCCCGCGGGTTTCGTGGGGTTGAAAGCCCCACGCTCCCTGCGTGTTGGTCGTGATATCCCATCCTTTGCCAGAGAAAGGCGAAGGATGGGGCAACGGCTCTTGGTGGTGGGGGCGGGGGTTTAGGCGCGGCTTCGCCGCGGACTTGATTTTCAGGAAAAATTGGGTTGGGTTCGTGGGGCTAAAGCCCCACGCTCCCTCCGTGTTGGTCGTGATATCCCACCCTTCGCCAGAGAAAGGCGAAGGATGGGGCGATGGCTGCTTTTAGACCAGGGCTGCTTTCCCACTCTTT